>Ga0126335_1002448_pt1 | contig 11105 bp, 9 predicted proteins | sample OlaspJWI45metaG_FD_108409 | JGI IMG/M metagenome (GOLD analysis project Ga0126335, IMG submission 108409) | Marine gutless worms symbiont microbial communities from Oahu, Hawaii - Olavius sp. 1 OAHU.JWI-45 metaG | ecosystem: Host-associated > Annelida > Digestive system > Unclassified | place... | reverse complement strand
TTAACCTGGGGTCCCGGGACTCCCTGGGGGTCCCAAACGCCAACCTTGGGGGTCCCAAATGCAAATCTGGAATATCAACAAATTTCCCCCAATATAAGTAATATGAAGAGTATTCGATATTAACTTAAGGCAGTGAAGTATTACGACTTACGTTCTAATAAAATTGTGTTATTGAATTTGCTGTTGCTGCTTTGCCTTATAATTTTTCTTTTCACGCTTCTGTTCCCAGGGTATACTATACTTTATTCTGGAGGGCAATTTTGACTTGGGGGTCCCAGACGACATCGGTCGCGTTCAGGGGATCCCAGCAGTGAAAAAGGTGAAGAACCACTGGCGTAAACTGAGCGCTGGGTTGGTTTAAATGGCAAATGTTACAATGTGCTCTGGCTGCTGTCGAGCTTCTTGTTGCGTTTTTCGTAGACGATGATTTGCCTATATAACGGAAAAGGAAAACTAAGCAGTTGAAATACTATGCATGCCTACCGCTCTGATTCATTCGCGTGCTATTATACTATAGCTGCCGTCGGCCCACACGACACTAGAGCCAACAGAGGTCCACCACCCAAATCTCATGCAAATACAAAAATACCGGTATAATTATGTCACTAACACAAAGAAATATGCAGAGTTAAAGCATCATGTACGTGTTAACCTTTAAAAAGTACCCGAATTCACTAATCATTAAAATTAAATAATACCGGTATCAGAAAAAAATCAAAAATTTTTGAACACAACAAAGTGCATACTGCTTATTTTTCGACGTTTTGATAGATGCCTCCAAAAATATACCACGTTGCTATGCGGGTGGTCAAAATTAACCTCTCATCAGATTGTGTAATAATAATGTCAACATTTCAGCCACTGATATTACGAAATTCAAAAATAAATTTCCGATGCAGCTTGAAGACGAGCAGGTGTCCTCTGGGTCCGCCACCTCGATCACCACTTCAACAACCACAGCTATTACACTATTATAGCCTATGCGAGCATTTATAATAGCCCACAACACATCCTTGTATGGCCTTGCATCATGCGTGCACATGACCGATAAGCCATCTTTCCTCGTTCCTGTACAATTTCTCGTCTGAGCACAGACCCCCTCGCCTGACTATCGCTAAGGCCTAAGCCAAACCCTAACTCTAGGCATAGGGGCTGATGTCCGCGGAGGATGAATGTCGGTCACCATCTGTCCTGTTTGGCCGCTACGTCGCAGCGCACGTAGCTGTGTCGAAATTCAAACACCTTTCCTTGTTTTTGTCGTATATAACAGCAGCAGCTTCGAGCAGCGACTACATGCCCTGTTGTATTTTACGCTGTGTAGTGAGCAGTTGACTGATACCGGATGTTCAGCAGCAGCAACTGACAACGATGGCATCACACGACGTGACTATGCTACCGCATACTGTAACATTAGCCGATATGTAGAGATCACGGTTCAACGCCTGGCACGGCGCTCTGGGCAGCAGCTGTGGGCTAGCTGTTTACATTCACTCGCTTACAGTGAGGCGTGACGGTTTGAATAGCTAACAACTGAACAACTGTGATACGATCCCGGGAAGACTGTTTACTCACCGTTCTGGTGCCAGGCCAACTCAGGCTTCCATCCCTCCGGGGACGGTAAATGAGGACCAGCGTGCATACCTAAGCGCTTCTGTGGCGAGATTCCCTCATGAAGAAGTACAATATGTTTCCTTTACCAGACCTCAACCTTTAGGCTGTACAGGGAACATGGGTCCAATACAGCAGCGTTGCAAAACAGAGAAGAGAAGGCTCACTGGCACAACCGCGTTTGTTAGCAGTACAGGGCTACATTTGCCGGTGGCTTGAGGGGGGTAAGCATGTTCAATCGACTATCGAAAATGGCCAATCCCCCTAGACGAAATGAAAAAAAAATGTCTCAGGGGGTCAATTTTCAACTAACTTGGTGAGCGTGGTGTACCGTTCCACTCTTATCCGCATGCACGTTTCGAACTCTGACCACTGTTCTGAAAATTTGACAAATGCAGACCCCCTCAAGGACATCTTGATGCTGTTTGGGAATGGGTTGTAATTTCGACCTACACAGACTAACAATGTGGCACGACATTTGCAGGTACAGGAACTGCAGCAGCAGCTGGCAGAGAAAATAAAACGTATCAATTTACTGGAAGACAATGAAGTCATGCTGCAAGAACAGGTGCGACAATTCCATATGGACTTTGAGGCGGAGAGACATGATCGCGAAGAGGCACAGTCGCGTATTGCAACACTCGAGTCCGAACTAGCACTAGTCAAGCAACAGGTAAAATGACGCATTACACAAATTGCAATGCGAAAGGATGAACTGTAAGCGTTAGGGACACATTCTGTTTTACCTGGTGGCTAGGGAATATCGGAATCAGAAGTTTATGCATTGTATTACAACTAAACACAACGAGTGACTACAGTAATATAGTAACGGTCGCATCGTAGCATCATCTGGTAAACACCTGCCAAACACTCACCCACAAGTCAGCCAGATGCCCCTGCTACAGGATCATCGGTCGCAACAGTCTGCATTTCATGCACTCAATGCGGCCTAATAAACACAGGAAGGAACCTACTGTAATAGTGATTGCTTACTTATTTACAAATTACTGTACGATAAAGTTACAGATTATCTATGGCTTTCAGGAGTTCCCCACACAGTGACGTGATCAGCTATAAGTAGCTCTATACCATTGCATTAATGCATCAGTGCATGCCAAGATGCAGTGGCACAATGAGTCACTTTGGCAGTTATCTTGTGAAGTTGTGAACCTCCGTGAATATCAATAAAAGTCACATAGTGCCAAACTACACTCTTTTTTATCGCACATAGTATGGTGCAGCACTTTACAGTAATTACAGATTAGCTTATCTAAAAGTGAAATTGTAAGTTAAATGTACGTAAAAACTAAGAAAATAATGGCAAAAAAGAGACATGTAAAAAGACAACATGCAAATGTTGACAGTTCCAGCAGCGGAATGTCCAGACAATGCAGGATCTGTTCGAGAGACGCCAAGCATCGCTTGAATACCATCGACAAAAGTACGAGCAGCAGCCACACCATGCCTTCGTCAGACCAACGAGATGCTCCGATGATGGAGAGGATGAAATAGACGGATGTTAATGCACCGCAGTGCAATGCCAGTGTGACATTCATGTTGCATCACGTGTGCTTTTGACGACACCTACTGAACTGATTTTAAGTTTACTGTCCTTTTAACTTCATCATCGTTGTCACTAAATGTATGTGATGTTCTAAGCTGCGTCATGACAGCTTCTTAACAAACGAATGTTATTATTATTATAATTAATTATTTATGCTCATTTTTCACATCTTATTACAAGATCATGCCACTTTCCATCCAGATTTCGTCACGGCGTCAACGTCACTGCCCATGTTCAAGCGACACCTGAAGACTGTACTGTTCGCGAAAAGCTACTAAACACTGGCTGTTTCCGACGACTTGAACACCTTCCATTGCACGTCATTTTTTGTATTTAATTTTGTATGGTGTCCTTGCAGTCGTTTTTGACATTATGCCACCTTAATCACATTTGTTTACTAACTAACTAAGTAACTATGTAAATTGATGTAACAACCATCAGTTATAGAGAGCAGTCTATGTTGTGACTAGCAAGATACTGATTACTAACCAGTAGACACATTGCCTGGTTAGATCTGTACTCTGCAAATGCTTTGTAGTTTGGGTAGCAACAAAACACCTCAATGATACGCTTTCTAATGTACACTGTACAGTTTAAATAAATTAAAAGGTTAAAAAACAATTTAAAATATTCCTCAGTTTGGAGCACTGAGATTCACGGATGGCGAAATAAGCTGGGCAGTGGGTTACTGGATCACTGTTTTTCCTCCAAACGATATTTCAGGACTGAAAAGGCCTAAGAACGTCAAATTTGGCACAAAAGTGGCGTCCAGTACCAGGATGATGTGCACACTTAGATTTTTGGAAAGTTTTTTTAAGTATCGCATAATTTGCACACAAAAACGCCAAAAATAGGCCAAAATGCCAAAAATGTGCTGCTTTCTGGAGAAATAAAATGAAGATGATGCCGCTGATGCACGTTGTATTCCTCAGACAGTGCGGAGCACTGAGGACCCTGTGACGGGCAGGGGTCGTCTACCCTGTTGCTGGGCAGGGGTCGTCTACCAGCTAGTTCTGCTCTTAGTGTGGATGACTTCAGCTAGTACTTTGACGAGAAAGTCCGGTATGTTAGGGCTGGAACTGACGGAGTACCTGAGCCCATGTTCACAGCAGTTCGTCCTGGTGCTTCCTTGCTGACCTTCTCGGATGTGTCAGTTGCAGACGTTCTTTCTGCCATTGCACGCCTGCCGAACAAGAGTTCTGCAGCTGACCCACTAACAGTTCCGCTGATGAAAGCTGTCGCTGTCGAGCTGGCGCCATTTTTGACGACTGTGATAAATCAGTCAATGGCAGCTGGCCATTTTCTGTCCTCGTTTAAAGAGACATTCATAACTCCAGCTATCAAAAAGCCTTTTCTAGACACCGCTGAGGTCGGTTCATACCGACCCATTTCGAACCTGTCATCTCGAAGCTTCTCGAACGCATAGTTGCGGCACAGCTTACTGACTACCTCAAGTCGGCTGATTTGCTGCCCCGTCTCCAATATGGGTTTAGGCTGCACCACTCAACCGAGACGGCCACACTGCGGGTACTGTCCACCCTCTCATGGCTTTCGACAGTACTGGTCCTTCTGGACCTGTCCGCTGAATTAGACATTGTCGACCACTCCATCTTCTGTCAGCGCCTGCAGCAATTCAGCCTGTCTGGTTCAGCATTACGATGGTTCGAGTCGTATCTGCATTCTCGGTCGCAGTACGTCTGACGTGGTTGGACGAAGTCTGCAGTCAAGCATCTTCTTTGTGGAGTTCCACAAGGATCGATGCTTGGACCTATTCTGTTCATTACACGGCAGATCTGGTTGCTGTCGTTGAATGGCACTGTTTTTGTCCTCACCTGTATGCCGACGATACACAGGTTTATGGTTACTGCAGACTCTCTGCAGTTCACAATTTCCAGCAGCGCCTGTCAGCCTGTCTCGACGATGTCGCTTCGTGGAAGAGGACAAACCGACTGCAACTCTACACCAAAAATGGACTTGCTCTGGTGCTTCACTGCTCGTCGTCAACACAGCTGCCAACCACAGCTCTCAGAGTCGGGCCAGATCTCGTCAGCCTTTCACCCTGGGTGCAGGACCTTGGCATCTTCATGTATGTATGTATGTATATGATGATAATCACCTTACTTGTAATATTAAACATAATGTAAAATGTAGTGTACATGCTGCTTTACAATAAAGTGTGGATGCAAGTACAATAAATATGGCAGATAATGTTGTGCAGATCATTCAGTCTGCGTGACCTTCATGCATATGCAAAATAACCAGCAAACCACAGGCATACACGATGCACCACAAAAAAATTTCACCCCTTCAAACACTACTTCACAAAGACATTTTTCTGCCACACCTGAGAAGAGACTGCCATTTTCAAACACATTAACTGTTTCAGTTACTCACAGAGAACCTTAGAACACTCAAACCAACAACAAGTCATCTCAGCTGCCGACTGTAGGTTCTCAAGACATGACTTTTAGGTAAGTGAGTAGCTAAGTTGAGACACTGTAGACAGCACCAAAATTTACAGAATGCCACAACCGCACCAGCATCAGGAAATCAAATAAAATCACTGTTTTATGGTATAACAGAAACTGAATTGGAGTTGGATTGAGTACAAAGATACACAAGAAATAATCAAAATATAATCCTTCAGCTGCCACATGAACATATTCAATGAAAGGCTGTTGTCATGCAGAGCAGGTGGTAGACTGTTACACACTGTGAGTCTGTAGAATGCAAAACTTCACCGTCCAATAAATCTATGTTTTGTGTATTGAGTCTTAGCCTCAAACTGTCTGGAAACAGTCTGCAGAAGACTTAAAATTCACAGAACCATTCTAACAGTTGTTGTCTAAAACAGCAAGTCTCAAATCCTAGCAGAGATGTCTTAACTGTGAGACAATGACAGCCTACAAGGCTGCAATTCTTTAACCACGTTTGTGTTCTGTAGCAAATTTTGAGATAATTTCTAATGAATTTTGCATTAATGCCAATTTCAGTTTCAGAATTTGTCTTACAGCTTGTTGAGGAAGTCACTCACACACAACTGTTGATCTGTCGAATGTTTTAGCACTTTTAACCATAGTTTAGAAACTAAACTGTTTAACACTGCTGATAGTGAACAAGAACACTCAATCTACTAGACTTTACCATGGTCCGTAAGTGATTCAACTGTACTGTAACATGTAACACTACATATCTAAATTTGTTCAGCTAAATAAAGTCTTGAGTCTTGCTCCCGGTCTAGAACATCACAGTATTGGTCTTGATGCTGAGTACGAACAAATTCTGATCGAATGCAAGTCCAATAATAATAATAATAGTCAGACTATTTCTAACGCACCGTAACACGACGAAGACGTTACAAGGGCGCGCACTAGAAAGAATAAAAGTTTCCCAGAAACAAACAGTGTGGCCCAAAACTGCAGATTTAGCCTTGATCGCATCAGAAAACTTCAAGCCCATTAAACGAGTCTTCTCGTTGTCCAAGGCAGAACTGACTACAGGCACAATGGCCATATCTACCAACCACAATGCTACAATATTGCAAATTCACGAAAAGTGAAGTCATAGCAAACTCACATTAAATGCCGAGACATCGGGCAGAACCGTCTGCGGTTTCACAGGATATGAAGGCTCACCATTCAACTCAAAACAGTGCATTACATTGAGGAACTTTTCAGTTGTCATCGGAGCCACCTTATAACTGTGACCAAAGTCATCGACTCCGTTTCCACCGATCTGGTATGTCTTCATTACATCTGGATAAGAACAATACAGACACAGTGTGCTCACAGTAAACAAAACTGTTTGCCAACCACCGAAGAAACTTTATATGCCTAACATTTAGCCATGTAGTTAACAAAGATGATAAAAAGTGAGGATAAAATCAAGGCTCTTCAGCTAGAATAAAACATGAATAGCAAATAACAAGTTTGCTGATAAAAAGTGTAAATCTGTGACAAAAAGATCAACATAAAGATAGAGCTATGACAAAATTTGGATAACAAATGCTCAAGTTAGCGATAAAAATAAATATCTTTAACAAATTATGACGCTATGATTGTCAACATTTTCAAAAATGCATTTCAAGAAAGAGGTGGTGAAGTGTTTCTGGAAGATGTACTGAAGGTCAGGACAATCCACAAGTATTTGCTTCACTGTGAGAGAAACATCACAGGAAATGCATGTTGGTTGGTCTTCACTCGACAGTAAGTAAGAATGCGTCAAGCAGGAGTCACCACTTTTCAGTCTATTAATGATTACAGCTTCACAGCATGAGCATAGCGTAGCATGGCTGGACTTGCCAACCATTGGGTAGATGGTGTGAAGCTTGTTATATTTACTGCTGTCCTAGATGTCCTGCCATTCTTCCAGGCAGAATTTAGAGACTCGAGGTATAAGATTAGCAGCTGGAAATTTCATACTTGTAACAGGGAAGCAAAGAGCAGCCTTGGCTGCTGTGTCAGGCTGTCAGCTCTGTAATTGCCCCAAATGTTTACATGACTACAGAGTTCTACTGTTTCGCCACTGTTTACAAGTTCTGTACTGGCATAATCTCTTGACAATTCAGCTCTAAAGATGCTAGTTTCGTCTGGCAATCAAACTGATTTGACAGAGTCCCCAAAGATAACAGCCGATACTATATGGCTGCCAATTTTAGTACCATCAATCATCATTTCTTCCTCAAAAATGCAGTAAACCACGTGAAAATCGATCGATAAAAGGCAACGCTATACTTTGATCACTCCCGTATGTTATCTCACCATACTGCGAAATGTGGATTTTCATACATGGGTAAAATGCGAAATAATTCCACAACTTACCCATTGTTCATATTTTGCATTCCATATTTTACACATTTCCTATCACAGACAGACAGAGAGATATCACTGATCGCTATCAGGCTATGAATCTTCAGACTATAGGCATGCAGATGCATAAAAAATCAGCAAATCCATAGACAGAATAAAATTAAAAACGGACCATAGTAGTCAATACGGCTGCGATTCTTTGCCCCTTCATAGTAAGCAGTGATTGGTTCTTCGAGTTCGGCGTATGGCAGCCGAAGAACGGCTTTCACCGTGTAGCAGTATGGCCATTTGGGAGCTCTGGGATTCTGAATTGCAACTGCGACTGACGACCACAGCAACACAACTGAAAACACAACAAATACAGAAGCATAAACACACAGCATACAGCTTTCATGACACCTTTCCTACAGGACGAGTGCACTGTAAATCGTTTTAAAGACGGAAGACATAATCACCGTAACTGCAAATTTCTTTGCTTCCCCGATACTGTCAGTGCATTAGCACAACATACGTTTGCAGTTAACATTTGTTTATTGACTTACTTGCAACAGCAGTTATCATCGTGCATAATCCGGAATATAATAAAAAAATTTACTGATATAAACTCTCAAACGCAAATCATATGACACCGCTAGTGCCACGCCCATAGAATATTAAATAAGGCTGTGTCTAGAGTACGGAAAGCCGGACTGAACAGATCTGTGCCCAATTTTGTATATCTTAATTTTTAAACTCCCTCGGGAACATATCTACCGAGGGTCAAAAAATAATGGTAACAATGAGGCGAAATATGCAGACATGGATAGTCGCTACGTCATTGAGCCGATTGCTGTGGAGACTCGGCGTTTGCAACTCCTCTGCTCGTCTTCTTTTAAACGAGCTTGGCAGGAGGATTTCTGCCAACTCCCGCGAGACGAGAGAGGCCAGCTTTTTTACTCCAGCGTGTCTCGGTGTTGGTGCAGCGGTTTAACGCTGTTCTGTTGCGTGACACTTTGCCGGTTCAACGCCCTACCCATTGCATCATGTGGGTTACGTATGGATGATGAGTCAGTCCGGGTTTCAGTGGCTCTTCGCTTGGGTCTCAGTGTCTGTGTCCCCCATACCTGCCCTTGCGGAAAGGACGTAGATGCTTGGGGTCAACGCGCCTTCGTCTGTAAGCACGGTTCGGGCCGTACACAACGTCATCACGCCCTAAATGACGTCATTGCCAGGTCTTTTGCTTCTGCTGGCATCCCGATCTCCAAGAAACCATCCGGCGTCTACTGCGATAGTGTCAAAAGGCCGGATGTCATCACATTGGTTCCATGGCATTCAGGTCGAGCCATGGCTTGGGATGTCACAGTTGCTACCACTCTGGCGTATTCCTACCTCCCAGCTTCCTCTGTTACAGCAGCAGCTGCAGCTAAAGCCGCAGCTTCTAGGAAGGAGGCCAAGTATGCTGATCTTATTCCGGCCTCATTCTCTTTCCAGCCAATTGCTGTGGAAACTCTGGGGCCAATTAACGACTCAGCCATTGATTTCCTCCGAGAGCTGCATGGGTCGTATGATTTCCGCGAAGGTCCAAAAACTCCAGGATAAACGACACATCGCCTTTCTTTTCCAGAGGCTGTCGGTCACGGTTCAACGTACGTTTAAACTCCATAATTTTGCATAACAGCTTCTCCCCCGCTCATACCACTGGCCATTTGAGTAGTTTTTGTTTAGCTTTTAACATTTGTTTTTAACCTTCGGGATCTATACTACCAAGGGTGTTAAAAAATTATTTTAAAAAATAATAATAATAATGTTGGAATGGAAGCCTTCATTCAGTCGAGCAGGATGTTATCACCATCATGGACGCAGCAACGAAAACAGGCCTTCAGCTCAACACGGCGAAATGCGAGATAGTAATGGAAGATTTCTCTGAGTTACCGACGTCGTCTGTTCTTAACAGCTTTATCAAGGTAGAAAAAACCGAGATGACACTCCTCTCCTCGGGTCTCCGGTCCTCAAAGGCAAAGCACAGGATGCAGCAATCAGTCATAAGATTGACGAGCTGAAGAAAGCCGTTGACCGACTGTCTCTTCTGCAATCCCACGATGCTCTGGTGCTGCTGAAAAACAGTCTTGCAATCCCAAAACTACTGTACACTCAGGAATTCAGACTGCAGTGATAACACTCTGCTGGCACAGTTCGATAACACTCTAAGGGCAGCCCTATCAGCTATTCTCAACGTGGATCTCAATGACGACCAATGGGCTCAAGCCTCTTTGCCGGTAAGGAATGGTGGTCTGAGAATTCGTAGTGCTCAGATGATGGCACCTTCAGTCTTTTGGGCATCAGCTGCATCTACACTCGAGCTCCAACAGTCAATCCTCTCTCCAAGCATCCAAACACTGGCAGACAAATCCACAGAGACAGTCGAACTCTCTTGGGCTACCTTGTCAGGAGCAAGCAAAACATTCCAACTTGAATATCTTTTACTTTTACTAGTTTTGAAAACGTTTAAGACCTGCGCAATGCAGCATCGTCGGTCAATTTAGGTGAATATCAGGCAGTTGTGTCGTGTCATGTTCGACGAGTCGAGATTTAAAAAAATAATTTAATTCTTTCAAAGCTCTTGAGTCTATTAGAAAACTGGCTGTCGGGTTACTTTCGCAGTGTTAGGTGGTTCAGTTTATGGTCTGCTATATTTCGCGTAGACACTGGTGTTCGCCAGCGCTCAGTTTTAGCCCATCACACTCCTGGCCTAGTAGTATAGTGTCCTTAAGAAAATATTATCAACTTTCTTGAACTAAGTTTTCTTGACTTGTCTTTATTCAAAAGAAATAAGTGTCTTGACCCCCAACGTCTTCGAAGTCCCAATCGACTCCAGTAATTAAGGACTTAAGTTTAAAGAGACTTTCACAACCCAGAATGTATTAGTCTTCAATAGTTTACCCTCGGGAATTTAGTACTTGAGGGGCTAAATAATAATAATAATAAAAGACAAAAGACAAAGGAGCCATCCGGGTTGTTCCGCAACGGGAAAAGACCCGATGGTCTGACACTCGTCCCTTGGCAGAGCGGCAGGTCATTGTGCTGGGACGTAACTGTCATCTGCCCCTTGGCTGAATCCTACGTCACTAGGTCCGCCCGCGAGGGTG
>Ga0126335_1002447_pt1 | contig 11105 bp, 8 predicted proteins | sample OlaspJWI45metaG_FD_108409 | JGI IMG/M metagenome (GOLD analysis project Ga0126335, IMG submission 108409) | Marine gutless worms symbiont microbial communities from Oahu, Hawaii - Olavius sp. 1 OAHU.JWI-45 metaG | ecosystem: Host-associated > Annelida > Digestive system > Unclassified | place... | reverse complement strand
TGCAACAAGAGTATTGCACTGTGCTATAGTAACTAAAGCAGCTGTGTTAATGTTCCCTCTTACTCCAGACCATCATCAGTAATCAGATGAGGCCGCGGAGGTTGAGGGGTGCCTGGTTTAGTTGCCTTTTACGACATCCGACCAGGAGACGGAGTGGGTCTATTCTAAGACCCGGAACCAACACGGGGTGCAGTTCAGTCAGAAAAAATTAATTAATTGCTTTTTTCTCACTGCATAAACTGCCGTTTAGAACTGCACATTAAAAAACTCTGGTGATAATATACAGTACCTTACCAAATCAAAATCTTATCTTGAAACTAATGAGAAACAGACCTTTACCTTGCATCGAATCTGAGATCTCAAGATTGAGACCAAGACTTTGGAGTTTGGACAAGTGAAGCAACTCAAGACCAACAGTGATACTTTAACAGGAGTGATGTTGAGTGCAGTCGATCACAAGACCTAGGTTTCAAGATGACAAGACTGATCATGTTACATCATGTCAAGCATCAGTAGCAGCCATGCAGTGGTAGTGATACAACTTATTACAAACTAAAAGCACCTAAATAATTAAACGCTGCAGAATAATCTTTACGATACATTTTAACACATTCATAACGAAGTTTATCCTTCAGTCGAACGCATACTGCACAACACCACTATTTTGGGACACAGTGCAGAATAAATGCAACGACACATATACAGTACTGATATTAACCGCAATGCAGAACAACACCACCTTCCAAAAAAGTGCTCATCTTTTTTTATTTTGCTGTAGTTTTTATAAATGTTGGTTGACTTTCGTAATATATGGCACACAATATACTGAGATAATGCCAAATGACACAAGATCCCAGTTACAAAATGAGGTGAGGTACAACGTGCAGAGGGCCTATGAAAAACAATTTCTAAAGTTTTGCCAAGATAAACAATCATCTGGTTATCAGCAGCCCACTTTGGTATGTTGTAAAACTCATCATATACGCCTACATCAGTATTCTCAGAAACTAGGAAATTAGTATCATCTGCATACATAAAGAGAATATCAATGCCAAACACTGGTTTGGTGTCACTTTTCATGACAATACAAAGAGTGGGACCAAGCCCAGAACCTTGAACGACACCTCTGTTGATCAGTTTAAGAACATAACTGAAATCCACATTTCACCAGCTTGAGTTATACCTGACAGGAAGGAGAAGATCCAGCCTAGAATTACAGAGGAAATGTCAAACTCAAAGAGCTTGGTTGCAACTACACCATGGTCAACGACATAAAAAGCCTTTGGAAAATAAAAAAGTAGACAACAAACATATGAATTTGCGCATTAATAATCACAAAAATGATATAAGCTTATAACCAGTATCACAATTCACAGACATAACAAACCAAAATGCAGAACCACAAGTTAAAAAGTAACTGTTAGTCGTAGGACCGTGGTAGACACCTCACAGTAAAAGGGCTGGGAGCAGCTGTAATGCTGAACTCTTCACTACACACAATCTCATCACAGCCCTCAGGTGGCTTGATGACGAAGTTCTGGACAACAGCAGCCAGAAAGAGATAAATCTCCTGCTGAGCCAACAGTTCACCAAGGCATGATCGGCGACCTGACAATAATATTACCAACACAAATATGTATTTATTTATTTTATCATAAAATCATACACAAAGTACAACTTAAAAAAAAACATAAAAACATAGTACCAAGTCACAAATTACAATTACACCACAATTACTGAAGTTTCCTATCAAAGGTCGTCAAGCGTGCTGCTGCAAACAGACTTAAAATTCATACTAAATCCCAGCACCTACTCCCGAGCTTCTCGTCAGTCAGCTTACAAAACACATCACTCAGTCCACGATGAGATTGTGAGAGCTATTGACAGCGGTGACGTCTGTGGCCTTGTTCTACTCGACCTCAGTGCCGCTTTCGACCATAAGATACTTTTAAGTGTGCTCAACCGATGTTTTGGAGTTGCTGGCCTGGCTTTCAACTGGCGTGAGTCATACCTGAGCCACAGAAGACAAACCTTCCAAGTTGATGCACATCAGTCTGGCCCCTTCACTACCGACTGTAGTGTACCACAGGGGTCAGTCTTGGGACATCTGAAGTTCGTCTGTTATACTGAAGATTCTGCTGACCTGATCACTGGCTACCATCTGTCATATCATCTCTACGCCGAGGACACTCAACTCGGTTGATTGGTCGATCCAAGACCTCCGACGTACCATCTACCATCGGTCGCCTACAGCACTGCGTTGCAGCCGTTACTGACTGGTGCGCTATCAAACGACTACAACTCAACCCATAGAAGACCGAGCTTGTATGGTTCGGGTCGCGTACTAACCAGAGAAAGATCAGAGCAAGTTGACAAAGATGTCGTCACACAGGTGGACGTTATGCGCGACCTTGGTGTCATGCTTGACTCCGAGCTCACAATGCAGCAGCATGTGAGCAAAGTTGTCTGTTCGAGCTTCTATCATATCCGACATCTCAAGCAGATACGACAGCTCATCGGACCAGACGTCTCAGCCATCCTTGTCTCTGCACTGATTGCACAACTCGGTCCATGATATCATGTGTTCATTACACATCGTCAACTCCACTGGCTATCTGCAGAATACCGGATTATGTTATAAACTGTCTGTCTTCTCATGCATCTCATCCACACATCCAGAGCACCTTCGTACCTAATAGACATCGTCACCACAACACTGAGCTGCAGTCAGTTCTCGATCACGACTTCAGTCCAGCAGCAGTCTTCGTTATGAACAACCGCGAATGCATCTCAATTTCGGACAGCGAGCATTTTCGTATCCAGCACCATACGCATGGAACAAACTACCAACTTTTTACAGCAGCTCACGGACACTAAAGGTTATAAGTGTCACCTAAAGACTGTCTTATTCACATAAGCTTTTACGTAAGGTGTTTTATGTTTTTACACTTCTTCCATAGTTTCAGATTTTAATTTTTACATTGCTAAGCGCTGGACATTTTATATGCAAGTGTACTGTTATGAAGTATCTGGTTAATCTGCAGCTAAAATCTTTATAATTTCACAGATTTAATTTTTATCCTAGATGCACTCAATATCCAAACCATACCAATCCCAGCATCTTATCAGATCACGAATAAACTGATACAATCTATCAAACAACACACTCACAGCCCTGTGAATGTACTGCTGTATTACTCTATTCATATTAACAACTTCTGATGCAAAACCACAAGTTGTAAAATTATACCAAGCAAAGCAGAATGTGACATTCATACCCATTACCGACACTCCAGTAGCAGAAATTATACCATGAGACATAATGAAACAATTCATTCATGAGCTATGATATGCATTTTGTTTCAAAACTAAGAGAATGCATACACAACTCATCCAGAAATGACATACCATCAGACAGACCAGTAACAATATCACAATGTGCATCATATGGCAAATTCCATATTCATATCAGTCTGTTCCTCCATTCAGTACACAATTTTTAACACAGTTAAAAAATACATACCACAATACTATCAAACATGCTACTACAATACATACAATATATACATGCTGTGACCTAATTTAATAGTAAGTATTAGCAGAGTATTACTATTTAGGATATGTTGACACAAAAATTCAGACAGAGATAATAAATAGTCTGCCTACTTGCTTACAAGTTAGGTGTACCTATTCACACATCTTTAACAGGTAACAGTTTTCATAGTAATACACAGTAATACATAGCAATAAGGAAAAATGGCTCTTAACACCACAGTAACTGTCATTTTGTTAAACAGTGCGTAGCAATTAAATTTACTTGTTTTGCAATGTAGTATGCTGCACATGAGATGGAGACAAAAATCACAGCAGATCCACAACCATATAAACTGACAGCAGCAGTATTCAAACTGACCCTGCATGCTTTTGTGGTTGAGGAAGAAAGCCCACTCATAAGATGACTAAGATTTATCAGGATAAAAATAAAAATAAAAGAAAAACAGTTTGAAGCAAAGCTTCACAGTTTACATGTCCATGTGTCTTGAAGAGTGGCACAATCTGGTGAATGCCAGGTACTATTTAAAACTCGTATCAAAGGATATTAGAAACTTTAACTACCTGGACATTGCTACCTATTTGCAAATCCCCTTTCTCTTTGAAGCAGGGTACACTAAAAATATATTTTAGAACACAATAACATAATGTTGTACCAATAGAGAAAGGCATAATGCGCTCCTTGCCGACAACTTTACCAAACTCGTCCAGAAATCTTTCTGGTCGGAACTGTTCTGGTTCTTCCCAAACATTTGGATCCATATGCACGCTGTATAGGTTTGCAATAACCTACAAAACATTCTGCTACTTATATATACTGGCAAAACAGACAGTACACATAATATATGCAAAATATGTATGCAATTTGTAGATATTAGTACAAGCACATCACACAAGTACTCATGGATCTCCACTGGCTGCATGTGAAACCGGGTGCACACAAACTAGCCACATATACATATTCCATCAAACAGTCTAGTCAACTGGCACATATGCATGAACTATTTGAACATTAACTCATCTACTCTCACTAATCTGCATATCAAGGTCTGTTAACTTACAACCTTCAGGGTGCATGAGAGCTCAATAAAGTAGCCCTAGTAGGAGTCATGAGTAATCACATTAGTCTTTTAAACAAATCACAAGACCATACATGTACTGTTCACTATGTTACAATTTGAATTAACTACCTATTAATAATCTCTAATCACAGTTTTGCAATTTCGGTTAACAAATAATTATCATATGATGGCCGTAATGTAATCAAAATTTGATATTCACTGTTGGAAGAGTTGGCTCTGTGGGAGACCAATCATGAACATGTCATATGCCATTTAGTGCCTCGAGGCTCAAGGAATGTAGATATATGAGACTGAGACTAAAGAGCAGAGTTCGAGTTGACAGAAGTTCCATCCATCATGCCATTCAGCAAGTTTCAACGATGCTGTGTGCAGATACTTTTAAAAACCATACAACAACATGCGAAAATAATTATGGCAAAGGCAGCATCGAATCACCCCTCAGCAAGTTAAGCCACAGTCTCTGAATCAGCCAATGTAAATGACAAAGACATTCTGTATTTTTAGAGCATGTCCCGAGTTTCATTGTGTAACTAGCAGACCAATTAAAAACCTGGAAATATCAACAGAAATGCAAAAAATACACTGAAAGTTGAAACACAGTTATAGCCATGACAACAATACAATGCACCACCGCTGCACTGTACTAGCACTACAACATTTAAAAAGACATAATTTTCCTCACAAAACAAAACAAATAGCAAAGATATGGAAAAAATTTGCCAAATATCAAAGAAGTACTTGCCCACGTATTAGCGGGAATGAAATACTCTCCAACAGTTGTATCACAAGATGTGCAATGCAAGATGGCCAGTGGCACCACAGTTCTTATGCGCATTATCTCAAGGATGGTAGCCTCGACAAAAGGCATATGTGGACGGTCAGCAAGTGATGGTAAGCAGCCGCGAGACACCTGTGAGTCAATCTCCTTCCACAAACGCTCCTGTACACACTGTCCTTTACGCCCAGCCAGCAGCACCAATGACCACAGTAATGTAGAATCCACAGTCTCAGAACCAGCCAATGCAAAATCACGAACAACGTATTCAAGTTGTTCCCTATCCAAGTTGCCATCTTCACGGTTCATGTAATATGCAACAAAGCTGTCTTCATCTGCTGTTTCAATGCAATTTCTAAGAATATTAAACAGCTGGTTCAGAACAGTAACAGAAGTTGCAAGGTGACAACGTAACTTTGGCAAAAGATGCAAAAGTGGCAACATGCAAATTACAGCTATGTTGGCAAAACTATGCAAGAAGCAATGACATGCTCCGCTGAGTTCACTGAGTGCTTTATTGTCCATGTGACGACCAAACAAAATGCTCACAATAACATTCAAAACGCACGACATCACAGCAGTATCTGGACGAAATGCTACAGACTTGACATCTCGTATTTTCTGCATCAACACAGATACTTCTGTCTTGATCCGTTCTTCCATGATATCTTTGCCAAAGCCAAACTCTTTCAGTATTGACAATGACAATTTACGTTGTTGACGCAATTCGGCATTATAATGGTGATCAGCAATTCCTGCAAAAATGCAACGACAAACTGACAACAGCTGTAATGAAGGATTATAATTGTGTGCAAAGCAAATCTGAGTTAATCGCTATGTTAAATGAACAGCTCAAGATGCTGCAGTCACATTGTGCAAGACGTTATTTGACATATAGCCTTAACAGCAAACAGACAGCCACAGGAATTAATTGATGGTTTCACTCATACAAAAAGCCAAACAAAGTGTTTAGGGTTTCCTGTCTGACCTTGAGAAAAAGATGTCAACCCTAATGATTGTTAGACTTAACAACAAAACTCAAATATTCATTAATTTGCATTTTTGAAAAGTATTCAACAATAGCATTTTAAAGCACACCAAATAAGCATCACACAGTTTGTTCATAGAGATCACAAACATTTATGCACTTGACGCCTTCCCAGATTCAGATACATCCGAGCCACAAAAAGTAACAAATAAAACCTACCTACAAACACAATTCTTTGGGTCAAAAAACAGTAAAAAAACCTTCCATATGTTGTTTTGGTCAATATGTCACAATTACTGTAATATATATTTATCGCTTATTTCAGCATCAGTAAGGCATATATCCGCCAAACAAGTTGAGCAACATTGTGTGGCCATGTCAACAACAGCTGAGTTCTTGTCATCAAAACTATCCAAACATCCAGCTTGTAACATTGCAACCAGACTACACCTTGCCTTTAGCATGGACATTAAGTACAGCTGCATTAGTGTATAGTTCAGCCCTGTCTGAAAATGCCAGAGGATGTTTTATAAAGGCTTCATGGATTGTCTCCTTGCTGTTCAGTACAACCACATATCTGACATTCAAATACATACCTGTGTACACACACTTTGCTAAGTGGATCGATAAATTACTAAACACATACATATTCAAGCACATACAAAATTATGCTCATATCATCAGGCTCTGACTACTGTTGAACTTTCCATGCTCTGTAAACTGTTATATACCATATTGTTACATGGTTTACTCAGCTGTTAGTCTGTGTGAAAATCTGGAAGTTATCAGCAGACAGCTTGAAAATCAGAATATAGCTTTAATAACAGGTGTAATACGGTAATTATGGCTCAATACAGTGTCAAGAAAAATACTAAAAGGTACACTAGTGAAAAAGGAGACTGTAAAATAGTATAAAACCAAAAATGTCACCAAACAGATGTACCTAGCGGCTAGCAGCAAGCGGTGAGCAGCAGATGCGTTGGCACACGATGTAGTAGACTACGCCATCGGAACGTACTGCTGGCGTCATAGGATGGGTGGCGGATGGTCGGCTACTGCCGGCATCAGGCGTCGTAGCAATCAGAACTGGAACTGAATGTTGTGAGTGTATCGTTTGTCAGACAGCTCTCGGCAGTGTCAAAGTGTGGCAAACAGCACAGCAGATCGACTCAACAATCTTCGTCAGCTGTATCATTCACAGCACACACTGCATGAACTCCGAGCTCGGTGATTCTCCAAGATTCACAGCACTGTCAAACTTTATTCAACCTCTGACTTGAAAAGTGTCCAGAAATCTAGCCCCAGTTTGAACACAGCGGCGGTCACGTGACTTCTAGTCATACGGTAGCAAACAGGTGAAACCAGGTCATAAACTTGGTCAGCGCCAGGCTAAGGCAGCGCAGCTACAGTGCACAGCCTATGCGTACACAGGTCCAAACAGTGACTAGTACAAATACATATGCAAATATGTAAATTAATGAGCTCACTGAACATTACGATAAAAATAGTACAGTAAGCAATGGGAGGTGAGAAGCCTATCACCAAAGTATATGCAAATGGATGCTCTGATAAATTTGTTGAAATTTCAAATAAGTATTCACATTTCACACTATGCAAAAATCCCCAGAAAATGCACATTTGTAGTCATGGCATTTTCTGGTTCAAATCAACATTTTCAGGCAAAAATTTGCTTCCACAAATCACATCCCTAACTCACTGTCAGATCATCCAGCCAGTAAGGACTGGGCTCAATCCCTCAATCTTGTTGATCCCATATGGCAGTTGGAATAAATGCAATTACCACACGAACATACTCATGCAAAGGCTGACTAATCAGTGTTGCTAGTGACCGAGCTAACCTTGGTTATCCTGTCATGTTATAGGCGCCATGTACGTTCCACAAATTTTCTTGCTTACTCACAGCTGTTGCCATTATCAGCAGAATGGGGTCATGCTATTTTACGCATGCGACGCTGAAGACGATAATTACCCTGCATCAGCAACGATCAAGGCCATGTGGTCGCGCCATTCCCCACCCGCTATTCAGATGCCGGATTGTACGTCTGTATTTATAGTATTACTCAAAGCTACACTGCATGACTGTACCAGTGTGTGATTATATTACACTTACATTAACCCTGTTAACCATTTTAAGTGAAGAATAGTTTGAATAGTAAAAATGGTTTTCATGCTATTACACAGATGTGTAATAGTGTAACCCACGCATACTTTGCACTCACAGACCTCAATTACAGAAGAATGTCAGTTGCTGGTCAGTATACTTCAAGAGTTTCATCATTCATCTGAATGCAGCTAGCACGTAGCCAACACTGGCAGCCATCAAAGCAGATGCAATTGTTGTTCGTTCTGCATTCCTGCATGCAGGCTCTGCATGGATAACAGATACGTGTTCTCTTTGCACGTTGCATTTTTTGACTGACTGAAGCACTGGATCTCTGCTTCCCCTTATATCTGGGCCCATATTCATTTTCAACACACTAACTTAACGCCTACTCCCAGGTTTCAAAGGGTGGACCGGTGGAGTTGCCGGCCGCCACTTAGTTGCCGTTGTCCGTGCTTCTGTATAGCTCGTCTAGCACTTGCTGGCGTCGAACGTGCTTGAAGAAATGACGCGGACGCCATTATTCGAAGTAATGCATGTATTAATTTCATTTTATCCTTTGATTGTATTGTTTTATATTGTATGCATGTATGTCGTTGTCCTGATGTTAGCTACTTACCGGCATGTAAGTGGCTTCCGCCCTTTGCCGCGGATGTTCAAATAAAAAAATGCATTCGCGGATTACCGGTAATTATCGTCGTTCGCGTTCGTCCGCGTCAACTAACACGACCGGCAGAATGCACGACACATACATACTGTGATCCCACATAAAACGAAAATACATTCCCAATCTTCGCCGACATTTTGAGAAATTCTTTGTGCCATAAACGATAATCTGGAAGAAACAGCATAGATCCAATGAATGGCAAGCTCCATATGCATGGCGGCCGTCTGCTTGCTTGTATGGAAACGCGAGTATCTTGCACAAACTTCCAGACAACGTAAATTATTACAAAAGTTGCAGCAAATATTGCCGATAATCTCGCATCCGGCAGCTCCATCGTTGGCTTAGTATAACTGCAGAAATATCACGTCTACCTTTTATTCACAGCTGATTTCATCAAACATTTACATTGACACCGTAACAACTTCCGGTCATACTAATTACCGACAACGCCCGAGACGCCTACTAACCGTAACCGAAAACGTTTAAGCGACAACAAGCTGACAACCATCTACAAAGGACAAAAAAATCAGTGTTAGGGCCCATTCATAATTTCACACACAGGACAACCGTTGTCCGATGTCGTGTCGTGCAGCGTAGGCCCCTATGCCGCAGAAGTTGAACCGGTCCACAATGAATGTCAATTTAACGGACTACGCCAAATGACATCCTGTGTGTGAACTGTGAACGGGCCCTTAGATTTTAATACTAAAAACAACACCAGATACGTTGATTAAACATAAAATGCATATTCTCCAAATGCTCATAAATTTTCATTCACGGTACGTCTAGTGAGTATTTGGATTAGTTTGCCTGTTACTAGCAATCGTAAGAATAGCGCCGTATTTCACGATTTTCGGCCGCGACTCAGGCGACGAAGTGGACGGCTTTTCGTGAAATTGGCAGTGTGCTCAGAGTAGTGAGTACTGTTTAATGTTTAGGCCAAAATTCAGACATCTTAAAACCAAGTTTAGTACACTGCACTATAGCCTATCCTTCGAGAAAGCACTGCAACAATCTACTTCGAGTCGGGCAATCGACACATACTCACATACAAAGTGGTCCAAAAACTGAGAACCGGTCTCGTTTTGCCTCTAACTTTGTCAAACCTGAACCGATTTGCCAATTTGTGTTCTTTCACAATGTAAAAGCAAAAGAAATTTCCAACGCCAGTCAAATAACGCATTTCGTCACACCTTAATTATGTTGCTGCATTACCTTGTGAAATTCCTAATACGTTCAAATACGATACAAATCTGGAAGAAAATGAAAACAAAATGCATTAATTTTGCACGTACAGAATACAATTTATCTAGCTTAGTTACTTACTGCTGACTTACTTGTTACATCATTTTCTGGTTCCTGTTTTCTGGTTTCTATTTTTCTAAATCGCAGATATTTTATTTAAACAGGCTTAAATGTTGATAGCTGCCCCCTGCACTCTTAGCATGCGTCACTGTACAACTTTTCCAGCTGGTAACGCACTTTTCACTCTACCAAATCTAACTTTTCGGAAGTCAATCTAGTTTAGTGCAATTTATAGGGAGTCATCTAGCAGCAAGCTTATCAGCTACTGTTGTATAACGTTAATGAACTGAAGTGTGCGTATGCCGTTGCACAGTGCCACTGACTAGAGCATTATTGACAGTGCAATTGATGAGTGTCGTTGGCATATTTAAGCATGTCTGCGGCATATAATGGACGCTATGAGCAACGATCGTGACAGTATCAATATCCAGTCAGCCATAAGACATGAAACATTATTTATGATACGCTTTTAAGTAGCATTGTGAGGGTTCTGCTGCGATTAAATCGAATAATACCCCAGGTTGTTTTTAGTTAACTATTTTTCTACCGATAATAATCCTAGAAACTAGAAGCAGACAAGCCAAGTATTTTCTGTAAAATATATGAACTATATT
>Ga0126335_1002446_pt1 | contig 11106 bp, 4 predicted proteins | sample OlaspJWI45metaG_FD_108409 | JGI IMG/M metagenome (GOLD analysis project Ga0126335, IMG submission 108409) | Marine gutless worms symbiont microbial communities from Oahu, Hawaii - Olavius sp. 1 OAHU.JWI-45 metaG | ecosystem: Host-associated > Annelida > Digestive system > Unclassified | place... | reverse complement strand
GATGTGTTTTTAAAGACTTTTTAAAAGAGTCAAAGGTAAGTCCCGGCCGCCGTAATCCAGGTGGAAGGTCGTTCCATAGTCGAGGACCGGCGGCCGAGAAACTCCTGTCACCGATAGTAGACCAAGAGCTTGTTGTAGCTAGGGCCTTACCGGTGGGAGACAACGGAAGTGTTCTTTTTGAAGCACTGGAAAGGGTTTTCAAGAAATTTATCAACCGCAGTCCGGCCCTTTGGCTAAGTAGGCCTACCCCAAATCCAACCCCCAGTTTTCCCTAAAAGTCAAAATCTGGGCAAATTCAAGAAATTACCCAACAGCCATACCTATCCCGAAGGTAGTGACTACAGCAGATGTTTTATCGAATGCATGCGGTGGAGGCTTCCAAAAAGTCTAGTCCTCTTTGCCCGCACGAAACTTCCCACCGGAAACACCCCTCTCCCCGGATAACATGCGCTTAGAGACTCATTTGAGTATATAGGCGCTATATAAATAAGTTTATCTATCTATCTATCTATCTAACATACGCAGCAATGGACTGTGGGCACAGACGGAAGCATACCCATCGATGGCTTCCCGTCGTCAACCTCGATCTAGTTCGAAAACAGTTCCGCAAAGTTCAAAGTTGCCAAAGCAGAAAAAAGTCCACCACAGAGCGAACGTTCGTGTACCGACTTGAATAATCTTACCATCGACGAGTCCTTATAACCGGCTGTGGTGACGGAAATAGCCGGTTCTTCGGCTATTTCTGGGGATGTGTTGTAAGTCCCACTGCGTCTCTTCATGCCTGGACTGACTGGCCTCTCTCTTCGAATTAGCGATTTCCTCTTCGACTTTGCACGGAAACTGTATACTATTTCCTCCGCCGAGGGGCGCTGGGGAGGGGGCGGGCGTAGGGGAAGCCCCGCGGTGGAAACTTTGCCATCTAGGGCAGAAACGGTGCGAGCATCCGGATACTGCGTGAGCACTTTTGTGACAATAGACCGGCTTTCTGATTGGTCGGAAGGAAAACGCGGTTGTTGATTGGTTAAGAGAGCCGAAGAATCCGGTTTAGGTCGCACTCGACGAGGCAGCGATAAAAACGTCGTCTTTTCGGCATTTTCTTGTATCGATTTGGAGCCATATTTCTCCTTCTGTGAACTTTCAATGTTCAAACACTCAAGTGAAATGGCAGACGATAGTTTTCCGGTTGTTCCCAATTCTTCGTCAAGTAGATTCGGTTCGGATCCGGTTCTTGGGATTGGACGGGACTTCGTCACGCTAACTCGGCTGTTCCATCGTGGAGAGGAGCGCTGGCTCTGCCCGCCGTACTTTCGAAACCACGATCCACCGTTGTTGCGTACCGGCTGGGTATAGGACTCGAGTTCTTGCGGAATGGGAGGCAGAGGTCGTCTTCTAAACTGGTCATCGAACGGTTTGAATGTAGAAACAGAGGTCTGATCGGATCGAGACATTTGACGGCAGTTCAGAACACTCTAATCGGGTGCGGTTGTGTGGAAATAGCGTGGATACCGCTATCTGTGTATGCTAAAGTTAGCACAGAGCAGACAATTAGTCAATCAACTTATAATGCAATGTATACACTGTACAGTCTAATGAGTACTTCTCAAACAACGACAACATGAATCTCCAGAAACATGTTCAAAATGCTTACAGCACTCAGTAACGTGTCAGCTGTCAGACTGCCGTTTTGTAGCTGAAATTAAGCCTAAACACCGAGTGTCAACTTACAATTTTTGGTAAAATTAGTCGATGTGCAGACCATTTAAGAATTAGGCCAACATATAGCTCCATAGTTATAAACTATTTTATTATGGACAGTGCTAATCTGTCCAAGAATAGTTAAAGTATTAAACGGAAAACGTCGTGTAAGTGCTGAGCAGTCAAAGCTACATAAAACACATACCGTATCGGTACCGCACTATCCGCCTAATTGCTTAACTGTTTATTCGACTCTGTATCGAAGTAAATGTAAATGACACTTCATATAGCGCTTCATCACAAAAGCACTCGCGTTTTCAAGGGATCAAAAGTTTTACCTGCCACCCACACGTTCATCCACGACTGGAATGAACCTGCCTTTGCCAAAGTTGGCCGGCACTTAGCTACCCCGGACAGATGAAAGACTAAGTTGGCCTAGACACCACCACGGTGAGTGAACAGTCTGCCCAGGACCGCTGCGTGACGGAAATCACAGTTGTTAACCGCCCAGACCGTCACGCCTCACCGGGCAACTGAAAACGCAGCAGGTTACGAGCTTCGAACTCACGACCTCTCGGGCCGAAAGCCGCGACGCTAACCACTAAACCACCAAGACACCGGGACTACCAGTGCCTGGGCTACTCAGATTGCGATTATCCAGTCGAGAAAATTTGTAAATACATTACAGATGAGACGAACCGTACCTGGAACTCTTTGCAGATATTCACAGTGCTACCTTACGATAAGACTACTATTTTCTACATGTGTTATGCAAATAATGCATGTCACACCATAGGCTACTAGGCCTACAACTCTGAGCTCAGTGAATCTATTTTGCAATGGCAGGGTGACATGCGACGTGACGCTTGTGGGGAGAGGCTATAGAATGTTTCATAGCCATTCCCTTGCTTTGCTTTGATATGGGCCTACCGACGCCAGGCCGACAGAGTTAATGTTGCGATTCACATTCTGACATCTTAAAATGCGCTTTCTTCATAGCTAAGACGTCCGTTATGAAATAGTCCAAATCTTTTGCGCAGATTCGATTAAACATTACATTTACTGGAAACAATAATTACTGAATTATGGACAATTTCAGCTTCGTTTGAAACATAGTTGTTACTAATCTTTGCTGACAAAATAAAAAAAACCTTAAATAACCGTTTTTTTTTCAAAAAGATAAATGACCATAGATAAGTGTGACGTCAATAACTTATAAAATTTTTAATAATTAAACATAAATTAAATTGCAAAAAATGGGACAGTAAGTAACTCTAAAATAGTGTGACTGGCTTAAGTACGGCTTTCTGATGCTCTGAGCGTTTCGTGTTTTAACATGGAACGGAACGCTCAATTGCTAACTTAGTTAACTTTGAGAAGGTAATTTCAAAAAATTAAATTATTTCGGAAGAAGATAAATAACCTTCTCGGCATTAATAACCTTAGATAACCCGTTTTTCATAATTATAAATAACTTAGATAACGCTAGTAACATATATGGCTTGAAAGCTGATTTGTTCGACTAAATAATACAGCTACAGCCGGCTGTGATGCGTAACCGGGAAGCTCCCCATCCGCTCTGCATTTTTCATTTTGTTCTTCACTCAGAGATTTACGCTGAAGTTGTTTATATTTTAGCAGAAAAGCTTTAAGTTCTCAAACATTAACGGTTTGCCAGCTTGATGTGTTCTATCTGTCTGCGTGATTGATTTTGTGTCTGTCGACTGTGGGATGTCAATTAACTCTTCGTAGCTATAAAGAGTTGGCTACAGTCAAGTACGCCGTGAGCCATAAACGGTGCCACTTTTATTTTCGCTCTTCGTCAAATGTTAACTGATCTCGACCATCATCACCATCATCATCACCATCGTGGTTTATTTCAAAAACCCGTGGACCATAAAAAACAATGAACAATAAAAGAGAGAGACAGACAGAGTATAAACGGACAGAGACAGCTACGAAAAGGCACATGCATACAATAAAATAGTAGAACAGTTACAACTGCTATACATTTAGAATTAAACATACATGTTTGATAATATTGTTAGAGCTGGATCTTAACTGACTAGTCAGACTAATGCGACTGTTAAACATCACTGCGTCAAAACTCGGTAACTGTACATCAAGCTACATAGAAGTTACACCGGAATATTTACGGTACCTAAAGAAATACTTCATACATATTCTCTTGCTGTCGGAAAGCGAAAGGAATTTTCTACAAAGCTTACGTGTGGTTAAAATTAGTTCACGAATTTTGTTGGAAAATTTCATTCACCTTCTATCGGTAAGAGAATTTTAAGATCAGCAAACATTTGACGAAGTTACAGCAAAAATACCTTTATAGCTCACGGTGTACATTTGTTAGTTAAGAACGGCGAGTAATTTTGTAAAAGTGACAAGAAACGCAACATTAGCGAGGCAGCATTGTCCCACGTAAGAATGCTATAATAGTGACTAAGCTATTTCATAGCCGTAGGCGCGACATTAAGCCAAGCGTGTCCATACGGCACAACGCTGCGTCGTCTGTAGACCCACTGTAGGCCCGACATGAAACGTCTGGACAAAATGCGGGCGTGAAGCGTCCGTTCCACGCGCACTGCGTTGCGTGGCAAGTGCCAGCGAGTCCCGGAAGGGTGTTGCCGGTTCCAGCGATTACATTCGCAGCCATATTATAACGGAATAACCCATTAGGAAACCTAAACTCCGGGCGCAAGCCCGGAGAGCGGAGCTCATTATAGAAGCGGCTCTTCGTTGAAACCACACTTTTATTTCAGATTTCTAACATTAAAAAAGAAGAATTTGACTAGTATTACATTTACGTAGGATTTACGTACGATAATTAGAGAAATTAGGGGAAAATGTAGAAACGACCTTGCTGGGACTCGAACCAACAGTCTTTGCCTTCGTACGCTAACGTTTTATCCATTACGCCACAAGCTATCTACGTTACGTGTTTGCAAACATGACTTTTTAAATAACACAGCTACTCGCGCCCATTATACAAATTATTATTACAAAGTTTACATTATAGAACAATACATTCAATTTGTCTACTACTTACCTGTCGATTCTGCCGTGCACTAATTACTGTTGTGATATTATTATTATATTAGGCCTACTGCGTCGCGAATCGCGATAGTGGCTGTTTTACAGAGGCGGCCTCTGGTGATTGGAAATGACGCTATTAGTCAAAGTGAGTTTATTCGATCTGAACTCTGTCAATCGTGGCTAATTTTCAAAATGGAGACCAGCAAAAGACATCAAATGCCGACGACGAACGCGTGTAAAAATTTAGCTTCAGAGGCATTCGAATAAAAAAAATCATCACGCTAGACTTTCGTGACAGTACATTAACATACGCGCAAGAATCGATTTTTAGCCTGACCAATCACAGCGCTATTGTGTGACAGTACTTCCGTCACTTCGTGTGACCGGCGAACTCAGTACGCGCACGCGGGTGATTTTGCTATGGGCGCAGCCAGTAGTAGACCTTCGGCCTACTACCGGGCTTGCTCCCGGTATAAGAATTAAACTGCGTCCGACAGGAGAACGAACCTTTCTTGCTGCCGTGACGACCTTGACCTTGAACCCATGACCTTAAAACTGTACCGTGGCCTAGATATTCTAAAGACCCATCTTCACACCAAAAATAGTCCAACCATTCGAAACCTATAGCTTGAGTTAAAAAGTACGAAATTAGCTCTCAAGGTCAAAGGTCAAGGTCAAATGTTACCAACGTCCAGCCACTTCTAGCGTTCACCATGGCTCATATTCCTACCAAGTTACATGAATTTCAGATCAGAGGTTTCGAGATTCTGATTTCACCTTGACCTTTGACCTCGATAGCTATTTTTCGTATTTTTTCTGATTCATACTGTACCTTTCGAATGGCTATACCTTGAAACTTCATTTTCCGCATGTAGATAAGTCTTCGGAATAGGACATACAGACGCACAGACACACAGACGCACAAGCGCAGAGACAGACGACGTCAAGAACTAGCATTGTAGCCGGTGCGCGGCTGACAAATCGGACACAAATGGTCACATTGCTGTGCAGGGCTGTATTCAAAAATACCAACGAAACAAATCAAACGTTATCGAGCATATTTCAGTGAATTACGACAAGAATCTGAGCTATCGCTGACAAACCGCGCGACGATTGTGCACGCCGATGTTAAGATCTCGACACAAAACGCTACGAAGCTGCTCTCTGGTGAATGACTACAATTTATTGGCAGGATTTTCCGTCTTCTACCCATGTTTCTCTCATTTGACGCCGTAAATGAAGGGGATCTCCTTGATCTATCCGGTTCAAGTTTGGTACGGAAAAACTAGACTGACTGGGCTACAATCTGGTGAAAGTCGCATGATGATCGACTCAGTCATCTGTGTGCAATATATCAACGTGGCAAACACACAGACAGCCACGTCGCCATAGCAAACGCCGCGCCAATGCACTGCGTCACGCGGCAATAAAAACTGAACACATAACGAAATTAACTTATACAGTCAGTCAAACGTGATGCCTAGCGGATAAAATCAAATGAGTGTTTGGTTCGTATCCGAGTGCAAACACAGCAGTTCAATGTTTGCTGACGTTCGTTTCCATGGAAACGTACCACGTGGTTCAGCGTCATCGATGGCGTCATCGTTTCTCGTGCACTGACTAACTGCCGACTGGGACTGACCGGGAACCGAGGACCGAAACGTCAACCAGTAGTCTGGATGGACAGACGGAGTGATATTTAGTCCAATGTCATTTGGAGGTCAAAAAACCGTGCTGCCCTCGAAAACGTTCGTGTTCCTAAATATCAAGTCCTTGACAACAACATCGGGGATGTAGGTCACTAAAATGCAAAAAAGTTTCAATGTCATTTGAATGTCGTTGAAGATCTTCGTCGGCCGGTTGACAGCGGGAATTACGGTTCGCCGCAGACAAGAACTGTACAGTCGTTTCGACATCCATAAGCAGTCCTCCTGAAATTACTCTGTTAGGACGAGTGAGTCAGTAGAGGCTTAACGTCCCACTCGACACTTTATAGGTCATTTCGGGGACGGTTTCTATGGGCCATATGACTCAATCAACAGCGTCAAATCACTGAAGGAAGCCAGTTGGTCGTCGACATCAGGGTCTAATCCCACGAGGACCACTCCACCACGTTACTATGCATCAGTACAAGCAGTCGGCCATGAGCACTTGGTCTCAGTGTGAGATTTATTGTGGTGTCGACATCCATAAGGAGTCCTCGAGAAAGGGAGGTGGAATGGGCAGACCTTGCTGGCGTGTATCGGTGTGTGTTGGTCGCGACACCACGCGGAACAACCGGGTAACGAGCAGTGCTGCAACATACAGCAAGATTATATCTTTCAATGGGTCAAAGGTAAATGCAAACGTGCACTTGATGTAGCGCCCCTGGTGAAGCAACCTCACTGCAAAGGCGCTCAGCTACGGCACGCGTTGTCGAGGGATTTCACAGTTTTACGTGCACTGCACACCCGCACGTTTATCCACGAATGGAATGAGCCATACCTGCCTTTGCCTTCCCAGCCGAAGCTGGTCTTCATTTACCGACCCCGGGGGAATGGAAGGCTGAGCTGGCCTAGGTAGCACCACGGTGAGTAAACGGTCTGCCCAGGACCGATACATGGCAGATATCACAGTCGTTAGCTGTTCAAACCGTCACGCCTCACTGGGCAACTGGAGCACAGAAGCTGAACTCACGACCTCTCGGGCCACAAGCCGCGACGCTAACCACTGAGTCACGCTCACCGCGCTACGGTATGGCACGCGTTGTTTAGGGATCTCACAGTTACACCTGCACAGCCAATACAGCAGTCAAGCACGCGTCGACGCATATGATACAACTCGGCCCAGTTCAGCCAAGAAACAAACCCCTAATTCAGAGGTAGAAACGTTTTGCAGAGCGGACAACTGAACTGAAGCGAGCATAGTTTCAAAAGGGCTGACCCACCCGCTGAAATTATTTGCATCTTTCACTTTTCACAGACCCATGCGATACAACGGTAAATGCAAGCTGCATACAAATCAAGCCAAGGGGGAAAACTCGGGGGGGGGGAGAGAATTTGGAAGACAACTATATGACACTACACCACACTATATAACCAACAAGAGAATCACTATGAACTATTGTCTTCCAAATCCCCCCCCGAGTTCCCCCCTTGGCTTGATTTGTTATTTTTGCGTTCATGTTCTTGACGTTTACTAGTCTCATGTTACTCGTTTATTGTTCAGTGATTCTTGTCTAATTTTGAAATGAAGAAGCCGCGAATTTGCAAACAAATATAGACAAAACCGTATTTTAAGGTTACGATTTTGAGGCCAAAATGCACCAAATTCGATTTAAATTAAATATTAAATATTAATTAAAAAGAAAATTAAATTAAATAGTCTATTGCCCGGGTACCTGCGGCAAGCCTACACGCCATTCACTCACTTCAGGTGCTGTTCTGGCCGTTGGACGCTCACTACGTTAGACTTAGAACCACATTTACTTAATTACTTACTTACTTACTTAAAATGTACCAGTACCTTGTTCTGCTTAAATCGGTTGCCGACGTGACAGTCTTCTGTGGTCCTTGACCTTGACGGCGACCTTGAACTTCAACTTGACGTCGACAATGACCTTCGACCGATCTGTTCTTGCGACCTGCGCTGTTGCCATGACAACAGACCAAATCAACGCTTGTCAATTTATTAGCCGCCCGATCGAAGTTCGGCTATAGCAAAACGGTCCGCTTTGTCCGTCCGTCCGTCTGTCTGTCTGTGTGTCACACGCGAATATATCCGAAATTAAGCGATATATAGCTATTTTTATTTATTATCAAATCGTACACAGAGCACAGCACAAAAACATAAAACACAATACATATATATATATACAAATTACAATATTACGCCGCACTTATTAACCTGCAGCTAAAATCTTCATATTACTATGGTTACCATACATACACACATACATAGGAAATTTTTAAAGTGGCTAAAGTAAAAACCCCAAGGACCACTAAAAAGAAAACAATGTAGTCATGGAAACGATATAGAAAACGAAAAAGTTTTCAGTTTCCGGTAGAATGAATGGTTACTATGGTTACGCGAATAGGAAATCGGGCTTCCCTATTGAGAATCTGCCGTCAGCTTCGCAGCCGAAAGTACACACTTCCGCAGTTTTGGGCGTTTCACTCTGCTTGCCAGTTAATCGTTGCGACCCGCAACTGCCGACACCCGGACACGGTGTTTTCATATAGATTAATAATCGCCTTTTGGTCGAACGCAAACTAAAAGCAACCGAAGGAAGATTTTCTGAACAACACAATTACATTATCTTTCCAGCAGCAGTGAGAGGGTTTTGAATATCGGATAAACTTTGACCAGTGGTGTAGTGGTATTTTAATTTATGGATCGCTGATGGCGAGCGCGTTAGCGGCGCGCTAGCCTATTACGGAGGGGGGGGCAGAGCCCCCTTGAAGCTGAAAGCTTTCTACCTTTTGTGTGTCGGGTGGAACAGAGAAATTGACTTCATTGCCTCTGTTTTGGCATTCTACAAATTTGTAGCGTGAAAGTGCTCAGAGGACGTTTGTGGGAACGCTCTATAGCAGCGTTCCCACTGGTGCGACATATGTTTATGGGAACGCCGTCCCACACAAACATATTCACGGGAACGGCGTTCCCACGCGTTCCTGCTCCACTACACCCCTGAGTTCGACATAGTCTGAGCCAGTTAGAAAGCGAAGAGTTTTTTTGAGACATCGTGTTGATATTGTAAATAAGTAACAGCTTGACAAACACGTTGAGCGAAAACAGGACGAACGGAACGACGTGACTGAAGAACTGAGCTGATATTGTGTGAGGAGAGGGACAGCTGGATACTTACTTACTTATTTACTTACTTACTTAATTCGATCAGAATCTTTCGACGTCAGTCGTCCAATGCTGCTATGCGCGACGTTCCTAGAACCCGCACAAGTCCGGGAGGTCGATCCTTCACCGAAGCTAGTCCACGTCTGTGGTACACTCTACCAGGCTTCATCTACGGGATTCTGAACTTACACTTCTTGATATTCGCCAATTGTTGCATTTTTACTGCCCGGACGCACTGCACTAAAGCGACTATTGTTGTGGCGACGTGGCTGTCTGTGTGTCTGTCACGTTGATGTATTGTACCCAAACGACTGAGTCGATCATGACTCAACCTTCACCAGACTGTAGCCCAGCCATTCTAGTTTACCCACACCAAATATAAACCCGATAGCTCAAGGGAATCCCTTCATTGAAAGCTTCACATTTTGGGGATACGTTATTCTCACAGTTGCGTGGCGGCTTCTGGCGAATACGTTCGTACAAGCGTTCCGGCGGCATGTCAGCGGCAGCTGATGTTCTCGTTTTACCTTCTTCGCAAGCAGTGTAGTAGTGCAAGTAGCATCATTCCCAGCGTAATGCCCAGTAGTACGCCTATCACAACCGCCAATACTACACCTACAACGCGCGCATACAAACGCACAGCACAGCGTCAAAATTACATTTAAACGAGAGGTCAAAGTAATCTTGCGAAGGCTGCATCGAATGCACTGCACACACTGCACGCGTTGATAGACTCTATAACTACCATTCTTGTGATATAGGCCTAGCCGTTCCTAAGAAGTAGGTCATGGACCCAGACGAGGACCTGCATATGACGTACTGTTGTATAGTTTTCGTTAGGGCCCCCACCCGTCTATACGCATGCAAAATTTCAAATCTTTAGCTTTAGCCGTTCCGGCTATAGGAGCGGTCCCAAAATTAAGAATTAAGTCACGTGATCCCGCCCCCCTATGGCCCACTTATGCACAGTTTTCGTTAGGAGTCCACCTCTCTATACGCATACAAAATTTTAAGTCTTTAGCTTCAGCCGTTTCGGATATACGAGGGGGTCCCAAAAATTAACAGTGAGCTCCCTTCCCCTCTCTGCGGGGGATCAGGTCACACTTCTAACACAATGCTCCATGGGCCCCCAGGAGTGTTCACCCTAAACAGCAGCTTGATCTGTTCAGCCATCTTTGCACAGTGAAGCCGCGATGAGCCGCGTGACAGACAGACAGACTGACAGACAGACGCCACAAACATCGGTAACACTAGACTGCATCTCATGCGTTCGATGCAGCCTAAAGTATTAACCCTTTGTACTTTGTCTGTACAGATTATAAAATTATACTTTGCGCTTGCTTGAACTAGACAGAAGTCGACGGGAATCCGTCGATGGGTATCGCTCCGCCTGCGCCCACAGACCATTGTTGCGTATGTTATGTTATCCGGGGAGTGAAGGTTATCCCCGAGGTTCTGTTCGAGGAGAGGAACTAGTTGTGTTGCGTCCAGCATAAGCATAAAAAATTCGTAGGGAAGGGTTACCGAAGG
>Ga0126335_1002445_pt1 | contig 11106 bp, 7 predicted proteins | sample OlaspJWI45metaG_FD_108409 | JGI IMG/M metagenome (GOLD analysis project Ga0126335, IMG submission 108409) | Marine gutless worms symbiont microbial communities from Oahu, Hawaii - Olavius sp. 1 OAHU.JWI-45 metaG | ecosystem: Host-associated > Annelida > Digestive system > Unclassified | place... | reverse complement strand
ATCGATAATATTATGCTGACCTCCGATTTTGATCAGATTCGATCTTGCAAACAGACGCGCACTAAATGGGTTAATTTAATTGAGTGTAAAGGGGTCAGCTTTTGTTAGCATCGAGGCCCTGCATCCTCACCGCAACGCCTTTCGTGAACCGCAAAGGTGAGATCGTAGGCATCGTCGAGTCGTTTCGCGATATTACCGAGTTGAAAAACGCACAGCGTGCCGTCGAGTCTGAGCGTGACAAGCTGGAACGGATACTTTCACATCTTCACGAAGGGGTGAGCATCATCACCGACGGGCGAGTGGTCGAATATCAAAACGACAAATTCACCGACTATTTCGGACAGTGCGAAGGCAAGATCTGTCACAAGGCCATTTACGGTGCACAGCAACCCTGTAAACCATGCCTGATGAAGACGGCAGTCGAAACCGGACGGATTCAAATGACCGAGTTCGAGACCCCCGATAGCCGATTCTTTGAGAAAGCCTACACGCCGGTAATGGATATTGACAACCGGCATAAGGTGGTGGCGTTGTGGCGGGATGTGACCGAAAAAAAGGCGGCCACATCTGCCATCATGCGGGCCGAACAGCTGGCGGCACTCGGGGAGTTAGCGGCCGGGGTAGCGCACGAGATCAACAATCCGATCAACGGCATCATCAACTATGCCCAGATCCTGGTCAATCAGTCCGAAGAAGGCAGCAGGGTGCGTGAAATTGCCGAACGCCAGATCAAGGAAGGCGACCGTATCTCCCGTATTGTGGAAGGCCTGCTCTCATTTGCACGCCGCCGCCACGAAGAAAAAACCGTGGTTTCGATTGCGGAGGTCCTGTCCGACTCGTTGGCGCTCATTGCCTCTCAGCTGCGAAAGGACAACATCATCGTCAAAACGTATCTTCCGGATAGACTGCCGTACATTTGGGCGCAAGCCCATGAGATCGAACAGGTGGTTGTCAACATCATCAGTAACGCCCGGCACGCCTTGAACGAAAAATATTCCAAATCCCATGAAAACAAGATCCTGGAAATCACGGCCGAACCACTGATATACGACGGGAGACGTCATGTGCGGGTTAACTTCAAAGACAATGGTCCGGGAATACCGGCGGACATCATCAAAAAGGTGATGACCCCTTTTTTTTCCACCAAAACAGAGGGTAAACGCACCGGTCTGGGGTTGAGTATCAGTCAGGCCATCTTGGAGGAACATGGGGGACGTTTAATGCTCGAGAGCCAGGAGGGTAACTATACCAAGGCAATAATGGAACTTCCCGGCCATTCCAGATCAGAACCATGAGGATGCTGCCATGCAAGCGCACATTCTGGTTGTCGATGACGAGGAAAGTATACGGTACACGTTTGATTTCTTTTTGGCCGAAGAAGGCTACACAGTCACCTGCGCCGCCAATTATGAGGAAGGCATTGCGCTGCTCCAGAGCAAAGATGTCGATCTGGTTTTTGCCGACATTATCCTGCCCGGCAAAAGCGGCATCGACCTGCTGAAGGAGGCCCGCGAAATCCTGCCCAATGTACCGGTGATCATGATCACCGGAGCGCCAAGCGTAGACAACGCCGCCGAATCAATGCGCATCGGCGCCTTCGACTACATTGTCAAACCTGTTCGCCAGGATGCTCTGCTGCGGTCTGTCAGCATCGCACTCAAACACAAAGCCGTCAGGGATGAAAACGAACAGTGCCGCATGAACTTTGAGGCCATTTTTCGCAGTGTCAACGACGGCATCATCACCGTGGACGAGAACATGGAGGTGGTCGAAATCAACGCCGCCGCCGAGACGATTTGCGACTTTAAGAAGGAGGCACTGATCGGCAAACCGTTGACCAAGATTACAGATCGCTGCGATGGCAACTGCATCGGCGCCCTGTACGAGACCCTGAAATCCCGCAATCCGGTCAAGCTGCGGTTTGTCGAATGCCGTTCCACCACTGGAAATCAACAGGTTGTCAGCGTGACCGCTTCTCCGTTGCTGGGGGGCAAAGACCGGTTCAGCGGAGCAGTGATGGTGGTGCGCGACGAAACCCGCCTGGTGAGCCTGGAGCGCCGGCTGCAGGAACGCCAGAAGATCGACAACATCGTCGGCCGCAGTGCAGGCATCGAAAAAGTGCGTGGCCTGATCCGCGACCTGGCGGACGTGCAGACCACGGTGCTGATATCCGGCGACAGCGGTACCGGCAAAGAGTTGGTGGTGGATACCCTGCATCACAGCAGAGAGAAGCGACACGGCCTCCTGGTCAAGGTCAACTGCGCGGCCCTAGCGGACAACCTGCTGGAAAGCGAACTGTTCGGGCATGTGGCCGGGGCCTTCACCGGCGCGGTCAAGGACAAGGTCGGCCGCTTCCAGCGGGCCGACGGCGGCACGATCTTCCTGGACGAGATCGGTGAAATTTCCCAGCGCATGCAGCTGCGGCTGCTGCGGGTGATCGAGAGCATGGAGTTCGAACGGGTCGGCGACTCGACGCCCATCAAAGTCGACGTCCGCCTTCTGGCTGCCACCAACCGGGACCTTCAAAAGCGGGTGGCAGACGGCCGGTTCCGGGAAGATCTTTACTACCGTCTGAAAGTGGCCCAGATCCACATCCCGCCACTGCGGGAGCGCCGGAGCGACATCCCGCTGCTGGTGGAGCACTTTCGACGCAACTTCAACCGCAAGTTCGGCAAGGAGATCAAGGGCATCTCCTCGGAAATCGAGCAGGTGTTTTTCGCCTATCCCTGGCCCGGCAACGTGCGCGAGCTGGAAAACTTGCTGGAGCACGCCTTTGTGCGCTGTCGCCAGAGCGTCATCACCGCCGAAAACCTGCCACCTGATTTCCTGCAATATTTCGAGTCCGGCGCACTGCCTTCCGAAATCGACCCCGCCGACGAGGCCGCAGCGATCAAAGAGGCCCTCAGCCAGGCCGGCGGCAACAAAACCGAGGCTGCCCGCCTGCTGGGCATCAGCCGCCGCACCATTTACCGCAAAATGGAAAAGCTGGGGCTTGAAAAACCAGAATAGTTCGAACTTACCAAGCCGATGGGAAATGCTCAGGCATCGGTCTTACAAGCAAATGCCCACCGGGCGCGTCTGGTCCTTGCGCCCATTTTACTGCCGCCGGGACCCGACGGGCGGTTTTCGCGTCGATCGGCCGTCTGCGGTTACAATCGCCAACCGCGATAGGCTGAAACCGACCCGTTCTCATTTCAAATCGCCAATTGCGTATTAATTCTATCTCAGTGTTGCCTTTTGTGAAGAAGGTTCAACCCGGTTGCCGGGAATTCATTAATCCAGCGAACTCATATAGCGTTTGTAAATGGGGCACTGCCTGAAGTCTCTCAGGCAGAATTGTACCGCCTTCGGGATGTTCAGACTGGACAGGTTCAGGCAATAGCAATCCGGCTCAGGATTGTCCAAAAGCGGGCACATTTCTTTGCCGCCATTCCAATTAGATGTCCAATGGGTCAAGTCCATTATAGCCGGCAATTCCCCTCCCCATCAATCCACATGCTCTTTCCTTGCCGTCTGGAAAAGCGCTGCCAGGGCCTTGCACATCATCTCCTGATTAAGACTCAACCAAAAAACGTGCCACTTTTGGCATAAAATTCGACCTCATACGGTCGCGAGAACAAAAGCAAACGATTTCAGGATGTTTTGATTTGATCAGGTTGAACCCGGGACCTTGTCGGACGGGCAATGACCCTGTGTCATGACACATGCAGGCAAGACTCAAAGTGTGCCATGCCACAATTTATTTCCGGACCCCGCGGCTTTAGGTTCGCACGTCATGTTGACGTAAAAGGTTATGGGCAACTCACTAAGGCATCGCCCCTCAGGATCAGCAACAGGAAACGGTTTCTGCCTGAACGCATGCCAAGCGTTCATCTCCGGTTTTACAAATGTGCCATGGCACAAAGAATGCCGCCCCATTGTGTGCCATGGCACATCAGCCGAAACCCCGGGCCCCGCACCACCGCTTGCCGTTTCTTTGCATAACCCCCTCAATATTCGAAGCAATTCAACAGTTTGCCGCATCAGGCAGGGCTGCGTTGCTTCATGGCATATTTTTTGATGTGTGAATATTTGGGTGCGGGACCGCATAGATGCTGTGGTGGTAGAAGGGTCGCCGATCAGCCGAGCCTGCCTGTAGGGGCCAAAGCAGGAGACGGCACCCGTCACCTGCCGCATGGCATTGCCAGCCAATTCCGCTCCGCAAGCATTTTGAACATCAACATCAAACCTTTGAAGGCGGTCGTCTTCTCACCTTTTTTTTGTTCTCGGATCAGGAGGGTCATGATCGGTCGCCGCAACCGAATCAACCAAGGAGGTAAGATTATGGTTAAATTTACGCAAAAGGTTTTGTGCCTGTTTTTGTTCCTGGCGCTGGGCCTGGCAGCCGGCAGCGTGAACGCCGAGGAGGGACTGCTCTGGCCGCTTGAGATCCCATTAAAGTGCAAGGATTGGGATGTCGATGACTACACGGTCTTGCGCGCAGTGGGGGACGTGTCCATCTGGAACACCAGGGACGATCTGAAAATCAAAATTCTCCCCTCCGATGGCTTCAAACTCAAAGAGGTCAACATCCATATCGTCAATAGCCCGGAAGAATTTGGCAGCCTCCTCGACAAAAAAGGGAAACCAAAAATCTCGGATTTTGATTACAAAACGGACTACCTCGAGACCTATGGCGCTCTGGGCGACCAGCACATGGAGGTGTTAGGACTCGAAAGATTCGAGATCTGCTGGGGGGTTAACCCGGAGAAATGCCCGCCTGACCGCTACCTCATTGTACACGCCGAACTGCAAATGAGGACATCCAATGAAGATGGCGAGGAGGTTTGGATGGACGCTCCCGAGGCGGCGTTTGCTGTTGGCGAAGGCCTTTTTGAACGACTGGATAAGGACCAGGAAAGCTTCTATTGGGGTTATTACGTCAACTACCCCCTGGCCAAGGTTGAACCGGGGCACTTCATCGACGCCAACGTCAACGGCCTGACCTACCAGACACCCACCCAGTCCGGAGTGACCGGCCAGGAAGGCCAGTTCTGGTTCCTCCCCGATGAGCGCGTGGCCTTTTCCGTGGGAAGCCTGCCGTTGGGCGACGCCCTGGGCGACCGCCGGGTCTCGCCGGTGGACCTTTTCCCGGGGTCCGATATGGACAACGATGAGGTCCTCAACGTGGCCCGGCTGCTGCAGAGCCTGGACGGGGACGGCAACCCCGCGCAGGGCGCGATCAACATCACCGAACCGGTGGTCGGTTGCCTGGAGAGCGCGCTGGCCGGCCTTCCCCCAATCCCGCCGCCGGAGGAATTTTTCGCCGATGATGATGCCGTGGGCGCCCTGATCGACGCTACGGTGGCGGCCTGTGCCGGCGGAATCGCTCTGACCGCGGTTTCCAAGGAAGAGGCCCGGGAGAACCTCGTCTCCGGGCAGAAGGCAGGCAACCTGATGAAGAAAAACGTCTCCAAGACCCCCGACATGAAAAGCGACAAGGCCAAGATCGAAATCATGCCGGTCTACGTGCCGGTCAAGCGGTCGGACGGGAGTGCCGCGTCGGTGGTCTACCACGACGCGGACGGCAATGTGATCGAGACACGGTATGTCGCCAAGCCGATCGTGGTGTCCTACCTGGACGAGGTCGAGGGCACCGGCGCACTGGATGTGTTTGTGGCCATCTCGCGCGACGACGGGGAAACCTGGAAGCGCCGCAACATCTCCAAAACCGCCGACAAGTCATCCCTGATCGGATACCCCGGCGAATCCTGGAAGCCCATGCTCAAGGTCAAGGACAACAAGATCTTCGTGGCCTGGACCGACAAGTACTGCCGCGGCGGCCGGCCGGGCTATGCCATCAAGGTCTGTCCCGACACGGACGGAGACGGTGCGCCCGATCCCTGTGAGTTCTGCCGCGATACCGCCGAGGGCACCGTGTGCACGCCCGACTACCCGGGCGACGACGCCTATTGGCAAGACGACCTTTTCGGGGTAGGCGGCCCCCAGCGCTCGGTGATCTACGAGGATGTCCCCGAAATGGGCGAGGTGCCCTACAGCTGCGTCTGGACGGCCCGGGGCGTGGTCAAATCCGACGGCGAGATCCAGTGGTTCAAACCCGAGCGGGTCAGCTCGGGCCGGCGCGACGCCTACCAGATCTTCGCCGGCGCGGGCACCGACGTCGGGTTTGCCATCGTCTGGCAGGAGGACCCCAAGGGCCTGCGGCCGGGTGAAGGCGACGGCCCCGGCGAGGGGTGGAGCGGCGCCCGTTCGAGCAACAAGACCGACATCTGGTACAGCTACATCACCTTGAGCGATTTTGACAAGATCGACGATGATTACCCCGTGAGCGGGCCCGGCCACGACAACGACATGGTGGACACCGATCCCGAGCTGGCCGGGCGGGTCAAGGCCCTGGTGCCCATGTCCCTGCCGGTGAGAATTTCCGACAACGACGTCTGCAGCGCAGAGAACATGGACCCCGACGGGGGCCACGGCGAGCACGATTATGACGGCGAGGGCGAGGGCACCCACCGTTACTGCGGCACCCTCGAAAACATCGGCACGGCCGAATCCCCGGGCGCCAACCCGCTGTGCGCCTACACCGTGGAAAAAGCCAACCCCAAGGGCGAGGTCCACAACGTCTGCGTGACCGCCGACGGGCGCTTTCTGGACGGCAACACCGGCGCATCCCGGGCCAACATTTTTTTGCAGCCCTACAAGAAACCGGACGGCAGCAAGAGCGCCTGGGCCATCATCGGCTACGAGGAGAGCAAGGGCGTCGGCATCCCCCCGGATCACGACAGTGGCTGCGAAGAAGAGGAGGATGGGGAAGACGAGCACGAGACCAAATACAAGCCCGACGAGGGCAAGAACGTCATCTATCACAGCTTCGACTTTGCCAACCCGCAGGTGGCTAGCGGCGGGGGCACCCTCAACCTGCCCGAAACCGACGCGGCCGGCAACCCGGTCTATCTTGTGGATGAGGTCGGCGAGCTGCTGCTCGACTGGAAGGGCGAGCCGCAGCTGGCGTATGAAAACGCCCGCCGGGTGCGCTTTGTGACCCAGCCCAAGTCCAAGAAAGGGCCCTCGGGCACGGTCCTGGTGGCGCTCTACCGCCAGGGTGAAGAAGGCAAGGGCAAGCCGGCGGACGTCTTCATGCGCCGCGTCAAGGCTTCTGCCACCGGCAACCCGTACGCCTTTGGCAACTTCGTGCCGGGTGCCCAGAACCTGAGCAGCGTGGGGCCGACCGTGGAGTGGCAGAACCCGTTCGACTTGGAGAAGCCCGTCAAGATACTGCGCTGGGGCTGGTCACATGACAACCTTGCGGATTCGTCCGCCAAAAATCCCCACACCGATGCCCGGGCCCAGCGCGGGTCGCTTAACGGCGACGAGCTGATCATCGGCTACAGCTGGACGCCCAACTGGGGCCGGCGGGCCAACGACAAGTACGACTTCTACGTCCGGCGCTCCTTTAACGGGGGCCAGTCCTGGACCACTGATCCCGCGGACGACCCCGACAAGCCAATCGAGCACAACGTGGTCTTCAGGGTCCCGGTTGAAGATCCCTACACCCAGACCGTCACCTGGAACGAGGAGGTAGTCACGACGGCCTACGGGCCCGGTGCTGCCGAACCGCCGCGCAACGTCTCCAACCTGCGCAACAGGCGCATCAGCGTGCTGGAACCGCGCCTGGTCAAGACGCCGGGAACCATCAAGACAGACGGGGTCATTCTTTACCCGGAAGACGAGCGGAAGCCGGGCGTCTACCAGCTGGCCTACGGCCTGGAGTTCAACCAGAACCAGCTGCCCGACGACGTCGTCTTCCCCAAGATGCCGCTGGACATCGACTACAGCCGCACGAAAGACAAGGGACAGCGCTATGAAAGCGTGATCGTGACCCCCCAGGGCGGCAGCGGCAAGCCCCAGGAGGGCTGGAACCCGCTGGCCAAGGACAAGCCCGAGCAGGGCGCGGCCCAGCTGCGCCAGACCCCTGACGGCTCGCGCATGTACGGTATCTGGCTGGAAGAGGGTGAAAAAGGCAGCGACATCATGTTCCGCCGGGTCGACTACCGCTAGACACGGGCCCGGGAAAAGAGTGCAAGCGAACGCCGAGCGGCCCCCTTTTCCAGGGGGCCGCATCTCCACGATTTGGTGTCCGGGCACATCCGACATCAACGCGCGGGCGTTCGAAACTGGCTGAAGAATGGGTTTGGTATCGCCAAAGAAGTGCGTGCGACAACTATTTAAACCAGAAGCCGCTTGCAACGTGTTCGTATCAACCTACCTGAAAGGAGGATAGTATGAAAACAAAAACCTTTATTGTCATGATTGTCGCCTGCGCCCTGTTGCTCGGGTTCGGCGCCCTCGGGTGGGCTAAAAAAGATAAGCCGCCAAAACCGGAGGAACCGCCGCCTCCTCCGATGGAATATCCTTTCTATTTCTGGAAACTGGGCCACATGGACGGGCCCCACGACTCATCCAAGGCCCTGGGCATTTCCCGCGATGGGAAGACGGCCGTGGGCTCCACCGTGGTGGTGGATTTCACGCGGGCCTGGCGCTTGGACATCGACTGGGCTCTTTCGACCGAAGAAGATGGGCAGCCGCCGCTGTATAACGAGCTGCAGGTACAGGAGGACATCGGGATCGTGGCCCCGTCCCAGCCCAGCGCCGCTTACGCAGCCTCGGACATGACCTGCGAAAGTTACACGTATGACAAGGTAAACCTGGTTTTGGACTGGTGCGGCTCCACGCCGGTGGGCACGTATAACCTCGGCCAGGTGTCCTACGGCATTCAGTGGCTGCTCCCTGTTTTGGATTCGGTCGACGAGGGTGACTACATAGCCATCCCGGATTTTGGCGGCGGCATCTCCGACATGAAGATAAACGACGTGTCGGCCGACGGGCTCATCCTGGTGGGCACCGGCAACACCAAGACCGGAATGAAGGCGTTTTACGCCGACACGACGGTCGTGGATGCCGACGGGGTTCCGGTCGCGGTACAGCTGACCATCCAGGATGCGGTGACGCAGCAGACCCTGCGCTCCAGCTCGGCCCAGGCCGTGTCTGAAGACGGGGCTATCATCGCCGGCTACGGATCGACCAAGACTGCCAAACGCGCGTTCGTCTCAACCGTCCTGGACGCCACCACCGACCCGATAACGCTCGAGAGCACGATCCTGCCCATGCTCGGCGGCGGCAAGTTCGCCGAGGCCCATGCCATGACCCCGGACGGCTTGATCATCGCCGGTCGCAGCGACAGCCCCAAGGGCCCCGTGGCCTGCATCTGGTTCGCGGACGAAACGACCGGGGAGTGGGTCGTCAAGTCACTGGGCGCGCTTTCCAAGAAGAACAAGGACGCCGTGGCCACCGGCATCGCCTATCGACCCGGATCGGTGGTGGGCGAACTGATCGTCGTGGGCTACAGCCAGAGCATCCTCTACCCCTCGGAGGCCTTCGTCTGGACCGGCAATCCGGTCCTCGAGGACGACGAGATCGGCTACTTCTACGACCTGGAGTACATCCTCACCAAGACCGGCGCCGGCGAAGCCTCCGGTATGGGATCTGAGTGGATTCTGAATGAGGCTACGGGCATCTCTACCGCCGGCGACCGGATTGTCGGCTGGGGAATCAACCCGGAGGGCGGGGTCGAAGCATGGCTGGTCGACGGGTTCCCGTACGACGAGCTGGTGTTTACCCACGAGTAACTAATACCGGGGGGAATCGGCTCGAATCAGCCCTGTTGGCCGATTACTCTGCCCGGCCCTGTGTCGAATCGCGCAAGTCTCCCGGGCGGGGTAATCACTTTAGCCCATAAATAAGAAGTGACGTATTAAACATTTCATCATTTCCAATTTACTGGGCTTTAGTTCAGAGTTCTAAATAAAGGGGAAGGGCAAGCAATAACCTTTCCCTTCTTACTTCGATTAAAATATTGCAGTGATCTTTTGATGCGATACCAACTTTATAGATAGGCAGTTGCTTTTTCACGGCAGATGAATCACAAATGCCGAATTGTGTTTCGACATCAGCTTCCGTCTTCGCTGAAGCTACGCCGCGAAAAGTCAATTGGGTAATCCGCATCGATGATGTAACCTGTCGCGCCGAAGCAACATTAGCGAAGGCGGATCTTCCGCGCTGGGCAATGAGGACTCATCTTAGATAATGTAGGGTCCGGCAGGCGGGCCATTTCCAAATTGTTTTTCCGTTCTCAAGGTCTCGAGATCAACAATAGATTCTTGGGACCCATTCTTTTGTGCATTGTTTTGATAAAGCATATTGATTTGCATAAAAGCATGGGTGTCCGCAAGAATCTCTCGTCCCCAAGCATCTCTCTTGCTGGCGGCATTATCCGGCAAATAGCGCTATCGAGATTAATTCAACTCCGGACACAACGTCCCTTGATCCGCTCACGGATTTTGTCGAATCGGTTTTGCGGCTGAGCCGGGAAACCTTTGAAAGGCACTATCGACTAAAAGCAAAAGGTGTTGATTTAAAAACGATTGCCCAGCGGGTGTCAAAATTGCTGAATATGCCCTTGGAAAAGGTGTGGGCAAAGGGCAAGTATCGGCGCGTGGTGGCGGCTCGCAGCCTGATTTGTTATTGGGCGGTGACAGAATTGGATATGAGCGCATCAGCTTTGGCAGGACATTTTAGAGTATCGGCCACAGCTATCAGTAAGTCTGTTTTGCGCGGCAAAACACTGGCCGTTAAAAATGATTTTGCGTTTGAGGATAATGAAGTTTAAAAGATGGGAACGTCCCAAAACTTTCCCTTAACAGCAATAGTGATATCGAGTGCTGTCGCATGTATGTTGCACTTTTTCCTTGCAACGAATGTGCAAAAATAATGATACAATCAGGGATTAAAGAACTTATCTATCTGTCTGATAAATACGCTGAAACTGACGCAGTAAAAGCATCGAAAATTATGTTCGCTAAGGCCGGAATTAAGGTTTCCTTACTGAGGGTGGATAGAAAAACGGTAACCGTCAACTTTGATATTGAATCGTGCTGATCGCTAAACAGGTAAAACTATCATGACAGCTCAAGCTCCCGATTTCGTTCACCTGCATGTCCATTCCCAATACAGCCTGCTGGACGGCGCGATCCGTCTGGATCAATTGTT
>Ga0126335_1002444_pt1 | contig 11107 bp, 9 predicted proteins | sample OlaspJWI45metaG_FD_108409 | JGI IMG/M metagenome (GOLD analysis project Ga0126335, IMG submission 108409) | Marine gutless worms symbiont microbial communities from Oahu, Hawaii - Olavius sp. 1 OAHU.JWI-45 metaG | ecosystem: Host-associated > Annelida > Digestive system > Unclassified | place... | reverse complement strand
TTTTGTAAATATAATTAATATGATCTTTCCAGTCAAGATTGCTATCAACATAAACACCTAGATATTTGGAACAATTAACCTGTTTAATATCAGAATCACAAAGTTGTATAGTATAATTATGCTTTATTCTAACACTTTTCCAAAAAATACTGTGTGATGTCTTATCAATACTAAGACTTAACTTGTTAACAAAAAACCAATTACTCAGTGACCTCAAGCTTGCATTAACTTTCATTACTACATTATCTAGTGTTATGCCATGAACAAAAAGATTAGTGAAAGTGAAACACAGGTGCTGACAAATAGGTCATGATAAATTTTTTGTTTCATCGTCGTCGCATGCTGGTTGCATTTATAATTTCTATGCTATTTGTATTCAGTATCAAATCTACCAGCTTTCAGTAAAATAAAGTTTGTACATACATGCAATACAACCATCTAAACTTTCGTCATATCCACTTCATCTACATCACTCGCAAACAGAAATACGTCTTTATTTGCATCAGTCTATTAGACAGCATCGTATGCAGATAATAACTATACCTGCCATAACTTATCTAATACGCTGCTTGCTCTGACAAAATCGAGCACAAATATACGTATCAAAATTCAAAACTCGTCGTCGACGCTGTATTAGCACGGCACGTGACTCTGTTTGGTGGTCTAAGCGAGCTTGTCGGCGACTCAACGATCTCGTGCAGGTGAAACCGCAATACTGAGCTGCTGGACGTGCTGCAGCAGCACCTTGCTGCAAAATCCAGGTGCGCGCGTCGTCGTGTGGTGCAGGTACGCTGTACGGCTCCGAGGAGTAATGAGTTCACCCGCCGACGCCTGGCGGCGATCAGCTGCGTTTAGCACGTCGTGACGGTGCCATTAGGCTCGTGACAGCGACCGCAGGTTTGAAGAGTTTCATTACTATAACAGCGGGATAAATTTACGGCAAAGGATGGTTGCATAATAAAGGTAAAGGTAAAGGTAGAGGACATTTGATACAGCGCCTCTTCGCGAGGGAACCTCATCGCAAAAACGCTTAGGTATGGCACGCGTTGTCAAGGGATCACACAGTAATCAAATCAGAAGTAACTGCTATACTACTTATTTACTTTTCTGCTGAGGGAAACAGGATCAGTAAACAGTTGACAAGGTAGACTTAGCAACTTGCTCAAGATTACTTTCACTTTTAGTATCCTGAGTGAGCTTTGAACCCTCGATCCTTCAGCATCTATGAGTCTGACACACTACCACTAAACCACTGCACTTGCTGACTCGGAGCATAACGGAAATTAACCATACCCTGCATGGCAGTGACTGTAAAACTGCAGACGTCAAAACGTCGAGGAAGGCAAAAGGCCACTCGCAGCTCAGAGACGTCCTTCTGTGACACGACTATCGTTCCAGTGGAAGCATTGAGGCAAGCTGCATGGTTAATCCAGACACCGGAAGAGTCCTTCTTGATGATGTCCACTTTAACACAGTAGAAGGCGGTCGCCGGCACCTTCAGCTGACCGGATCCAGCGTCGAAACTTACTTTAGACCTTGATGGTGCAGCTATCACGAAATCTGACACAAGCATAGTTTACGGAACATAGAGATTTGCATTTTGGTAATTGTTTGAGTTTAAACTAAGGTGTAGTTACATCTCTCTGTTGCATGTTGTGAAAAAAACAGTTTGCTATCTTTGACCGTTTAGGCGTGGATCAGCTGTGACAGACTGACAGAAGAGATGGACAGTTTGCTGACTCGCGATAGAACAAAGATGATGATATGAGTGAATTAGGGCCTACTTATGCTGGTTTGTGGCTTTGTGCTAGCTTTTGCTTTTGTTACGATGAAACAGACTAGAGTGAGGCAACTATATTTTGTCCGGTCTCTAAAATTGCCAGCCTACATTTATGCACAACAGCAAAACATGGTATTTATTAATTTGTGTGTTTGTCCGTCAGCAGGCTGGAAACTATGGCGCTGTAGAGTGACGCCACCTAGTGAATGCAGTTGAAATGTACTGGCAGCCCAAGCAGCAATGGTCCTATCATAATAACAACAATAATAATAATAGCCAATATCAGTGGAAACCTCGGGTTCCATGGATTCTTCCACCGCTACAGTTGTGTCTTGACCAGGTTAAACAAGTGAAATTTAAGGTGAGTTTAAAATTCGGCGAGGAAGGTGAGTTTTTGACCATATGTGGGAGGTTATTCCAGGTTTCTGCTAAAGCATAGCTGAAAGAGTGTCGACCGAAATTTGTGTTTAACAACAGTATTTGAAGGCGGTTCTGGCTAGTGAGACGCAGAGTGCTGGAATGCTGATAGGTGTGTAACAGACAATGAAGTCAGGCTGGTTGTTGGATGTGGAGTGTTTTATACATAATTCTCTGACGAACTGGCAGCCAGTGCAGAGCTTGAATTCGGACCTGAGATGACATGCACATAGGACTGTGGACATTGCAGCTTGTTGATATGTTGATGTTCCGTAGAAAATGGAATTTGCACAGTCCAGAATCCAGACGAGATTTTACCAGAGATGCACCTAATGTTGTAGCCATGAAGTCAGTGAGAGCCGGTCGGATGTGGCGCAAGGCACGGGTGTGAAAGTGAAGTCTATTGCAGAGTTTACGTACCTGCTGGTTTAATGTCAAGTTGCTGTCCAAGGTAACACTATCCTACGTTTGTGAAATATCTGCTTAAGGCTGCTGTTTTCAGGCTGACAGCTTGACAACTGCAGCTGTGAGCACAACAGCTACAGCTGCTGCCAATCGTTGTCGGTCAATTGATGCAATTTAACCACACACAACTACTACATGTATGTTAATTGACGCACCTGGCGTTGTGACTGTTACGTTGACTGTCGGGCTGCGACCAAGTGAGTTGAAGCTACCGACTGTGAATGTATAGTTAACTGACGGCCGCAGATCTGCCGAGAAACAAACACGTGTCACCACATACAATCAGTTAGCACACTTAAAAGGCGCCATGAGAGCGAACAGCGCCATTACGCTGTATATTAATTTACAGTGCTAAAATGTCTCCATGTAGAAATGGAATATGGAATGTATTAATTTGAGCACTTATATAGCACTTTTAACTGTCTCTGCAAATTACAGTATAGTTTCTATCGATAATTACTAATGTGATGTTGTTTTGGGGTTGCAAACTTTTGGGGTAATCGTTGTTGCTGATGAAGCATCACAAAAGATATAGGAAAGGTAGATATCTATACAACGAAAACAACGAACAGAAACAAAATGTGCGTCTGATACCGGTGACGTTACACGCGGATGAGTTAGTGGTGAGTTCGAGGAGGACGTGTTGGTTGCTGTTGGAGGCGATCGTGACAAGGAAGACTTGGTGCCGTCCGCCGTCGTGTCCTGCTGTCCACGTTAGCTCTACCGACTCCCACGTCACTGACGCCACAGACAGCTCAGACGGCGACGTCGGTACAGCTACAACGACAGCAGCAGTTCTACGAGTATAAAGCAACTGAGCTTCAGCCTTCACCAGTGTATCTATGGCCTCAAAGGAAAAGTCGGGAATCTGAAACCGGGGGAATTGGGCTGGACAGGGGCGCCAGAGGCTTTCTACACTATAGGATCTGGAGTCCCACAACGTTATGAAATTAAATGTCAAAATCTGTTTAATTAGTACATTTCCACAAGTCAAATTTTATAGTAACACAGCATCAAATGCAGTATGGAAGTTCATCCAAAAGGGTTATAATATCAGAAGTCCACCTATAGTACTGCGTCTGCCAATGTTGAATGTCGGAGTTCGAAGACATTTGTCACTGACTGAGATGACGCCAAACAGGCCAGTATATGTAGGCCCCTACAATAAGACAAAATTAGCAACTAGTACATGCTATACTCACTTGCTTGAATGAGACTCAGAGAGGTCTTGTTTGAGCCGTAGTCGTTGTCGACGATGACGCGGTACTCTGTCAAGTCCCAGACGTTGACGTGTGACAGCCTTAGCGTCGACGAGTAGCAGTATACTGTCTTCCGCCGGTCCTTAGTGTCACACGCCTCTGAGTCGCCGTGTGACGCTGTGGTGATGTCAACCCGACGGCTATCCGTGCTGAGACCGAGAGTCAGAGGTATGGAACCGTTGTACCAGGTGAATCTTGGTTCAGGCTCGGCAGCGGCGTAGACAGTCAGAGCCGCCCGATGACCAACAACCGCAGCCACGACGCCTCGCTTCACTAGCAGCATTGGCGGGTCTGCAGTATAACCAGTCACATATACTCGCAACTGAACAGGTCAAACTAAAACACTGACAGTGAATATTGCCAGAACTTTTGCCAAGTTATTCTAAAACAGTTTCATAATGAATGACATCACTTGATTTTATATTGCAGCATTATTAGTGAATAAATGTTATGATAATAAGTTTTCTCAAATCACCTCTATGTCGGTCAGTAAATCAAATCTGTCTTACAATAGACGACGAGTCGAGTGGTTCGTGAAATGCTGCGTTCAAGGAACTTGTTTCTTGCAGCGCAAGTGTAGTTTGCACTGTCAGCGGCGTCCACTGAAGCTTCCGTCGGGTTTCTGCCAGATCCTAATACGCACATTCACGTACGTGAGCAAGTCTTATCAGACGTTACATATCAAAAATAGATCTATGTGACCCGTGGGGCCACGGTTGGGAATAGAATGGAATATAGTATAGAATATAATTATACAACAGTAGCTACAGTCTAGCATTTTGGAATTATGCTGCGAGCAGGTACTGTTTTTTGCGGCGTCTGTCTGTGCGTCTGTCTGTCTGCAGAAAATTTCGAAAACTACTCGTCAGAAATTGATGTAATTTGGTAAGAATATGTCCCATGGTGAATGCTAGAAGTGATTGGAAGTTGATGACATTTGACCTTGACCTTTGACCTTGAAAGCTATTTTCGTATTTTTTTCACTTCTAATAGCCATGCATATGTCAGCCATTATAAAAACTTTTGACTGCTTTAACTTAAAAACTTCATTATCGGTGTGAGGTACGTTTTCAGAATATCTATTGTCACCTTCGAGTTTCAAGATCATGGGGTTAATATCAGGGTTATGATAGCAGAAAAGCGGCCGCAAGCAGGTATGTGCTCCCCTCGGACATAGTTTAATCTGATAATGTTTTTGCTCTGCGGATAAAAGAAATGACGCCAGCATATTCCTCAATGCTTGTATGTTTAAGCATCAATAAGAATAGACATAGGCCCTAAGCAAAACTGCAAAAGCACTAACTGTCTGATGCGTCGTCATCGTCTCACCTGAGTGACGTCACCAGGTTTTTAATCATACCTGTGAGCAGCAGGTGTGACGTCACCATCCACGTGTACAAGTCGCTGCGATATTCTCGTTCATCCACAACCCGGTAGGTGTCGCCTGTTATGTCGTCATCAGTTCTGGACCACGTGACAGCCGGCGCTGGATTGCCACGCACTCGACATGTCAGCTGAACGACTTCCGTCTGGTTGGTACTTGCCGTCAGAGTCGTCGGAGCGTCGTCAGAGTCTAGCCACTCGGGCTTCTCTGTTGCACATGCATGCCCACCCACGTCGAGATAAGTACCAAGTGGCAACAGAAGAGCGACTGGTCATACACTCATATACTCCTAGACCTACTGCTATCCTTGTGCCGAAAATATATAAGACTATTATCGTGTTATTGGGGGCAATCTGGGTCTGCTATTGAGACTGAGACTGGCTGCTTGCAAAAGTGGAAATGAAGTTTCCATAAGAAAATAACAAAGCCAGTCAACCAAGTGAAGATTTACGCTGCGACGTGGATAACTATTATTAGTCAGTGACGTCATTTGAGCAGGAAAGACATAGGAAGCTAAAATAGCTTAAAAATTTTTTACTGAAACTAGAGTCAATGCCTTACACAGATTATAATCGCTTAGTCTTTTGACAAAATTACCACCTCTTGCAAAGTTGCTATATGCAAAAATAATGTCAAACAGCTTGCAACTTTGCTATTAAATGAGATAATGTGTGTAATTTAGCTACTGAGTTTTCAAACGAAGCTAATTATTACCGTTGACAAGAAGTTGCGATGGATCTGACGACTCAGTGCCGTACAAGTTGCTGGCGACGCATGAGTAGTTACCAGAGTCCTGCAGTTGTACGCTGTTGAGTGTCAACGATGGACCAGTGCTCTGGACTGAAGAACTCGCACCGGACTGTACGACCCAATTTATTGAGCCCGGAGGATTGCCTGCAACGAATTAAATGAACTTGCTGCATTGGACTTCGCGAAAATTGCCTTAATAGGCTTAATGCAAAAGCTGTAGAAAATGATAGCCGCGTTGCTTTCTCGAATCATGGAACATCATTACACCATAAAAATACGACAGGATATGCAAGGTTATCAACTCACTAGCCTATAGCTACCACGTGACATCATAATTATAACAGGAATAATAGGTCTAAATAGATAAAACAAAACTCTTGAGCAAAAACACTGACTTTAGGCCGCATTGCATACATAAGATGCAGACTACTGCCATCAGTGATCTCGGGCGTCTGTCAGTCTGTCACGCGGCTTCACTGTGCAAACACTGCTGAACGGATATACTTGGGGACCCAAGGAACATTACTTTTGTATACGCGGCCTTCGACAAATTTTTTTAGCCACTTGTTCCACAGCGTACAACTGGTTACATGAATTTGATTAGACCAATCACAGTTTAATTATTGTGAAAAATGAAACACAACTTAAAGCACAGACGACAAATGCAGTATTAGGCCTACCGAGACTGCTGGTCTCGCATTCCAGAGTTGCGCTGTCGCCTTTCACTACACCGGCTGGAATCTTTACCGTAGGTTTGCTCGGCTTGTCTGTATACAGTAACTTAATAGTCAAACAAATACTTTCACTTTGTTAAGTAACAACGTTAATAATGAGTTATACCAAGAGAGCAACAAAAACATGATAGACAGCGTACATAGAGATTACAGCGTCATCGTTGTCCTTCTGATGAAAACTCAAGTTAAATTTAAAAAACATGAACAACACACAAACGAAAGCTAAAGAAAGTAAAGCCTGCTTTACATCATATGGATAAAAAAACTGATTGGGCCTGTTGTACGAGTCCCGGTGCTCGGGGCCTGTCCTTCATCATGTATAGCTACAACAGTCTCAATACTCTCATTTAATATCTTTTCTAAAACCACCATTCTAACGTAAGTATACAGAACCTCTTTTTTCATCGACTTATTTTACATTGAAGATTAACTCACATACGATACAGAAGATAATTAAATTGTGTCCGCGGGGAGCACAAACCTGCGCGCTGCCGCTGTTTTGCGACCGTGACCTTGAGATTAACCTCATGACCTTGAACTTGAAAGTGTCCTGGATATTCTGAAGATATAGGCCTAGGCCTATATCCACACCGAAAATGAACTAAAAACTTGAATTGAAAACTACAAATATATCTCTCAAGTGCAAATGTCAGTCTGAAATGTCAAAAATTCCAAATCACTTCTAGCGTTATGGTAACACATATTCCAATCAACTTCCTGCAATTTCCGACCAGTAGTTTTCGTTGCCGTAACACTGACCTTTAGACCCATGAACTTAAAACTCGAATGTGACCTAGATATTCTAAAGATGTATCTCCATACCGAAAACGAAGTTGCTAGGTCAAGCCACTCAAAAGTTATTGCCTGAATTGAAAAAATACGAAAATAGCTCTCAAGGTCAAAGGTCAAGGTTAAATTATCACCAACTTCCAACCACCTGTAGCGTTCACCACTGGACATATTCCTGCCAAGTTACATCAATTTCCGAATTCCGACCAGTAGTTTTTGAGATTTTGTGCAGACAGACAGACAGACACTCTCATAAACAATAATAGGCTGCTTCCAGCATAGCTGGCGTGCAGCCTCAGTGCAGGTAATGAAGATTCAACTCACACATGACTTGCAGTTGGACGGTGGCAGTTGCGGTGACGTTTCGCGGCGGCTCGCCAGATGGCGAAAGCGTATTAGTGGCGCTGCACGTGTAGCGACCTGCGTGCGTTCTGCTCAGCCGCTGTAATACGAGGGGCCGTCGACCCTCTTGTACCACCAGTCCGTCTCGTAGCCACCACGTCGCCTCGGGGATGACCGGGGGATTAGCGACGGCCGTCGAGCAGTCGAGAATGACCGTCGAGCCCTCCACTGCCGTCCAGTCTGATGTCTCGACGTCATTGACGCGAACTGACACCGTCACCTTCGGACCATCTGCGTTCACGTTTGCACAGGGGTAAAAGTGGGCCGGCACTAGCCGGCCCATGTGCAGTAACCTATAGGGCCTGACTGATAGTGCGAGCGTGCCGGCTAACTTCATTGATTTCTGGTAGAAAGAAGTCCTTCTTACACTTTACTATGCGAAAGCGAAGTATAGTAGTAGTATAGTGCCACCTGATCCTTCGGTCCACTTTTAACACTGCGTTTGCATCATCCACTTATGCCAGTTTATCGAACTTATGGCGGAATTTCGTTAAAAGAACTTAGTTCTATTCACAATTAAACTTACAATACTTTTGCATAGTATGCGCCTGCCCTGCTACTACACTCTTCCCTTTACTAGTCGCCGAGGCGGCATTACAGTGAGTTCACGACATTTTCTCACATTAGCCTAGACTGTATAACAACCAGTCATATTATCATACAATCAATCGAAACCCAGCTACTACTGGTCTACACCGAGCCGGACCAGTCAACAATTGAAAAGTCAAGAAAAGCTGGAGCTACGATGTTAAAACGACGTTTTGAAATCTGCAGTAACCTATAGGGCCCATTATTCACACACAGGACGACGTCGTCCGATATCGTCCGACATCGGACGTCGTCCTGTCTGTGAATGACGCCTAATGCAGTCAGTCGATCTCCAAGACTCGAGTAGATAGACAGTCAATAACAAACTGACAGTGAACGGCGAGGACGAGTTGGGCCGTCGTCTCAGCGTAGTTGGTGGCGGAGCACGCGTAGACGGCGTTGTCGTCGACAACCGTGACACGACGGATCTGCAGACTAGCACCGACACCTGTCCATCACGACCACCCACATGAACACATACATTGTATGAGTCGTTATTCGCTGTGAGAGATCCACGTGGACGTCGGAAGCTGTAGAATATATTTTGTTTGTTGTCTGATTATGTTTAAATGGGGTTTGCACTAATCAGATGACTGGCTCGAAAGATCGTTTCTTATAACTTGTCGAGCGGAGTGACACATTAAACATTAGGTCTACTGCTACTAATTCTCATTCGCTAATGAGACGTCTCCAGTCTCCATTGGGCCAGAACTCCGTGCAATAGGGCACTGGTTATGTTTCACGTTACATGTGATAACGAGGGACTTACTTGCTACACAATCATCAGTACTGACGTCGGCAAATTATCTGCTGCTCCTCTCCTCATCCATGCATTCTCACAATGGCACAGTTCTCACTTTTCAATTTCCACTCATTCAGCCTTGAAATGTGCCAAGGGGGTCATTTGAGGGAGAGGGGGCAACTGCCCCGAGGATGGATGATACGCTGGAACATCAGTCTCCCCGAGGCCAAGGTGGGCTAGTTGAAGCCATATTAGCTGAATTAATGGCGCTGTAAACTTTTCCATCATTGTGTTGGGGCTCTTCTGAGCCTTAAGTGCCTTGGACTGCATTTTACAGCGTCCTCACTCCACTGATAAATCCAGGCCCGGCTGTTTGATGATATGTCGTTCCATTGATAAGATGTCTTCAGATGCAGCAGGAACATGGGCAAACATGTAGCGTATACGGTGGTAATTTCTAGAGCAGTACTTTTTTGACTGTGCTGCATTTTTGTATATTTCTGCCTCTAGACATTTGTGCAAATGTTTGCATTTTGTGTATGAGACTAGTACTTTATATATTTGCTGACATTATTGTCGACAGTCACTGGATAGCTTTTGACTCTGCCATTGCTGCACGGAATGCCACAAGGCTCTGTTCTAGGGCCTTTGTTGTACGTTTTGTACACTGCCGAACTCTATCAGACAGTCGCAAGACACAAGATGCAGTTGCATCAGTATGCTGACGACATTCAAATTAATGTACATGTTACCGTCAACAACACTTAGTCATCTGTACAGTACAGAACTTTGCTGCCTGTATCTGTGACGTCAACGACTGGATGTGAGCCAACAGATTACGACTGAACCCAGTCAAAGCTCAGGTGATGTGGATGGGGGCACCCCAGCAACTCAGGCAGGTGGACGTCCTCGACATTCCAATCCTGTCAACGAAAATCAAAGTTGTTGAGTTTGCTCGCAATCTTGGAGTCATCTTTGACAACCAGTTGTCACTATCTACATACATCACTGCATTTGCTGATCTGGATATTTCCAACTTCGACAACTGCGTCCAGTTGTTCGGTGATTGACAACAGAAGCTGCTAAAACAGTGATCCAAGCATCTATCTGTTGCCGTCTCGACTACTGTAACTCCCTGTTATACGTGCGTCTGACGGTGTCATTCAGAAGCCACTGTCAGTCCAGAACGCAGCCGCACGTCTCATTACCGGCGCCAGATGATGTGACCACATCTCGCACGTGCTAGTCCAGTTGCACCGGCTTCCTGTCTGGCGACAAGTGGAGTACGAAATTGCATGCCTGATGCATCAGTCCTTGTCAGGTCAAGAAGCGCCGGCATACATAACTAACGATATCAACCTTGTCGCTAACAGTGGACGTCGCCTTCTGAGATCAGCAATTGACAGGACTTGCGTCGTACCACGCACCCACAATACGTATGGCGACAATAGTTTCACCGCTGCTGGTCCGCGTGTGTGGAATTGTCTGTCACCGAACTTACGACGAGACATTAGCTGCGGATAATTTAAGCGAACACTGAAAACATTATTTGGGCGGTAACTGACCACGGCGCATTGTGACTTTTCTGCTTTCTGTGTGCGTTAAAAATACTCTTACTTAGTAAGTTACTTACTCAGGTATTACGTCAAAAATATGAGATATTTTATTCTGTTGCTTCGTCAAAGTGAAGCAGAATATAGTCCACAGAATAAGTAATTTTGGGTTGAAATGCACCAAAATCGTGGCCGGGCTTACAGCGCTCCCCCAGACCCCTAGCTAGATTTAGGGACGCCGTTT
>Ga0126335_1002443_pt1 | contig 11108 bp, 4 predicted proteins | sample OlaspJWI45metaG_FD_108409 | JGI IMG/M metagenome (GOLD analysis project Ga0126335, IMG submission 108409) | Marine gutless worms symbiont microbial communities from Oahu, Hawaii - Olavius sp. 1 OAHU.JWI-45 metaG | ecosystem: Host-associated > Annelida > Digestive system > Unclassified | place... | reverse complement strand
TGTGTTTGCTGTCGTGCATGCTCTTGTCAAAAATTGCGTATTCCGAAGCGATTGTTAGCATTTTCCATACCTTCTCTTCTCAGGCGACGTCAGACGCGACTATTGCGATCGATTCCTGGCGTGCGTCTGTCAGTCTGTCATGCGGGCGGGATATGCTTAAAACGGCTGAACGGATCGACGTCCTGTTTGGGGTGGAGACTCCAAGCGACCAAGGAAACGTATGAGATGGGGGACCCCATCTCCCACGGCAAGGGGTTCAATGCGGCCGTTGTCAAATTACTTCGTTTGTTCCATTTCTTACTCCTTCCATTCCTGGCATTCTCAGAGACGTTATATGTTAACAAATGTAGCGAAAACAGAAGTCAACCGACTGAGTACAGCTTGTCGCATTCCTCTCGGTGATGCAACATGTCGCCCGACTGTCGGCCACGTAGACGGACGCGCGTCTGAGATGATTCGCGCGTCAGCGTCGTGGGATCAGTCGTTTCTCGACGCCGCCGATGCAGCTGCTCATGAAGTGCGAACCTCAGCATCTTCCAGATTCAGTCGACTTCGCTGTCATACGCCGCCCCTCGATGACCACACGACGACACCCGCAACGGCGACGACTCATGCAAGTTCAACTCTTTATTTCCAGTTTGGAGTTTATCAAGCCACATCGAATACACGAGATGCGGACTATTGGAGTCGATGATCCCGGCGTCTGTCAGTCTGACGGGCCGACGTATGCGTAATCTTTGATACTTCTGGGACCCAGAGAACATTGTATTAGATATGCGTCCCAATTTTCCGCACACATTCGATGCGGCCTTCGCAAAATTACTTTGGCCACTTGTTTGTTACTTTGTTTCGTGGTTATTGTGAGCCCAAACTTGGCACCTTAAATAAAAGAAATTATTAAACATTGGTCAAATTGCCGCCACCTCAGCGAGGTTGTCGCTAAGGTGGCGGCAATTTGCAAGTCGGTTTTCTGTCTCCGCCGTCAAATAGGCCCCCGGACGTTATGTTTTGCGATAAGCGCGTTGTCCGTCTGTCCGTATCTGTGTCCTTCTGTCGGTGGCGTTGCGCCAGAACTGCAGCAATGTTGACAATGAATTTGCACTGACCAATCACGTTCGACTACATACAGCTTTTCATCCGTAACTATACTGTCACGTAGACTGTGGGCACAGGCAGAGGCATACGCATCGACGGCTTATCGTAGAATTTTACCTGTAGCTTAGTGAGTGGTGGTGTAAACTACTTGTCTCTCTATACTGACAGACTGTAGAGTTGTTAACAAGGATGAAGACTGGTGTCAGCGGTCGTCGCCACTCCGGGTGTCGACGTACAGTCAGTGGTGCCCACTCCGCCAGCTCGACTGCTGACAACCCCGCAGGTCAAAACGTTTTTTAACTTTTTTATGTCTCCGCCGATAATGTTATATGTTGACGTACAATGTATTATATTTTGGGGTTGTGCGTCCTTCCGTGCAGTTTTCGTTACCACGATGAGTTTTGATTTTGTTTTCAATTTCTCTTTGGCTTAAGCATGTGAGCCACATGCATTCATCAAGCGTTGTTGACATCTTGTTAGTCTGTTGCGATTATAGTAACGCTGTCTGTCTGTGAGTCTGTCTTGTGCGCGTTGACGCAATCACTAAAGTTGTATCAAATTTATTATTTCTACTGCACTCATGTGTTTGGGTGTAGATCAAGACAGCCACCCATCGCCCTCATATAGCCAGCCGAGGCTACTTGAAGTAGGATGTCGCTTGCGTTTCCGTCCCAGTTGGCGCTGAACTTGTGCGTCTGCCTCTACTTCTTTACCTCGAACATGGGTGGTGGGTGTACTGTACCCATCGACTTGAGAGATGACCTCTACGAAAGTTACCGAATTCTGCTGTGATGTATGCAGGCGTCAGTGTGATCGACGCGTGCTGTACGGTGACGCCGAGCCAGTGCGGGTCTACAGCAGAAGACTTGAGTTTACTGACGACGACGTCATCCCACGACATCGGTCATGGACAGCTAGACAACATCCGTGTAGAGCAGGACTTGGAACGGCCTGACAGTGCTCGGACGTACGAAAACGTCTCACCACTGCCGACTATAACTAGCCACCTACTGACCTCAGGCAACTGGGGGCACAGTTTGCAGGAAGTTACATCTCCAGCCAGCCAGGCCACGACCACGTGGTTATGTTGCGCATTGAGCCTAGCCCTGGAGCCGGCCTCTGTGGCCGCAGAGCCTAGTCACCCAGCAGGTACAGAGGGGACCACGTGGTTACTGTATCCAGGGGACGGCGGAGTGGTGCGCAAAGCGTCGTCATCGTCGTCGACGTCGTCTGTGTGTGATGACTCGGTTCTGGAACTGTGTACCGCGTCATCGCGCTGTTCCAGCTGTTCGGCCGCGGTTGGCACGCCCTTCGGTGACGCGCCGTCCCCACCAGACAGTGGAAATGGCAGCTACGACGCCGGGGTGGAACAATCCCGCTTGTCTCGCTTTGTCAGTCCTGACCGGGATCGGGTACGGACTCCGGGAAGATCGTCTTACAGCGTCGTGGCCAGTTTTCTGCCGGAATGGGACGCGGAGAGGCTGGATACAGTCTACACGCGACTGTCTCAGTGTGGTTTCTACTACGGCCGTATGACGATGGACGGTGCGGCTGATCGACTGCGTCACTCGTCAGTTGGAACGTTCCTTCTGCGTGACAGCACAGACGAGCGCTACCTCTTCTCGCTCAGCGTCGAAACGTGTCGCGGAACCACGTCGATACGAATTGTCTACCACTCCGGACTGTTTAGGCTGGATTGTAGTTCGGATCAGGACTATCTTTTGCCGACATTTGACTGTGCTCTACGACTGGTGACCTACTATGTGTGTGTGTGCTCGGGCCGCACGACTGGCATCGGTTATGTGTTCCTAGAGAGCACTGGTAGGCGTGACACTCCGGTGCTGTTACGCCGGCCGCTCTATTGGCGAGTTAATAAGTTAGCACACCTCGCTAGGAGGGCGGTTCACAGGGCACTGTCACGTCGACCGTCGAGATCAGAATCTGATCGTAGTTCAGTTATTGACCGACTTCAGCTGGTTCCTAGTCTCAAGTGCTATCTCAAAGAATACCCGTACGAATTGTGAGTCAACGAGTACCACCTTCATATCCACCGATGTAACTAAACCAAAGTAAACTGAACTTGAGTTTTAATGATACCATTTTGTATCATTCTTCTTTACTCTCATAGCTTGTGTGAGTCGTTGAGTCTAGTGATAACATCGACAGTTTCTCTCCACGTCTGTCCATTTTCGGTCAGTCGAACTGCTTCAGACAAGGTACAGTTGCAGCTTTTCTCAATGTCGTCACTCCATCTCCTTGGTGGTCTACCTCGTGATCGAGTGCCCGCTGTTATACCTAACATGACTGTCTGCGCCAGACGAGTCCTGCTCATTCTGCAGATGTGACCAAATGATATGATGATTTCTGAAAATGATAACAGTCTTTCTTTGTCGAAATGTCACTGCCATGAATGCAAGATTTTGTTCGTGTTTGCGTTGAGTTCTTTGAATTTTTGCAGAAAATTGCTGTTAGTGTTTTCTGGATAGTGTGACGTAGATGTAAGCGATTTATGACGTCGCACAACGATCAACTGCAGAATTATGGTATGGTCAGTGGATATAAACGGTGCCACGAAAACTGTTGCATTGTGCCGTCTGCACGCGATGTCTTTCAGTATTGTTTCAGCGAGTTTCATGTATATTTTTGATCGACTTTGAACTTTTCTTTCTAGTTTCTAATGATACCAGAACAAGAACAGGCGAGTATTCTTTGCCTACGTTATTGTTTGTATACTGCTAAGCATCCGCTATTCTGTCTCTCTGTCCCGGTCTATCTATGTGCCTAGGCCAATGTCTGTCGGTTCGCAATGATGCAGCGACAGACTTCTCTCAATGCACTGCACGGCGTGACGTGGCTGTGCGTCGTGCCAACATGCCTACCTTTAGTACCCTGTTATAATCTCTGCCATGGCGTTTGATCGACGTTTGATCGACGTGTGAGACAGCAGGACGCCAGCCGAGTCGCCTACCAGCTTGTCTAAATTCGGCGAGACGTTACCTGTTGTATACAGAGTTCATTTCAGTGCATCTTTGCACTCATTTTCAGTTATCCTTTACCTTTGCGCCGCATATCGGAGCTAACCAATTTGAGAATGAGAGCTATATGAGGTCACAGCCTCAGCTCTGCTGAGGACCCCTTGCTGTTCTGCACAAGAGCTGTACATATTTTCACCTCTGCTGAAATAAAAAAACCGCACTAGGCGGAATGGGCCCATAAAGCAGTGGTTCTCGAAGTGTTCGTTACCGCAGACCACCCACCAAGTTTTAAATCTCCAGCGCATCACCTGCCGGTCCTGCAAGTTCCTTTTTAGTTGTAGCGAGAGAAAAAGCAAAAAGTGGCCAATAAAACTGCTATCAAAAACATCGGAGTTAAAGTTAAGTACCGAATAATTTCATACATAGCCTACAACTCAAAGGTTAATATGTCGAATGAAACTGTTTGTGACCAAAAATCAATGAATTGATATCTGGGTTCAAGCTAGAAATTTCAGTCCTCAAATATCAGTCCGCGGACTACGTGGCCACAGCCGGCAGACGACCAGTGGGCGGCAGTCTTACTGCTATAAAGCATCTTGGCGGCGCGCAACATTTCCTCACAAGTGATTGTTGTATCGCTTCCTACTACATGTACTCGATGATTCGTTCACGCAGTCAAAATTCCCATGGCTTCAGCCCTGGCCTATTTTATGGCTTGCTGTATTCATCGTCGTTTGGCTGTTTACAATATACAGGACGGAAATAGTAAAGCGCGGTGTGTGGCCTAGGCCTATAGTTCGAGCTGTTTGATCGCCGAGTTATTTTAGGAAACTCACTAAACTGACACACAACTGTCACTCTCAGCTAACGCCATGCGCCAACGCTGCTCCGTGCAGGCCAGGCCGCATGGAACGGTCCATATTACAATGTTTACTGATGCCCAGATGGTGCAAAGCGTCGTTTACACATGCGCTGCGCTGCGCTGCACGTCGCGTTACGGTGCGTGGCGAGAGATAGTAATCGATAGAACGAGCTGTGACTCGCCAGGACTCTCTCGCACTCGCTGGCACTCGCCCGAACTAGCTAGGACTCGCACATACGTGGAAATGGCCATTAGGTATTATTTCTTCTGCTGTTGGTCGCAACTTAACGCAACGCGCCGATCGACGCTGGGCATCCAAAGCAGGCTTTAGTTTGGTGTCTCCATCTCAAGGAGCCTCGGGACTTGGAATTGGAAATATAGGGAACGGTGTTCAAAACTTTTACCACCAAATTTAGCTACAACTTAAAGATTTTCATTTATTACCAGATTGCGCCACATTTTTAGTCTTCGAAGCGGGGGACATGTGGACCACTCCGGTCTATCTCTATGTCAAGTTTATATACGAATACGTATGAGGTTTATAGGCTGATAACAGACATGCAACTTGTTGCCCAACGAAAGTCTGCAACAAGTTGAACCTGTCGTCAGCGGATCAGCCTTATAGGCCGATGTGTCATTTCGGTTATTTTGTATTGTATTTAGCAAGTTGTTTGACAGGGTTTTGTAGAAGTCAAGTGACTGGCTGGGATGGTCGTCTCCAAAATGACCAAAAATGTGTCGACTGAGACGTTAAACGCATACTACTCGCTAGCGCCCAAGTTACCTGCAGTGGCCTGAATACAGTACAGTACAGGTGGGCCATATATCACTCACATATAGGCACATGCTAACAATGTTTGCTTTACTGGGTTACCTGTAACTGGCCTATATATACCACTTAACAGTCCTGTAACTGCAGGGGCCCACATTTCCAATTAAATATTATTTTGAAATGCATTTTATTCATGTCCATAGTCAGAGACTGCTAAAATTTTTACATACTGCAATTAAAAACCAAAAATGCCCTAATGGAGCACTGACAATACGCTTTTAAGGCCGTGACTTTGAACTTGGCCCGTCACCTTGAAACTCGAATGTGACCAATGCAAAGCTAGCCATTTTTACTTCCATTATCTTATGTACTCGCCTCAGCCCCCGTTTCCAGAATATCCACCTAGATGACTCGCAAGAATGTTTGTAATTTTTATAATTAGGGTTAAGACAACAATATCCAGTAATAATATTTGTGAATCGAGGAAGATATACCTCGAAAGTAACCAATGCAACCAGATTTTTTCAGATGGGCAGCGGTTTACCCGACCAGCTATTACAACACGCCCCCTGGTGAAGGTTTAGGTGATCAAAAGCACAAGATTAGAACTCTGTCAACATAATATACGAGTGTGAATTGTTTGGTCACTGACATGCGTCGCTGCACAGTAGTCACGTCCGACCCTTCTCAGCGCTGTTCTCTTCTCATTTACCTTCGACTGAAATCAAAATCGTCTACAAGGAAGTTAGTGGTCGTAATTGAAAATCAGAAGAGAATTTTGTTGTTTTCGAAAAGATTTGAAATCTAATCATTTCCCACATAATTTACAATAACAGAATTAGACATATACGTATTCAAAAGTTTTGCTTTTGCTATTAATAGTCAAAGACGTACACGTCTGCAGTCTGTTACGTCGACTCACGTTTCTCGTGAGTGAAATGTCTAATTACTCTCACTCAGTCCACGAAATTTCTGCTAGCGTGCATCAGTCAACAGTTCAAGTGGCTTTGAAGGAGAAACACACGTGTTGTGCTGGAAATAGCTAAGCCTACATATAATCTACGTTACAGCTGTAGTCATACTGCTTGCAGTGAAACGTGCTGGATCGAGTGGCACAAAGAGAAAAGGAAACAGATTTACATTTATCTTAGCATTGAAATCTGCTGCTCTCCTGTTCATTTGCTCACAAGTCAACAAGTTAGGCCTACATAGTAGACCTAATAATTAAAAATGTTGTTTGCAGTTGCCTCATGATCATCCAGTGGTTCCGTTGACTCAGTTTATACCGTATCTCAAGTTCTCAGGAAATCCCGGACACACCATTCGGAGTTGACAAATTTCATTTCCTCTACTAGGCATACAGAGTGCAAACGCCGCTCGGACAACCGCTCCTACTATGACTTTCAGAACTCTGAGTAGGCCTATGAGTCACATCAGAGCAGACAAGTTGATGTAAGAGATGCAGAGACAGGTGTACGTGTAGGCCTATTGTGCATCGTTTTGTAAGCTGGACCATTTTCTTAGCAGCTTCGGGTCCATCAGGTTAAGCGTCGTCAGTGCTTAAAGGCGATTGCCTCGAGTTGTAGGCTATCATTCTATAACATGGTGGAGTGGTTCTGGTGGGAGCGAAGTATGATCTCAACGACCAACTGGCTTCCTTCAGTGCTTTAACACTGTTGGTTGGGTTATTCTGCCCTGTAAAAACCGTTTCCAACATCACCCAACATGACCTATAACGTGTCGAGTGGGACGTTAGACCTCTACGCGAGCACTCACTCGTATGGGGCAGATGTCATTGTCTGGACCGATTGTCCGGTCAGGGCGAATCTACCTGCACCTTGCCTCGACATAACTGAACGTCCTGAGTCATCTGCGTGAGTCGTGTGGTTAACCACAGGTACGAATAGACAGCTATTCGCGTGCACAGCGCACATAAGAAAATTTGTCTCATAGATTGAATATGGCACTGTAGCGAGTGATTCGGAATAGTTGAGCCTAGCCATGATACCACTCAACAAACAAGAGGTCATTTCTCAAACTAGTCTTTCTAAGCAACTGATTACATTGGCGCCCACGTCTTGATTGAACATAGTGAACGGTACCACTTGTAATAAGTCATTCCTGAGCCACGTAAGTAAGTAAATAAGTAATCTTTATTGCACAAACGATAGACACATTTGCGTTACAACACAACATACATTCACCAGACGGCGCTGATATCCGTTTCAATAACCCTCAGCCAGACACCAGCTTACATTGTAAGACGACGAATACGGGGCTAGTGCATCGCGTGGTGTGTCTGTCTACTTCCCAGCCATTAAGCCAGCACCAAATTAGACTATACTGCTTGGTAATAGAGGCGCATAGGTGTAAATAAGTTGCCCAAGGTTACTACGCCGGTAGCCGGCCGGGACTCCAACTCGTGACCTACTGGTCAGTGGTCATATGTCGTATCGAATGGGTATGCAGTTCACGCCGGTAGAAAAATTTGCAAAAAACAAACTCGATAGGCCTAAGCAACAATGCAGTTGACGAGGGGCGTTGGCATTCTAGAGCATGTACGCGGGCAGATGTGGACACTTGAGCAATTGTTGTGACAGTATTAATACCGGGCGCAGCCCGGGCCATGCCGTAGGCATGGCCGGCTGCGGCCATAGTAAGATCGCGCGCGAGCGCGCGTACTATTTGTATTGTATTGGCTTGGCCGTACTTACTAGTCTGCAGTTTTTGACTGTCACGAAGTACTGAGTGACCCGTCACGAAGTCTGGCTGTCACGAAAATCTAACGATAATGGAAAAAAATACTTTATTCCGGTGTTTTAGGTAGATAAATAACACCACTTGCCTAAAGATTAGATCTGTGCTCACATTTTAATAAAAATGCTACAGGTACATAATATATTACTTAAGCTGTGTAACTTATCTCATATTCTACAAACCTTTCCGTGGCGCCATCTGGCGACTGTCTATAAACGTTTTGTTGAATTGCAATATGGCTCAGTTCAACGTTGTCGTATAAACAAACACAAATCGACTTATAGAAGCAACGAGAAACAAGACGCCAAATTAATTTAGCGATAGCCGCATCGAATACGCGCTGCAATGAGGCGCTTCTAATGAGCTTTGCTCACGGGCTTGCGCCCGGAGTTTAGGTTTCCTAATGGGTTATATCTATTCAGTTATACGACATGATACGTTTCATTTCTTGTCATAAGTAGGCCTACGATTTTTAAGTTGTGTATTTTGTAATTTGTAACAAGTTTCAACTTTTTACTTCCCAAGGTAGTGCAGCAACATAACTTAGGTGCGGTGAGGATATTATATGCCGTTTGTTGTAAATTTCACTTTCCAGCGGTGAAAGAATTTTGATAATCGGTTAGGGTTTGACAAAGTTAAGGCCAATTTCTTAAGGTTGATTACTTTTTTGACTCACCCGGTAGATATAAAACTGCCCAGGCCAATGTATACAACGACAGAGCCTATTCGTTAGTCAGCTTGACGCCTATTGCAATGACATTTGCATTTGCTCGTCTCAGAGAAGAAAAGACCAATAGATGAAAGACTGCCTTCAGGGTTCTGAGAACGCTACATTCACAGTAGGTGTATTGTTGGCACTGTTGTTGTGATGTACTGGTGCATGAATTGGCCCGCAGATGGCACTATTGTCAACCAGATATCAATGTACTCGCGCCTTCGTGCCTAGTTCAGTTCTTTTCATTAATTCTACTCAATCACTTCTGCACGCAGACAACGCCGCATTATGACAAAGTACATTAGTGTCAAAAACTCCTTGTAAGCGTTCAACGTGTTGAGAAAAATAACCACCTTTTGTTTTCTTGCATAACCGCCGTTTGCATCAAATGCTTCAAATTTAAGCAGATGCCAAAGTAATTTAGCAAAGGCTGCATTGAATGCAAGTATGTGTGATGTTCTTATACTGTACAACGGCTACTTAGTACTATAGGTCAATGTGCCTTGCCTTGGGTCTTCAGAGTCTACAAGCCGAACCTTGATCCGTTCAGCCGTCTTAGCACAGCACACTGCCTGACACACCACACCACGAGATGATCACTGGTCGCAATAGGCCGCATCGACATGGGACGTGGCCTAAAAATAAAATTACATTTCACCCCCATGGGGAGACGCCCCCAATAATCCGACTGTTACCAAATTTTGCATGTGGGTTCCCCTCTCCGCCCAAATCAATTGCACCAGGTTTTATCTTTATTGCCCCCAATAGCTTTTGGGGCAGGACCCCAAAATTTGCGTTTTCCCATTGACTTGAGAGGTGACCTTGAGAACAGCTAGAGCTCTGACGAGCCCTGCTCACAGGTGAAGCACGAGATGACTGGAGAACTCGGCTCAAAACGCTGTACAGTCGCCCATCACTACATCCATTCCAACCAGCTAACGGAGTCGGTCGACTCTAACAACGTTGCGGCACGAATGGCGCCAAAACTGGGTGAGACGACGTAATTCACAATAATGTTGATCACAAAACAGCACCAGCAACCATGCAGTATAGGATCTCTCATTCAACAAACAGGTAAAAACACTATACAACGAAAGATTATCAGAAAAAACAACAGAAACATATCAACAACAATCACATGCAACCTACGTGTTAGACAACAATGGATGAGTGAGTAGAGGCTTAACGTCCCACTCGACACATTATAGGTCATTTCAAGGACGGCTGGACAGGTCAAATGACCCAACCAACATTGTCCAAGCAATGATATCAGCATTCTTTCCCACGGGGACCACTGGTGTAATTCAGTATCAGATATGTCTCGCATATGCAACAAGATACATAAAACAGTCCCGACTGTGATTACAACGTAACAGTTTATTTTACGAAAAATAACAATTAACTGACTGAATTCACTACGACAGTGAAGGTTTAATTTTCCACAAACTATGCAAGAAAATCACACAGACTGTTAAGGTTATTTTTTACTGAACACCCTGTATATTTAATGCACCTCTCCCAAGCAGAAATTCCTCTACTCCTAGAGGGTGCAGTGTGAGTCGATTGAGTCTATGTCCCACTTGACACATAACAGGTCAGCTGCACTAAAGCATAACAACATAAAAGACATTTACGACACAACATAACACACTACAAACCCTGCTTCAGTTGCCTTTCACAACATCCAGCTGGGAAACCTACTACCACAACACAGCAGCATCCACGCAGCAAGAAAGAAACGAAAATATCAAAAACATGAGACAATTCAGACAAAATGATTAATAAGCTGGGAACCGTTGGTATGGACAACAGCTGCAGATAAATTCACAGCATGCAACAACTACACACACGTGTGTGTATGTGTCTCAGCTGCAGATAAATTCACACCATGCAACAACTACACACACGTGTGTGTATGTGTCTCAGCTGCAG
>Ga0126335_1002442_pt1 | contig 11108 bp, 8 predicted proteins | sample OlaspJWI45metaG_FD_108409 | JGI IMG/M metagenome (GOLD analysis project Ga0126335, IMG submission 108409) | Marine gutless worms symbiont microbial communities from Oahu, Hawaii - Olavius sp. 1 OAHU.JWI-45 metaG | ecosystem: Host-associated > Annelida > Digestive system > Unclassified | place... | reverse complement strand
TACTAACTCTCTGCAATATGCATTAGACTACTACATTGCCTACGTTTCTCTCTCACTTCTAATCTGCACCAGCCATAATAACTCGAACTAAAAACTGTCGACTGTGTATATAAATGTATTTAGCCTGTATGTTTGTGTGTGTATGTCCATGTATATGCCTACATCTATTTTTCGTACCGTATGTTGTCGGTTGCGTTTGACACCTCAAATAAACGAACATGATGATGATGATGTACGTTAGTTACTGGCTGTAGATATATAAGAGCTAGCGCACCTTCATCATGAGTATAATGGTGTTCATGGCGATCATAACCATAATAAAGTACTCGAAGGGCGTCGAGACGACGAGCTTCCAGACGCGATACTTGGCTGAGTTCTTGTTCTTTGGCATGTAACGGCAAGCTGGCTGCGCGTTGATCGCGAAGTCGATGCACTGTTTCTGTATTGCAAGCACGCAATCACATACGTCATTGTAGCTGACGTTCGCGGCCACATATAAGCCTATGACCTAAATCTTTATTGTCTACAAGAGCAGCAATATGTATGACACACAGATAATAAAACATTAAAAAATAGATTAGGTACAAAAATAACAGCAATTTAAGAAGGCAACAACTCGTCAAAACGACATCAATTGTTGTAGTGCTCCTAAAGATAAACGTTATATATATATGCGGAATGAACGCTCTATCATGACGTTAACCAACAACTCCAACTAAAAGTGCCTAATAAAACCGCTAAAACGGTCATTTGATCGAGAGATCAATTCAGCTTTCAAACAAAGCAACCTTTATTCAAAAAAGGTTGTTTTAAAGCAGAATTAATCTCTCAAACGACTGATGTATCTACCTGATTTTTGTCAAGTTCGTGGTCGACAAGCTCGTTCTCGCCTTGCTCTTGAAACGTGATGATAATGAGTGCAACGAAGATGTTGATGAAGAAGAACGGGAAGACGATGAAATATACGATGTAGAAGATGGCCATCTCTATGCGGAATCCGGGCTGTGGTCCGCGGTTTTCGTACGTAGCGTCAATTGAATGCTGCAGAACTCTGCACACAGAATGCACTGATCCAGTTCTTACTTCAAAAAGTTGTGGCAGCTGTAGCTTTGATAAAGTTATATTATTATACCTGAGTTTTATTGTTTTACGTTAGTTTTTTTACGTTTTTATGTTATTTTATGGACAATGTTGCCTGAAACGTGGTTACTGGACAGTGGACAACGTGTAGGCCTAGTTGTTAAACCACATCGAATGCATTCACTGCGGCCTATTGCGACCGATGATACCGTAGCGTGACATTTGTCAGTCTGCCTGTCACGCAGGTGCGCTGTGTGAAAAAGCTGAACAGATCGAGGTCTTGTTCGTGGTGGAGACTCTCGGGGTCCGTCCCGATCACCTACGGCGAGACGTGAGAGGGGTTCGAACTTCGATGCAGCCTTCGTTAAATTACTTTGGCCTCTACATATGCAACAAGGTGCGATGACTCACGCGGGCCAGCCTTCTCCGGTCTGTACAGCGAACAGCGTCAGCATTGCCGACAACACGTTGTCATAACCGAACTCCCAACTGTCCCACACTCGCTGCTTCACCGTCGGCAACTTGTGCGCGTCTATGTACTCGAGATATTCGCCTCTACAATTACAAAATAGTGATTCGTACAGTCATAAATATCAATTTTTAAGGAATGTAAAAATTGCAAATAATCTGGGCGGTACCTAAAACAAGAAGTTAGTACTTGTAGACTGTTAAATGTTGTACGTAAGACGGGATGAAGTTATACGTTCGTGCTGCGGCGCGTGGATCGAGATGTATTTTGATGGCACAAAAGGATTTACTTACCAAGAACGTGTATTTCCAATTTCCGTTGTCTAGCTGTCTATAACAACATATGTCGATAAACACTGTAGAAGATTGCAGTTTCGTCAGTTTGGCACCTGTCCTGTGCGACAATAGCATGTCGTTCGTTTCGTTCAAGCGCAGGCTGATAACTTGTCATTTTAATTATTAAACAGCTATCAACACAACCCAGCGTCGTTGTGATGCTTCTATGAACTCAGCGCTGTATGCATGACAGACATTACTTATTTGCTGTACCGTTGTATGTCGCCTCAGCTACACATATTACTAATGACAAGTCTTTCTAGTATTGTTCGACACCTGCACTTTTCTTCCGTGTCTTTGGAGTCGTCGGTGCAGTGGAAGAAGCGTCCCTTGAAGAGCTGGACAGCGATGACAGCGAAGATGAAGTGAAAGAGCATGTAGACCACCATAATGTTGATGACGTTCTTCAGCGAGTTTACGACGCAGTCAAACACCGCCTGCAAACATGTCACACAACAAACGAGTGTGAATGGGAGTAAGAAGGGTTTTACGTCTAAAGCGTCGTTTCCACAGGCGCTGCAGTGCGCTGCGCTTCGCGATGCGTGGCCAATGCCGGCAAGCTCCGCTGGTTGTACCAGTTTAATAACATTTTCGTTTATAAACTACTATTTTTAATTCTTGCTTTACATAAAGCGAAATAGTCATAACAGTCAAATGGAAACATAGTAATGTACATAGAATTAACGAAATAAGTATATTTTCAACTGCTGGCAAAAACTGTCATGTGTTTGGATCAAAGTCTTAGTTGAATAAACTACGGTTAGACGTGAGAGGGGTTCGAAATTCGATGCAGCCTGCTGAACCAGTTCGTTACCATAACTCGCCAGCGAAGCGCAGCGCCTGTGGAAATGACACTTAAGTTCAAGAAACAGTTAGCTGCTAGAAGATAGCCTTCGTACTATCGTCACAGCGTTTATACGTCTATGACGAACAACAGTTTTCAGCAATTTACCTGCCATTAATTTACGTGCGCTTATAATGTTTCATAACCAGCTCTCATCGAGTTCGTAGCAACAGAGTTTAACTCAATTCTGTCGTCTTCCGTTTTTTTGCAAGCTGCGTTTGTCTGTTAGCAAGACGACTCAAACCTACCAATAAATTATTTATCCTTCGTTCAAAAACTGAAAAAAGCCAGGACGTTGGATGAGCCGATGATAGTCTGGCTTACCTTTAGTTTGGGAACCCGGTTGATGGTCTTCAACGGCCGCAACACTCGCAGAACTCGCAGCGACTTTATCGACGTCAGATTCTTTCCAGCACCACTCGATGCCGCTTTGCCAGAACTTGGGTCCGACCTGGCACAGACATTTCACAGATAGCTCTTGTGCAGGCCTAACGCATTGCGAGCGATTACAATCTACGAGCAACAGCTGGCAATTATAATCTTAGCAGTTTCGCACGTGGGCTTTTTCGCAGCAAAAAATTCACAAATAACTGCACAAGGCCAGAAATAAGCTACGCTGAGTCTTGTAGGAATTTGCAGTAATTCGCCACAGTCTTTTTCGTTTTTAGTTGGGCTAAATGACTGAACTATTGCAATGAACTGCAGCGGACCACTGCGGGCGTCTAAGTGACCGGATATAGAGTCTGGTGCGGTTCGGTTGCGCTATGTAATCAGTCTCGGTAGATGGACTAATATCATTTTCACCAATCAATACGCGATAGCGTCTGCTCTGATTATGGCCGAAGCTCACTCAGTAGAAGTTGTTTATTTTAGAAGACTTCTCGCCTAATAATAAATGCTAGTAAATTAAAATTATTAAAAAAATAATTGATGTTGGACCAAGTTTACCGGATTTATTTGACGTCTTCGATGTGTTACCAATTTCCTATTGCAATGTTAAGCAGTGAACAGATGAATAAAGAAGGTACGTACACAAAAGCGAAGGCGACAAGAGCACAGATGACGACCAGGGCGTCAAGAATATTCCACAAGTCTCGACAGTAGGCCCCAGGATGAAACAGTATACCACGGTCGACGACCTGCAGAAAGTCACCAAACAAATTTACAAGAACTTGGCTAACGCCAACATAGTGTGAGTCGGCGATTATGATGACATCTACCATATCATAGGCCATACAAAACACAGCCTATGCACTGCATGACAGTATGATTCTACTTTCAACCAGCTGGACTGATAGCCTCCGAAACTCACCATTTTCAGTGAAATAACGTTAGTGATAACATCTCACAGTCATCAGAAATACAGAAAGTGTAATTTACTCTGAGATCTAGTGTAAGTGAAACTGAATACTGCTAGACAACGCAGAACTGCTGGTACCTTGAGCACGAGTTCGACTGTGAAGACTCCAGTGAAGACGAAGTCGAAGTAATTGAGGATAATGTTGCGGGTGGAACGCTCGTGGACTGGGTCCTCAGCAGCCAAAGCGATGCTGCTGGCGCAGATGACGATCATGATGAACAGATCAAAGTAGCGCAGGTTGACGACAAAATGACAGAAACGACGAACTCTATGTGAACAAAGTAAGCCGTTAGACGCAACTGCAGGCCCAAATCTAAACGTGTGCAAGGGAAATTCGGACGGTTGAGAAAGCCTTATCAGTAGAATGTAAGAACAAAGTCTTGGTAGAAATAAAGACCGTGAAAACTTTTTCTGGATGTCTTTATAGAAATAGTAAATTAACCATTAAGTGGCAATATGTCACATGTCACATGTCACATGTCATAGCCACCGCCAAAGTCTAACATACATTATGGGATTTATCATTCTGGCAACGATTTTACTAAACGACTACATTATAGAAATACAAAGTGAAAGCGACATGTGAATTAATTGTGTTTTTGACATTTGACAACATTATCACATTCAATTGCATGAATAACTGCTATTTTGCCCAGCTTCAGTTCATGCAGCTATTGGTCTATTTGTTGGAACTGCAGCTGTCTATTTTTTTAACATTATTCATTTTTGCTCTCTTAATTTTGTGAACGGTAAACAGGCACATACTATACAAAATAATGCAACTTGCAACTTTAGCGACGAAAAGAAGCCATGCTTTCGTTACTTACGGATTAGTGGGTCCGAACAGAAACATGGAGCTGTAAGGCAGCATCGGTTTGGGAGTGCCTTCGAATCCGCCTTCTTCGTCTTCGTCTTCATCTTCCTTATCTCCACTACCTGCTTGCCAATCAACAGAACAGCAAAGCGAGACGTGAGAACCATAAGTAGTAAGTAAGAAAGTTTATACATGGCGCCTAAAAACAATTAGGCTACCACGCGCAGCAGCCTCAATTAAACAATATGCTTTTAACAGACGCCTTAAACGCACATCCAAATGCAACGACACTAATTAAATATGGTCGAAATATCAAAGAGTTTTGGCATCTTGCTAATGAACAGATTGATGTCATGTTACTGTGTAATGTTATGTATCGTTTCAACTTCTAACCGTAACAACTGCATTTCTATAAATAGGCGTATCGTATCTTATCTTGCATAGCCTACTTACAAAAATTTCGTCATAAAGTCACCTATATAAACATAGCAAACAACATGCAAGCTCCCTGAAACATATTTGTTAAAACAACCTTCACTTCCTCTGTCTCCAGCGTCAGTCGCTCCCGCAGTTTTTCCGTTTCTAAAACAAGTACAAACACGCAGCAACTGTAGACGAAAGACGCCACTATTCGTATATGAAATATTACGACAATTGTAAACTTGTGTGCATAGTTTTTTATAACTCCAAACGCGTACGACACAACTATCCATAAAATTTACGTACTTTGGTTACTGGGTTAGCCAATGCAGCATACCCAAAGTAGTGCAACTTAATGATCTTAATTACCATACCAGAAGACAGCCTGTGTTGCATGTAAGTTAATCGATAATCTTTACTGAAAACTGCTTACAAGTTAAAATTCAGAGGTTTTTGGTCTTGTCCGTTGGCAGTTGTAGGAAAGTAGATGTTGATTGAGGCTGGATCGAAATAACCGGGGATTGTAGACGGCTGTTTCGCTGCCATTTCTTCTTTCTTCTCCTGGAACAATAAGATATTGTGTATCAGATTGGACTCGGCGTTTTAATGAGAAATGCATGTAGATCTATAGTGTTACTAAGAAAATAATAACACACATGAATCTTAGAATACAAATAAGGTAATTTTTCTCCATATACATGTATTGTTTTTTAATGAATTGCCTATTTCGCCATTAGCGCAAATTTATGTTGCAAAGTGAGGACCAGCAAAGCCGAAGAGCACAAGGAGACAATGAGCCAATTGCCTGCCAGTTACGGAATACTACCAACTCATTTTGTGCATCTGGACACTTCAGATAAGATGGCATTAACCCGGTATTTATCAAAAGTGGGGGTCATGGTCATGTTTTTCACCTCTTAAATTTGATTGAACGAATGTATTTTGCTGCGGTACTTATGGAAAAGCCTATACACGACGTGGGCGTGGTGTAACGAAACCATAACCAACGAAAGTGCATTATGATCAACGCTTAGTTACAAACAATGCAAATTGCAAAAAAAGTTAAAAATAGCAAGTGTACAATTTTAGTATATGTTTTTATATTTTTATTATTATTCTTTACTATTAATATTTATCATTTTGGCAAATAAACGACTAAAAATGAATAACTTTTCGCATAGAATTCGATGATTCACCTTCTCTCTTTGTTCCGCCGCTTGTTCCTCTGCAGCCGTCAACTCCTGAGCGTTCGCCAAGTTGTCGACAGCGATGGCAAGAAATACATTCAGCAGCGTATCTTATTACACAAGTCAGTTAAGTAGCGCATTAACAAAATTAGTCGAATTATACTTATTGATAACTTAGTAGTAGTTAGTAAGCTTCTACTATAATATATACATTTTACATAATTTTTATTTTAAAGCAGTAAACCATAAATTAGCTAAAAGACGTGAATAGTTAACTATAATCAATACAATATAGGCAGCCAGAATAATAACGTACACGTCTTAAACTTAAACTGCTATTTTCTTTTCAAACGAAATATCAGCTATCAAATATAAAAACTGGCATATGTATAAAGGCAAAAGCAAAGGCAAAACGACTGAGTAAAACTGTCGTTACAAGAGGATACAGTTGCCAAAGAGAACAAGCACAATAAAGTAGACACTGAAGAGCATGCCGTTTCCTTTGACTCCGCCCTGAGACACGATTGCATTGAACATCACCTCGTTCCAATCTTCGCCAGTCAATATCTACACACAGTTTGAACATCTTTATTCACCACAGCAGCAATAATAGAAAAAAATAAAGCAAACTGTGTCCTAGGGAAGCTTACATCAGTTCCCGATAAATAGTTTTTGAGTTTCAGTTTTCGCGCAGATAGACAGACGAACAGACTAGCAAACAGACATTGCTAAACCAATACTCATTATGGGGCCAGCAGGTAAAAATTAAACGAAAACAATAAACAAACGAATAAATTCCAATGTCATAACATATAACGGATTCTTAGCTAACAATCCGCTTCATCGCCATAATTATAACAGCGGGGGAGAAACGTTAAATAAAACAGAGCACTTTGTGGCGGCTTTGTGAGATTAAAAACTAACCTGAAAGACGGTGAGTAAAGCGACGACGAATGTATCAAAATGGCTGGCAGGCCGTCCAGTCTCAAAGTTCCATCTATTCAAATACCAACGACACCGCAAATTGTATAGGTAGGTGCCTACTAATCTCTACAGTATGCGTAGTAACAAGAGGCCAAAGTAGTTTGGCACAGGCTGCACGGAATTCCCCTCCCCTCACTGTGGGGGGTCAGGATCCCCGTCTAACACAATGTTTTTAAGTCCCCAAGAGTGTTCATCTGAAACATGATTTTGATCTGTTTAGCCGTTTTTGCTCAGCGAAGCCGAGTTGAGCCGAGTGACAAACAAACTGACGGACGGACAAACTGACAGACAGACACCGTGAACATCGTAACAATAGTCTGCATCTCCATGCAGCCTAAAATTCAACTCGTCAAAATGCAGTGGAATAACTGTTAACATCGTTGAAACAAATGCTAAAATAGTATGCGAAAGTTCAAATACAATGTCACAGAGTCTGTACGAGACCGGTATACTCACTCTCCGCCGAACAGCTGCATGCCTAGCAGTGCGAATATGAGAATGAAAAGGAAGAGGAGAAATAGAAGTGAGATAATGGAACGCATGCTGTTGAGCAGTGAGATGACGAGGTTTCTCAGCGACGACCAATACCTGCAAACATACAGACAAACAGTAGCTGCAGCAGCTGCGCGCCGCATCGTCATCTGTAGCATCAGCAGGGTATATATACGGGCACGGCTTTCATTGTCTCACCGCAAAGAACAGAATCAGCAATACTGTGATGTTACGTTCAAAATGACAACTATAAAACTGCCACAATCTAAAGTTTACGATTAATGTGCGGTAACTTAATTTATTAGCATCAAGAAATCTAGTAACTGCTAACTTCGAGAGTGACATCCTGATTTTTGGTATCGACGTACATGTATGTTTTACGACGTTGTAATTTTGGTGCATTAGAAGTGCATTAATGAAGCTACGTAAACGGCAGGATTACAATCAATTAACATACCGCGTCACTTTAAAAATCCGCAGCAGCCTCATTGCTCGTAAAATGCTGATACCGAACGAAGTGTCTTCATAGAAAATTGACCATACCACTTCAAATAGACTGCCGGCTATTACCTGTACAGACGCCAGTTCAGTAAAATTCAATCAACTGACTGTTGCTATTTAAATTAAACATTACGTGTTGCTGTAGACCTACTTGTGTAAGAATATATATAGCGCATTAAAGCAGAGCATGAAATGCCAATATTAACAAAGTTCCAACAGCGAAAAATCAGATATTTTGAGATACGTAGAAATAAAACTTTAAACTTACAACACAATCAAATATATTGAACGATGACTTGAAGTAGATCTGAACACCAAGGCCATACATCTTGAGCAGACCCTCGAATATAAACAGTGCAAGAAACACGAACTCAGCGTAATCTAAATATCAACAAACACAGCATGAGCATCGACAACGATTACAGCAATTGTCTAGAACGATATAAAGCAATCAGTAGCCAAATAACAAACAAAATATGATACAGAGGTGCACGTGAGGACAAAGTAACATAAACTTCCAAAACATATGGGGATATTTGAGTTTTTTGTAACGCACTGTATACTCAGCTAAAAGTAGTTCCAAAATTTGACCAGTTTAGCCCTTCGGTCACAAATTACTCGTGTAATCAACCGACAATTTACCTAATTCGCTATAGTTTAAACGCAGCATGCATAAATAATATCAAAATAAAGTGCTCACACAAGAAGCTGGTAAGGAACTGCGGCTGGTTGTAGTGTTCGACGGCGACGAAGACTGTGTTGAAGAAAACCAGAATGATTACAAGCCAGTAGAACGTCTGACACTTGACGAGGTGACGAACTTTTATTCTGCGCCAGACACAGATAAAACTTATGTATATCATTATTTGTAAAAATATACTACGGAATATATTTAAACGATGCGTCTGCCCCCGCCGGCCTGCGCCCAGTCGAGACAGACAGAGGGGCAGAATCATGACAGAAACACAATGACTCTGGCATCTATCAAAGCAGCAGAGACTTTAAGTTAGGCCTATCAGCTTGAGACGGTAGATAATAACGACGCTGACGACGTGACAAAACTACAACAGCAGAAGTCAGTGTCATAATTATTGCCATTGCAGCAAGCCACTTGCTGTGTGCTCTCGTGTAATTCCATTCTTTTCATTTTCGAAAATATTAATAACGTATGTCGGCGTATATTACAATGTTCTAACAAAAAGTTCGTAGTATCTAAAACAAACTTGCCCACAAAATAAGAATATGCTAATAAAAGTCTATAAAAAGTGAAATCACTGAAATTAACTCACTTAAATTTCTTTTCAGCTTTCCATAGTTCTGCAAACTTGCTTTGTGCTTTACTCTTGGGACCAAATGGCTGCAGACCTGCATACATGCGTGTCTACCATTGTGCCAACAATGAGATGACATAAAATATACTGCAACTGTTCAGTAGTCACGTTGTCTCGTGAGGCGCGACAAGATCGTCATTACATTACACACTTAAAACGTCATTAGAGTTATTTTTTATCAGCTGCTCACGAAAATGTCAACAATATCGCCCTAATAACCGACATGGTGAATCAGCGTTACTTATTCAGAGAATTTACTTGTTTCGCTTATTATTTATATAATAAGATAAATACAGGATCAGCAATACTATGGTGTTATGTTAAAAACGGCAAATTTAAAAACTGCCACTACTTTAAATAACCGGCTTACGAGAAAATACAAAAACTGTGAAGGCAGTCAATCAGAACCGCCACAAGGTGGCGCGGTGGTTTGCGTCGTAATCCAAGAGATCATAGGTTCGATGCTTGATCTCCGCGCTGGTAGCAGCCGTGGGCTAGCTGCTTACATCCGCTTGCTCAGTGAGGCGCGACGGTTTGAGCAGCTAATGGCTGCCATATTCGTCACTTAGCCGCCCTGTACAGACTGTTTACTTCCCGTCAATCTCTCCGGGGTCGGTACATGAGAACCAGATTTGTCTGGGAGGCAAAAGCTGAAATGATTTATTTCATTCTTGGAAAGAACGCATAGGTGGCAGGTAAACTGTATAATTCTTGACAACGCGTGCCATACCTGAGCGCTTCTGTGACGAGTTGCCTCACAAAGAGACGCAATGTATTATGTGTCTCTTACATTACCTTTAAAACTGCAGTTTACAGTGTGAAATAAGATGGAAGAGTGATTGACATCTATCGGTACGTACCACTGAAGTCGGAGTAGACGTCGTCCATGTCATCTTCGTTGTCCAAGTCGTCCGTATCTTTGCTCGTATTCTTCATCTGCTTCATTTTGCGTGCAGCCGCCCTCCGCCTCGCTGAGCCATACATTAACAGCAAAGATAAGATTGCAGATGTTTCGATAACAAGAGGCCAAAGTAATTTGACAAAGGTTATGGGACCCCCTCGCCTCCAGGGGTGGGGATTCCGGCTAATACAATGCGCATATACGGTCACCAAGAGTTTTCCTCCTATACAGGACCTCGATCCGTTCAGTCGTTATTGCACAGCTCAGACGCGTAACAGACAGACACATCACGCTACAGGATCATTGGTCGCACGTTGTGCATTCGATGCGGCTTATAAACTGTGGTTTTCAGTCTAAGTAAATTGAGTTGCCAGTCGCGGTATCATAATT
>Ga0126335_1002441_pt1 | contig 11110 bp, 13 predicted proteins | sample OlaspJWI45metaG_FD_108409 | JGI IMG/M metagenome (GOLD analysis project Ga0126335, IMG submission 108409) | Marine gutless worms symbiont microbial communities from Oahu, Hawaii - Olavius sp. 1 OAHU.JWI-45 metaG | ecosystem: Host-associated > Annelida > Digestive system > Unclassified | place... | reverse complement strand
GCGGTAAATAATATTAAGAGCCATAGTGATGGTATATAGCTCTGCTCTGAAAATACCAACACCGTTAGGAAGTCGAACAGTTTTTGTGGTGGTACCACAAATGGCTGCCGATCCCACTTGATCGCCACTCATAGATCCATCTGTATAGTTTACAGTAGTCTTGATACTGATCACATATCTCGTAATATTTTGCGCGAAATATTTCCGGAGGGGTAGATTCTTGGCAGGAATAGTGCATGCTGAAGTCAATCTGAGGTCGTTTAAGAAGCCATGGTGGTTTAGATGGGACTGAGCAGTGGAATACATCCTTTTTTAAAATCCAACGGCTTGTAGTTGCGGCTGCAATCGAGTGATGATGATTGGAAAGTGGCTCGAACAAACATCGCCAAACAGACCGTGACGCCACAAGGCCAGTCGAAGACAAAGATGAGCAAGAAACATCCGGATATGAAAGAAATGACAACAGATTTCAGGTACAGTTGGAGGTGGCAGCACAGGACATCCCTAGTTCCAGACGGACAAATAGTCAGAACCATACTCCCAGTCGCAAATCTAATGGCATATTCTGAATCAAGAAGGAGAAGCCCTGTTTCCTAATCGAGTAGGTCATAGTAACCATAGGTCTATCACGCTTAGTTTCAGGTATTCGCATGTTACACTCAGACAGAGGGCCGGACAATACAGACATTTACTATAGCGGGACCCCACACTGTGGCAGGCCAGCTAATAAGACAAACTTACTTCACTACAAAGCACTGGATCTCCATGAAGCGACTGTATTTGAGGTTCTACGTCAAGGACGTATCTTACAAAAATCATACACAAATACTGGTACAGAATTACGTACAAACCACTTTTAAACTACAGAAAACAAATCAGTGGATACTGGAAAAAATCGGGGAAAACACTGGATTTTCAGATATTCAAAAGTTTGCCTCTTTTGTAATGAAATAGGCCTACAGCAGCTTCTATCAGCGGGGGGTCTGGGGGGCCTCCCTCAGAAAATTTTGAAAAATTATATGCGATTTCCTGCAATCTGGCATATATTTTGGGGATCAGAATGGCCTCAGATATGATTCAAAATTGGGCCTTTGCTGAGCAAAAAACAGTAGTGGCCACGATTTTGATTCACACACACACACGCATACACCCCCCACACTTCCAAAAACTCCTCGGATTTCGGCCACTATAAAATCCAAATTCAATTTCAAAAATATTTTTTTCAGACACTGTATACAATGTAAAAAAATTAAAGTGACTTTGCCAAAAATAGAAGGGGCCCGGGCGCTCCCTGGATCCGCCACTGATTATATGCCGCAGACACAATGCCACTCATTAAATGCACTGTCAACAAAGTCTTAGCCAGTGCCACTGTGCAGGGCCATACGCGTACTTCAGTTCACTGACGCTATACAACTGTGGCTGATAAACTCGCTGCTGGATGACACCCCATAAATTGCAGTGGTCCAGATTGACTTCCGAAAAGTTCAGATTTGATCGAGTCAAAAGGGCACTGCCTGCTCGAAAAATTGTACAGTGACACAGGTTCAGTGTGCACGGGGCAGTTGTCAACATTTAGGCCTGCTTAATAAAATATCTGCTATTTCAAAGACTATTTGACAGGAACCAGAAAATGAGGTAATAAGTAAGTCAGCAATAAGTAACTAAGCTAGATAAATCGTGTTTTGTTCGTGCAAAATTAATGCATTTTGTGTTTATTTTATATCAGATTTGCATCATATTTGAACATATCAGTAATTTCACAAAGTAATGCAACAACAAATTTAAGGTGTGGCGAAACGTACTAGGTGACTCGCATTGGAAATTTCTTCCTCTTTCACACAGTGAAAGAATTTGTCTAATCAGTTAAGATTTGCCAAAGTCAGAGGCAAAAACGAGACTGGTTCTCACTCTTTCTCCACCACTCTGTAAATGTGTATATGATAAATAAGTAATAACAACCAAAACTAGCAACAAAAACATGTTTTAATTGAATTATTATCCAGACTTTTACGTTTTTTAACAGTTACATCTAATTAATGGTTTTACACAGGACTTTTATAGCGGAAACTTTATAAAAATGAAAATCCCAGGTACAAAGGTGTTAATTAAAAGTTGTCAAGTGTTGGTGAAATGAAACTGTTGCTTCCTGTAATTTGTGCTTTTCAGTAAATACAAAAACACTTGAGATATATTCTTTTCCCTTTCCAAAAAGTGTATTTTCCAAGTTATTAATTTCAAATCACAAAAGTTCCTAACGCGCTCACAGAGAATATCAAAGATATCAATTTGCACATCTTTATCCAGCAAATTAACAACGCTGTGCATAAATGTTCGTCATCTCCAAGGTTCAAGCACATAACAAACATGCAGATAGTGTATCAGCTTTTCATTGTGACGAAATCATCGACCATATGCACAGATATTCCGCCATGCAGAAATTGCTTGAACAGAATAATGATTGCAAACAAATGCCATAAAGAGACCTAGCAAAGGTGCCCTGCATCAGCGATGAACAGATGGAGAGACAGACAGACAGACAGCAGGCACAATATCATGCACAGCGCATACAGACACGTTATCACAACACTGGAACAAACTCAGCAAACCGATCTAGTACCATTCGTTTCACATGCAATAACCTGAGCAGTGTGCCATTAAACTACAGCTGCAGAACTGCTGTCTGTCACTACAGAGTCACAGTCAACAGCTGCATTGACAGCTTCGGACGTCGGTGGCACAGAGCTGGGCACATCTTGTATCTTATCGGCCGACACGAATAATACATCAGCGGCGGAATTATCTTCGGTTGTTGGGTTGCTATTCTCTGTAGTGCTACATGCTGTATCAGACAGAACCGAGTCACTGGAAGTCGCGGTGTCAGCAACTCCATCTTCAGTTGGCCTCTTTAGCTTCAGTAATTCTTCTTTCAGTTGACTGTAGTGTCTCTGTAACACAGTACTGTATCAGCTGCTAACTGTCATATCTACAGCAATATGACATGCAACATTTACGGGTTTCAGAGCAATGAATCAGAGGAACGAATCCGATAAACACACCTTCACCATGCAGACCACTGTACAGATGTTTGTGATAATTAGTTATATGAGAATCTAACTAACCAATTTCACTACACATTTAACTGGCTAACAAAGTGCACAAAACAGACACTACATTTTATATCTACATTCGCGTGACCCAGAAGCGGAGCCGCATATGACATACTGTTGCACAGTTATCGTTACGGTCCCCAGCCATCTACAGGCACACTAAATTTCAATTCTGAAGCTTCAGCCATTCCGGAGATACGAGAGGGGGTCCCAAAATTCAGAATTAGGTCATGTGACCATGCCACCAAACCCCTATGGCCTATTTTTGCATAGTTCTCGTTAGGGCCTCCACCCCTCTATATGCACACAAAATTGCAAGTCTTTAGTTTCAGCTGTTTCAAAAATAGCAAGGGGTCCCAAAATTTAAAAATGTGCTCCCTTCCCTCTCTGTGGTAGGATCAGGACTCACGTCTAACACAATGCTCCACCGGCCCTCAGGAGTGTTCATCCCAAACAGCATCTGGATCTGTTCAGCCATTTTTGCACAGTGAAGCCCAGATGAGCCGCGTAACAGACAGACTGAGAGACAGACAGACACCGCAAACATCAGTAAGAATAGTCAGCATCTCATGCATTCGATGCAGCCTAATAATGTTGAGTAAATCACACTACTTTTCTGTTCTTATTAGATCATTAGACTGCATCGTGTCTGTCCGCCTGCCTGTCTGTCACGTGGTGCATGCAGTGTATGCCATATGCCGTGTGTGTGAATTACTTTGACCACTTGTTTTTATTGTGCTTGCCAATTCTGCAAAAAACTGCATTTCCAGGTCGGACAACGTAACACTTCCGAATGCAAAATGCAATCTCTTTCTCTTCTTTAATTTCTGTTAACTTACGCAGAAATGGCAAAGACTGGAATAACTAAGTATTTTTCATTTTATGTTTTAGCTATACCATATGTAAGTTTTCTTTATCTGACAAATATAGAAGCAGCATGGTGGATGACAGACCTTGAGTGAGCTACAGCTGTGAGCAATGCTACGCCCGACTCTCTTGTCACTGCTGTAAGTGTCTAGGTCACTGATCCAATCACCGACCTGCGACAAGATCTCGTTCTTCTTCAGCCAAAAATGCCACTCAACCACCTGGCATTCAATACAAACCAGTCATGCATACAGTGAGTGGGTGGCCTCATATATACACTTGTCCACATCGTATTTTAGTTTAGTGTAACGAGTCTACATATCAGCATCCCAAACATTCCTATACCTAAAGCAATTATCGAAGTGCACTAATTAGATGTCAAATATCTTGCCAAAATTAAATATCTCAATCACATCAATAAAGCAATATAAAGCATTATATTGCTGACGAATCTTAAAATTTACCAGTTCAATATGTTTAAAAAAGTTACCATCAATGAAGAGGTGAGTAGTTAACAGTAAATCAGCATAAAGCAGACTATCGAGTGCCACACAGATGTTTCTGACTGCAGTAGATAAGAGTATAAGTGAGGCTTGAAGTTTAAAAAAATGTTGACATAAAGTGGAGGGCCTTGAGGCAGTCTAATTACGATAAAAGTGAATAACAAACACGAGAGTTTCTACGTCGCTACAACCAGTGCATAATATATGACAGTTGCAACAGCTATTAAGATGCGCCAGGAAGGCAGTCTGCAGCAGCCAACCTGTCTGAAGCATGGTGAAGGGTTGCGCAGCATCTCCAGCATTGCCCACTTTGTCGTCGCTTGTCGTATGTTTGCATCATATTCGCGAGAGCTGGCTGTCCCCGACGGTGTGCCCCGAGAACGCTCATATCCCGGCTCATTGAAATATGGCTCAGAAACGAGAATCAGCGACTGGATGGAAACCAATACCTACACAGTAACACTCAGACTTTTTCTGGACTTGATTCTAACTGATTTAGTAGTCGAAATTTTGAACTACTGCAACATCATTATCGTCAACAAACTGTACTCTAACAGAGACTACGAGAATCTGAAAAATGATGAGAAAAAACATACGAATGCTGCATCAGCAATGGACCACAATGGACCACATCGGAGCATGCAAAAACTGAACAAGTTATCTGCTGTTTACCTGCAAGAAACTAGATGTTTGCGAACTCCATTTCTCTTCGGGACGACCATGCCAAGTGTTGAGCACACTAAGACATACCTACAAACAAACACAGGATAAAGGTTTCTATTTACTTCGATAACACACTCAATATTTTAGAATGCACACATTACAGCATGCATACATACTGAAAACATAACAAATCAACAAAGAAGCTAGAAGCCAGTGTATGTTTAGCTGACCTTTCCATCATTGTAGAGGTTTGGGTTGAATCGCACAGTGTGGTTGCCAGTTGTCTCCAGGTTAATGAGTGGAGGAGAGTTGGGATAGTCCACCGGAAAATAGACGTCAAACTCAAAGCAGCCGTTAGCATATGGAGTGTCAGAAGGACCGGTCATTAACACCTGCCAAACAATTAGTGATCATATACCATTACATCTCGTGTATTTCAATATTTTCACACCAATGTTTTAAATAGGCTGGCCAAAGGTGAGGCATTATATTTCGCTGCTGACGCTGCTGACCTAAGCCGACAAAATGTCAAATATACAGCTACACACCCACGCCTCAACAGTGCTGACCTTGTTAACATCCCTGCCAAAATGGCTGAGTACTTCATGCTGAAGAACATAATCACACAAATATGGTGACTATGATTTTATTTTTTTAGTCACATGTAATTTTTAATAGTATTTTCCTGTGGTCCATGCTGCCTGATACAAATTAAATGACTGAATGAATACGTAGATGTCTACCATACTGTTCCCATCTATGCTTATTCCATTTCTTTGCCAACAACCAACAAATCTCTAGCTAATGCTGACTAATGAGGCATTAAGTAGACATCATTAGCTATAAGTCAGCAAAATTTAGCAATACTGAATGACAGCGATCGAATCCATGCAGAGAGACATCAGGTGAATACTGTACCTTCATGACATCAAGGCGTTCTTCATCACAACGAACAAACACACTGCTGCTTGCTGACAGCGGCAGAGATGTTGACAGTGTCACCGCTTCCTGTGCCAAGCGTCGTGCTCGTGAAGCATTGCTGATGTCACCGGCAGCTTTTACATTTGTCTCGTAGTGATGTGGTATGAGGAAACGAACACCGCTGCTGTCATCTGACACCATCCTAAATGTGTCTGACAGACCAACAACAGCAACAGGTTACAGCTACACCAGCACCATGCCACGTACAAAGACATTGTATATTTACATATATTTATCATGTGAGACAGAACCAAAAACAAGTGAATTTGATGGTTCCTTGTGTGCCCAATTAGATGTCAAACTCTATTTGCTCGGTTACTCACACGAAGGTACAGCGATCATAATATTAACACCTGCCTGGTGACGTTTAGATCACATGATTTTTTAAATATCTTTCATTACTACTAACTGTCTGGTAAGTAGGCACAGGCAACAATAATAAAAACAAAAGAAAGCTGTCACTTCACATAAAAATAATTTTAGTAACAGATGCTGTAAAACGTGAGGTGAATTACAACTGACACTAAGACCAGAAGCTGAAGTAAACAGATTAACTCGATACATAAGCCATCACAATGCAGGATTCTAAAAAACAGTTTTATGACATTACGCTGTAGAACATTAAATCAACTGCCCAGTCCACATGTAACATTCTGATGGCAAATAAATACAACAAAACAATCTAACAGACATCAAAGCTGGCTAACCAAACTGAAGCTCTTTCATCACAGCAATGTAGCGTTCTTCTTCATTATGGCTTAACCGACCACCACTCGACACCTCGTCGATGTACTTCGCATTCACTTCAGTACTTGATTCTAAAACAAACGAGCCTCAACTATGACATATTGTACAAGTCTTAGCACGAACACAGAATATTGTCTTTTTTCTTCTTTTTTTCTTGTCTGGCATTACGACAAATAAAGTTTGGTATTATCTGCAATTCTCACAGAGGAACAGTAAGTAAGCAGCAGGTGTTCGATGTGATGTTAGTCATTGGCCTTGACCTTGACTCTAGATAATCAAAAGATGATACCACCAAACAGGCAACCTACTGGACTTCTCCAGAATTCTACGGACAGCAACAGAGACAATCCTAGCAGTCTCCTGGATGTCAGGAATGAGCAACGCCAGTCCTTCAGACTCTTCATCATCAGTTAAATGCCGAGACTTTGACGAAACTTTCACGTTCATGTTGCCGCCCCTACAACAATCACATGCAGAATTTCGCAGTCATAAAGTTGTCAGAAATTATGTCTAATTTAGATGCCAATGTCATAGGGAATTCTCACCAGCACTGTAACGATAACTGAGCAATTACACATGTCAATTCATCAACACACTCATATAAGCTTACGAACAACACAACAGACTTTCACTTGCAATTACCTTATCAAAATATACGGCACAATACATCATGCAAAATACATCATAATACATTTGCTGCAACAGAATTTAATGCACACTGCAATAGAAAAGACTTGCTTTGAATTCTATGACACTGACAACTGGGCATTCACCTGGTAAGAGACAGGGTGTGCAAACTGAAACACTATTGCATATGTACAGGCTCAAGACAGCTACTTGAACATGTACAGCAAATGGCCAACTTACGTTGTTTACAAATGTTTCGTGCACTTACTACTTTAAAAATCTTGCTATATCATAGTCCACTGGCTTATGTTAGCTGACTTCCAGATGTCTAGTTAGTACTATTAAACGTGCGGCATTTGAAGTCATGTTGCAATTATGTAGTAGTAGTAGTAGTAGTAGTCGAGCTGTAACGCATCATATATGTCGACGCAGACAACGAATAGCACGCGCGGACAGTTCAGTTGATATTAACAAGATTGTTAAAACAACTCAGTTTTTAGCTTTCGTCTGAATGTTGCCAAGGATTTGGGATTGATGGGAAAGTCTTTTACAAGCTTCAGTGAATTCCAGACTTTTGGTGCTGCATGGCTGAATGCTCTCGATGAGAATTTGGTTCGTACTGCCCATGACTCCAAGAGGTTGAAAGAAGACGAGCGCAGTGGCTGGACTGGATTGTAATGATGTATAAGTGATGACAGATTATCTGGTTGACTAGTTGCCAGGACTTTGTATGTTACTGTTACTTACTTGAATTTAATTCTCTGTGATATTGGTAACCAGCGAAGAGATGAGAGGACTGGAGAAATGTGGTCACGTCTGCAGATCCTTGTAACTACTCGAGCAAGAGTGTTCTAGAGCAAAATGAATGTTCAGCTCTGTAAGCAAATTCAAATCAAGAATCGTACATGGCCATCCATACAAAAAACTTCACTAATCCATCACATCGATCTTCACAGATTTCTCGAAAGTCATTGCCTCTGGGAGACGACAACCTAATACAGGTAAACAGTCACTGAACACACATGACAAACACCAACCACTAAGTAATACATACTTCAGTCTGCTGGCATAGGTGTCGACACACTGCTTCATCTTCTCGAGCAGAGAGCTAATAGAGACGGAAGAATCGTCGTCAGAATCAAGTGGCAGCAGGAGAGGCATCAGTGGTGGACAGACGGCAATGGCACGCAGCAGCTCAAGCAGTGCACGATACAAAGGCACGTGACATGCCATGTCAAGCACTAACAAACACACAATACTCCATGTATATCTCTTAATGTTTTTAGTCGCACCTGACCACCTCATTTTTACAAAAACTAGATTTTTTCAAAATTCTATAAATACAGCATTACATCTTAAACACAATTACCACAATCAAGCCACTGGACGAATAGCTTGTTCCCGAGTAATGATTTATCTATGCCAGAATAAAAAGTATATTAATTCTTTGCTAAACAATTCGCTCACGGCTGATATATTTTGACAGCTTTCATGTGAACAATTGTAAAAATTTTGGTAATTCTCTGAAAGAAGGTCCCAAATTATCTGGTGGACTGTTGCCGTGTATGCAATTTCATACGCAGGTGACTCATGGTACTTGACGGCTTGATACTAAGCGTAAGCATAACCGATAACAAAATAACAACAATGTAACAACATAACATAATAACGAAGTTTGCGTAGTTGTAAATTGGTATGACCATTCGGAGGATTACCAAAATATAGATTTAACAAAAGCATGAGAGATGGGTGAGTGCTAACAAATAAACAGTCTGTACCGGAGTCATTTCTGAGGTACGAGGACAAGGCAGGAACAAGACATGACTGAGTAAGTAGTTCAGGTAACATCGCCGGCAGTGAGCTCTCATCAGCATCATCCTTCTCACTACACTCATCAGATGTGGATGCTGCAGCGTCAAAGTGCTTCGGTATCAGACCACCGGGGTTTATGAAGCTAGCCAATACCTGAACACACGCATAACATTCAATAATGACAGAAATTACTAAGAATTCAATCAATGAACTTGCAAACAAGATGATAGTACAAGATATATAAATCTCGGTTCTTACATAACACAGAAATAAACAACATTCTGTGCAATACATCGAAAAATTCAAATTTAAAAGATCACATTCATCACAAATGCTGCAAGCAGTAATACGTGGAAAAATTAGACCATGCCAAAATACAGCGTGGCACATAAAAAACATCCTGAACTTCGGCACTGAACTATAAAATGCTTAAGCAAAGCAAACTAAATACATGTTTTCAGTGAGCAAACATTCATTGATATGTACACTGAAATTAACACCGACATTTCGTAGTTTAACTAAGATAATAAACAAACTAATGTTACCTGTCAAAATGCAGAACAACCACAAGCATTTCAGTCTGTTATCAGCAGCCTTAACAAGTGCACAACAGAAGACATGCTGAATTGGTCCCTGTGCTGTTTTGTGACTGCTGCTAGACACTTTTCCAGTGCAAAATAGCCTTCTTTATAATTTAGTCATCGACCTCATCCATTTTTGTCTTATTGCTTTCTCACGTTTATGCAAGTGTGCATACGGTCACATCGCTCTTCATACACAAGTCCTTGCAAGATGTCCCAAACTGAATCTAAAGGGTGTCCAATTCAGTCTGAAGAATGGACACTACGCTCACCAGACTTGAACTCAAAAGTTCAGCACTGACGAAATCAAGAGCAACTTTTCACAGAAAATCCACAGTTGCTTTGGTTCGATGTGATGGCGCTGTGCACTGTCTCGCATGAACACAAAGTCACTGGCTGGCATTCTGGCAGCAAAGAAGTCTGCAGAATGTTTATGCAGGTCTCCTTAATGTTCACTTCAGTCTTCTCCTGTGCTTACCATCAGTTTTGTAGAAAACCAATTTCGTTGGCAAGAGTTAGCTGCGACAAATGTCAGGTTTTCTCTTTTTACATAAACACATTATCCAGGTCAGCTTGCATTGGTCACAATAAATTTGTGAGATCACTAATGACGTCAATGAAATTTGCAAGCAAGAGAAAACATAATACTACACTACTGACAAAACAAATTTATTCTCCAATGCAGCAAATTCGGGACATTTTTTACGTGCCACCCAGTATTTCATATACACTCCATGACTCCAACTATCAAACTGGTGTTATAATATACAGAGATTACGTGATCACTAAAATCTGTCCTCCATTGCATAACAATGTCAGTGGAACAATGTAACTCTTCAACCTGAAGAAAACAAGTCACATGCTCTTCTTCACTCTTCTGCCTCAGTTTTGCCTGATCAATGTCCCAGCTAGACGTCGTCGACCCAGTGCCAAAGCCAGTTCCTTTTGCCCAGTATGTCTGTGACTTTTCCTCTGTACTGCTTTTCTGCTGTGCGGCACTTGTTGACGTCGACGTTGCCATCGATGCCGTAGCTTGAGTTGCCACCATAATTATCTAACACAACATATGCATCTTCAGAATAAAAGGCAATCCATTCAAATAAAATTGACAAAAACCAACTGAGCCAGAGAATAACCACGAAAAGTAAACATCAAATTCAACATAATCGAGTGACAAGCTCCTCCTGGAGTACAGCCATTGCCTTTGACACTGTGCCAG
>Ga0126335_1002440_pt1 | contig 11112 bp, 12 predicted proteins | sample OlaspJWI45metaG_FD_108409 | JGI IMG/M metagenome (GOLD analysis project Ga0126335, IMG submission 108409) | Marine gutless worms symbiont microbial communities from Oahu, Hawaii - Olavius sp. 1 OAHU.JWI-45 metaG | ecosystem: Host-associated > Annelida > Digestive system > Unclassified | place... | reverse complement strand
ATCGAGAACCGGGTGACTATATCCGCTCTGTTTGTATTATTATGAAATGGCGATTGTAAGCTTAAAGTGGCTCTAGCACACCCCTACTATTTAGTAGGTATGCGCTGGCCAATGTCTAAGGACTTTGGATCTTCCGAGGTAAGTTCAACCACCGGTTACTAGATTTCACTGATCCACAGACTGGACAGTTCGGCCCGTGATTTCACGCCAAAGTTACGGTATATCTCTACCACGTAACTATGAATTGTCCCCAGAGTCAGACCCAGTTCACTGGCGATATCTTTCTCGGCCTTGCCTGATAGTAATAGCGGGATCATCTGGCGATGACGTGGCGAACACGGCCGCTTGTTTCGTAACAGCAAACCACGCTCAAGGAACAACCAGTAATGCACGCGGGGAAACTCGATCAGGCAACGATAAAGCTCATCTTCATCTTGCCGGCTGAAATCTTCATCAAATGGAGAACGATCTATAACCAGGTAACTTTCCGCTTCAGCATCCAGGTTGAATACGCCCAGCATCCGGTCACCAATACACAGGCCTGCCATCGTATACCGATATTCTTCTGCTGAGCTGTTGCAGTCTGCCCCAATACCCGGGGTACCAGCGTACATACTCCCTCACCTACGAACTGCTTAAGCTCAACCGCTATAACCTGAGCTGGGTCCATCTGCTCATTAAGAAATTCAACAATTCTGGCAAGTTGTGGTGGAATTTGATCAGCTAGAAAAACTAGTCGAATTCTGCCCGCTTGTAGATTGGTTTTAACTAACTGCCAGAATGAAGACTCTGCGGCACTGTTATCCTTCTCGCTGTATAGCATCAGAAATTGTTGTAGCGTTCCTGATGATTCCTTACCTGCCAACTCACACGTATCTTCAAAACGGTTTCGTAGATCTTCTACAGGCCAATAAACTACGGCATTCGCCGCATAGTCGAGCATTTGCCCAACCACTTCTCGGCGTATACGGGTATCGGTACTGCGTTTGACTTCAACGAGGGTAGGTACACCATCCTGGTCCAGGAAAAGATGATCCAGAGACCAACGATTATTTCCGCCTTCCTCATCAGGAACACCTATTTCCCTACTAACTAGTAACCACTTTCTGGGATTGATTGGGTCAATCTCATCACCTGCCATCAGTTCTGGGTAGCTTTCCAGTAAACCCTGAAGCAGATCCTCAGTCTCATACTGCTGAGATTCCATCCATTGTAGACCACCGGCCTCATTAACGAGGAAAACAGTATCAGGCACTCAAAGCTCCTAAATTATCAAGGTTAACTGATGATACTCATAGCCCGTGGACTCTTCCAGTCTTGTGAATATCGTGAGGCCATGAAAAAACATCCTCAACTTGTAGCTTTAGGTAATCGGATTCGAAAGATCCGTGAATCACAGGGTTACACCCAAGAGGAGTTCGCAGCAGAGGCTGAACTGGATCGTTCTTATTATGGTGGCGTGGAACGTGGCGAAAGAAATGTAGCTACCTTGAACCTTATCCCATATTGCCAAAGTTCTCAAGGTCAAAGTTGGAGATCTCTTTCCTTAGGCCAAGGCATGCTACCCACGTGTAGCCATAGAATTAGAATCCTCATAATTACAGCGATAAACCCATTCTCCGCCTGCCAATTCCTGAGTAGAGACAGATCATGCTTTTTCAGGAAAATTGTCTCAAGGAAGGCGCAAGATTACCTATAGTTATCCGACCAATATCGGCTTATCTATTTGATTTTTAGGTACTTTCTATGATTGTAGCTTGGGTCTACGCAGGTTTGGCAGACTGTATGGCGGAGAGCGAGGGATTACTCGGCACTTCCCTGTGCCTCGCCCCTTCGGGGCCAGCCAAGGCTGTTCCAAATGGCTCCTGCCATTTGGTCGAACTGAGGTTCTCATCCGTCACTCAACATCAGGACAAATAAAAAGGGGGCTTATTTAAGCCCCCTTTCAATTTGTATGGCGGTGTATGCAGTCTGCCGCGAACTAGTCTCTGCCTATAATACCCGGTTCACGGGAAAAATAGAGGGAAATTTTCCATTTTCTGAGGCCTTTCCAGGGGCGCTATTCGGTTTTACACTGAAATAGCAGAGTATTGGTGTCCCCTATTCCCGCCTCATCAAAAATTAACAGGGAATTATCAGGGATTCACCTCAGTCATCTGGCAAGTGCCGACCAATTGTGGTTTTGTATCTTTCGAGCCCATGTTTATCGTATTCTCAAGGCCCATGACCTGATCACCAGCCCACAGTTTATGGTGATGAGTGCAGCAGATAGCTTTCAGAATCCGACGCATGAAGTGCATGAACTTTCGCAGACAGACTTTACCTACTTCAGGGTCGTTGGTTGGGGCTGGTACTTCCTGTCCACGATTCTGGATGATTTCTCCCGTTACATCATTAGCTGGCGACTCACGACAAACATGGCGGCCAGCGATGTCACCGACACGCTGGAAGATGCTTTGAAAACGACAGGGCTCAAAGAAGCCAGAGTGCATCACAAGCCAAGACTGCTATCGGATAATGGCCCCTGTTACATCAGTGGTGATCTCAAGCGATGGCTGAAGGACCAGAAAATAGAACACACGCGAGGTGCACCATACCATCCAATGACTCAGGGTAAGATCGAGCGTTACCATCGCTCCATGAAGAACGTGGTCAAGCTGGAGAACTACTATTATCCCTGGGAACTGGAGCAGGCTATTGCGGATTGGGTTGAGCATTACAACAACGAGCGTTATCACGAGTCATTGGATAATGTCACACCAGCGGATGTGTATTACGGGCGTAGAGAAGAAATCATAGATCAACGGACGATTATTAAATCCCGAACCATGATGAAAAGAAAGGTACAAAACCTGCGGTTAGCAGGCTAGACTGGAGCGACCATGTGCAGAAAGTGTCTCTTAGAATTGAGTGCTAACTGTCCCAAATGGTCTGACGACGTACAATTATCATCTTGGAGTTCTTAATGGTTCATATTAGTTGCCACTTTAAACGGTCGAAGCAACACTTTCGTCTTACAGGATCTTATCTCTCTTTAGAAACAAATACAGTCATAAAAATAAATGTTCATGGGAAACAGATTTAAATAAGGTATGAAATCTTACTTTCTTTCCGCCATCTTTTTTCGCTGCATAAAGAGCCTCGTCTGCCATTATCATAAGCTTATTAGGATCAGTACTACATATCGGATAAAAGGCGGTTCCCACACTTGCACTTATATTTATTTTCTGGGCCATTATATGAATTGGTTTGCATAATTTTTCAACAGCCCTTTCCAATGCTTTTTGAACTACCTCAGTTGAATCTGGTGCATCAAATATAATCGCGAACTCATCGCCACCAAGTCGGGCTACTGTATCAACTTCTCGAAAGGATGATAAAAGCCTCTTTGATACTTCCTGCAGCACGCTATCTCCAACATGGTGACCATAAGTGTCATTGACTGGTTTAAAGTCATCAAGATCAAGCATAGCTAACCCAACAAGATTGCTATAACGATATGCACGTTTGATGGACTGTTCCAGGCGTTGATAAAATAGATTACGGTTAGGAAGTTGTGTCAGGTAATCAGTGAAGGCCAGTCTCTGATATTCTATTTCTTTATTTTTCTGACAGGATATTTCGGTTGCGACCAATCCTATTGCCACCATCTCTCCTGCTGCGTCAGGAATCGGAAACTTGACAAACAAATAATCCCGTAACCCCTCCTTGATCAGTAACCTTTTCTCAGCAACAAATACATCGTTATGAGCGATAACATTATTATCGTCAGCCTTAAATGCTTCAGCAATTTCTGAGCAAAACAGTTCGTCGTCTGTTTTACCAATGACTTCTGATTTGCTCATGCAAAATAATCGTGAGAATTCGTTATTAACGAAAAGGATCCGACCGTCAAGACTCTTTGCTACAATTGGTGTGCGAGCATGATCTACTATTGTTTCAAGTAATGGTTCCTGAGTTGGTGTAGTAACTGGTGCTTTCTTATTCATTCATAATCACATTGTATGCTAATAGATAACGTTCTCTAAACTAATAATTACTAGCGGTCTATTGTAATTCTGTCATAGGCCAAAGCTATATAATCTTCCTCACGAAGCAGTGAATCTAATGAGACGCATCCATAATTTGTATGTGAACCATTGGCAGATACTTCACATACAAAACATGACTCTGAAAGTCTACCACGCTCAAATGTAATGCATTTGACATGATTAGAACCGTTTTGTGCATGCAAAGTAACTGCTATTGCATATGCTTCGCCTGCATTAGTTGGCATCGGAAACAAGATAAGAACAATTAGAGCTCCAGAGATTCTTTTAACGGAGATTGAGAAATCTCCTAGATCAATGTCAGCTAATTCGTGCGGGTTGTTATTACAAGAAATATCCAATAGAAGTTTCAGTATATCTTCAGGTTCATCCACCATTTGACTGATAAAGGAATGCGGATCAGCAAATGCTGTTTGAGGTATAATATGCTGTGCTAAATCATAAAGGTTCTGTTGAACAGGCCTCCATTTTGATCCGCCAGTTCGCACTTTAATGTAGCTGTTCACCTCTAAGTCCTGTGAGTTAGCGTTCATTCGAGTAATTGCCGTAGTTAAGTATGCTTGTACTTAAATTTACATTAACCACCCAAATATAATCTTCACCCATATGGGTGATAGATATACAACAATCCACCCGTAAAATTAACGACCCGGTGGGATATTACAACTTATAACGCTGGCAGGTCTTAATAAATATATTACAATCTGTAGGTTTTCACTAGTTAGGTTGATAATGAAAAAGATAAACCAGGCATGTCGTATAACCTCTTTTTCTGGCTTGCTATTGCTTGTATCACAGATTGGCATGGCGGAACTTTTACCTGAGGAATTAGCGACTGGAGATACAGAAGCTCAAGTAAGTAGCCGTACGCTGGTGGAAGCAGATACTGTCTCAACGAAGGATGAGCCTAATAACCTAACAATAGTAATCACACCCAAGTGGTGGCCTATGGATTCAAACGAATTACCAATGACGATCCATACATTATCGGACAGGAAGTTGGATGCCAGCGGTGTTAACGACACCATTGATTTACAATATCAGATCCCTGGATTCGTCTTCAAAACTAATACGGTACTGGGACAACCATACCTACGTGGTGTTGGCAGTGACATTATCTCTGCAGGCAGTGAAGCTAGTGTTTCATTATTTGTTGATGGCGTCTATCAGCCACGTGCTTCTGTTGCTATACAGGATTACTTTGATATTGAGCGCGTAGAAGTTCTTAAAGGTCCGCAAGGCGTACATCTTGGTCGGAATGTTGTAGGGGGTGCAATCAGCACCATCACTAAGGACCCAGACCCATTTTTTGATGCCAATGTTGATGTTTTGTATGGCAGTTATGACAGGCGCCAGTTTAGAGGTATGGTGAACATGCCCATAGGAGATACAGACTGGGCTGTCAGGCTTGCTGGATCTATCATCAAGCGTGATGGGTTTGCCGAAAATATTGTGCTTAACAAAAAGACCGATGATAAGGACTCCCAGGCATGGCGCGGAAAGATCCGTTATGCCCCATCAAAAGATTTTAATCTCTTATTCAGCACGGAACATTCAAGAACAGACGATACACGTACACTGGGGCAACAACCAGACCCGGGTGTTGGAGTGAATGGCGGCTTGCTTCTGGGAGGTACAGTACCGGGAAACCCCAGGAAGGTCAGCCATAACGTAGACCAATCCTCTAGGGTGGAAACTGATCGATACAGCATGAAACTCTTTATGGCATTGAATAATGTAGATTTCATATCAACAACAGCCTATCAGGAGTCATTTGGCGAGTTGGCCCTGGAAATGGACAATACTGAAGTCGATTTTTCATCGAACTTTCCCTGGGAGTCATCTGAAGCATTTAGCCAGGAATTCCGATTAGCCTCAACAAAGAACGGGGCCTTTGGTTGGACCGCTGGCGCATTCTTACTACATGAGGATGCAACTTTGTTTCTGGATGTGCGCTTACCTCTGGCTAGTGTCAGGAACCGTGTAAGCGGATCTGTAGATACGAAAGCTTTCGGGCTTTTTGGGGAGGTCAGCTACGACATTTCTCCAGGGTGGGAGGGTACAGCTGGTATTCGTTATAGCTATGATCACCGTAAATTGAAATTATGGCAAATCATTGAGGACCCCTTTGCCGTCACAGGGCCTCCAGGTACGACTCAAGTCAATCAAAACGATAGCGATTCCTGGGATGCAATGACACCTGAGATGATGATCAGTTACAACTTTAATGATGATACACGGATCTATGCAAAGGCTTCTCGTGGCTTTAAATCTGGTGGTTTCAACACATCAACTGTACAACCTTCATTTGATCCTGAATTTCTCTGGAGCTATGAGTTAGGTTTCAAATCCTTCCTGCCTGGCATGAGAATTAATGGAGCGTTATTTTATTATGATTACAAAGACATCCAACTAATTGCTCTTGATCCGACTGCCCCCGTTGGCACATTCCCATCTGTCATCAATGCTGCCAAAGCTACGGTAAAAGGGGCCGACCTGGAAATATGGACGCAACCTATACCACAGCTTGATTTATCTCTCGGCATGACATTGTTGGATGCAGAGTTTGATGAATTTATTTCTGTAGACCCGAATAACCCGGCGACAAATCCTGACCGTTCAGGGGGAACACTCCCACAAGCACCCGATATATCACTGAATTTAAACGCCAGCTATACATGGCCGGTTAAGAACTATGGTGAACTGAAACTTAGTGGAGAATACCGCTATCAATCTTCTATATATTTCAATCCCTTTAATGATTTTGCAGTGAAACAGGATGGCTACGGCTTACTGAGTTCCCAGCTCACATTCGAAAGCCGTAAAGATCATTGGTATGTCGAATTATTTGGGAATAATTTGACTGATGAGCTCTATGCAGAGACGATCCTACGTCAGGATCCTCTAATCGGTACCTTACGCTTTTGGGGAGCGCCTAGGACATTTGGTTTGAGAGTTGGCTACAGATTATGAATATAATAATTACTAATCTTCTGCGGTATACGGTTGTATGATGTTTTTGTCTGGAATAAATGATATGCCACGTAAAGTCTAATACATGAAAAGTGTTTCGACTGTTAAGCTTTCAGATGGACGTAATCTAGCGTATGCACAATACGGTTGCGCTGAAGGTAGACCCGTCATTGCATTTCATGGCACACCGGGGTCTCGCCTCGAACACGCTGTCGATAGCACAACCTTAGAGGAACTTAATATACGTCTTATTACTGTGGATCGGCCCGGTTATGGGTTTTCAGATTTCAAGGAAGAACGTAGCTTACTGGATTGGCCAGATGATGTATCTCAGCTTGCTGATGCACTGCTTCTAGAGCATTTTTCAATTACTGGATATTCTGGTGGAGGAGCCTATGCTGCTGCATGCGCACACAAAATACCAGATAGATTGGCTGGAGTTGCTCTGCTTAGTAGTGTTGCTCCATATGATGCACCTGAGATTACCAATGAAATGATGCCGGCCAGCCGGGCCCTGTTTGAATTAGCTGCAAATGATTTTCAACAAGCCATACAACATTTATCTGCGGTAGCAGGAACAGCTGAAGCATTGTTTGATTCCTTCGAAGCATCATTACCTACATCGGATAAAACTATTTTCTCTGGCCAGGATTTCCATCAAATGTATAAGGAAAACCTTTCGGAGGCGCTCAGACAGGGATTGAAGGGTGTCATATATGATATGTCACTCATTGCTCAGCCATGGGGATTCAATCTCTCTGCCATAAATACGGTAGTTCATGTATGGCATGGTAAAAATGACATCACAGTGCCAGCAGGCATGGCTCAATATCTCGCGAATACTATTCCGCAATGTCATGCGCACTTTTTTCCCGATGAAGGGCACCTAATGTCATTCAAACACTGGCGGACTATACTTAAGCAGTTAACCACTTATTATATAGAGACTTATTGAATGTCATCCAGAAAATCAACAATTGATTTGGATAACTTTAATGAACTAATCAACTGTATTTACGACGCAGCTGTGGATGTAACACTTTGGCCGGCATTTATAAAGCGTTTGATACAATCGCTAAATTCACAGTCTGGACTGATACGTGTCCAGAACTTGCAGTCAAATGAGGTGGGAGCTTATATCACCCAGGGCCTAGACCCTGAGTTCCAACGATTATACAGGGAACATTATATTAATTTAGACATACTAACACCTGTGCTTGAACATTATGATACGGGCCATATTTTGCAAACCGCGACTGATGCGCCAGAATCGTTTAAGAAAAGTGAATTTTATAACGACTATGCGCTTCCACAGGGCATGATACATTCTATCGGCTGTACTCTGATGAAAGATGATTCCAGGCTAGGTGTTCTGGGTATACACCGTCCCAACAAGGATGGCTACTATAAAGAGCATGAGATAGAACTCATTAAATTACTTACCCCACACTTACAGCGTGCCTTTAAGGTTAACAGCCATATCTCGCAGTTAACGGAGAAGAGGGATATTGCATATAGCACTTTGGATTATTTATCAATTGGCATCATTCTAGTTGACATATATGGATGGCCGGTATTCATCAACGAACAAGCAGAAGCAATGTTAGCGGAGGGTAATGGCCTATCAATTACGCGACACGGCCTTAAGACGTCGACACATAAGAATACTCAGCTTCTACATAAATTGATCTTTAATGCTACCCAGGCTGTACCCAGAACAGGAGGTGCAATTTCAGTTTCCTCCCCCAAGGCAACGCAAGCAGTTAATATCCTGGTTTCCCCGATAAACAACGAAAAAGAATTTTTATTTAACATTGATTCGTCAAAGACTGCGGCAGCGATGTTTTTTGGTATTACGGGCAAGCAATTTGATTTCTCGATTGAAGTGTTGCGCCGTTTTTATGGGCTGACACATGCAGAGGCACGTTTAGCCGCCGAGTTGGCTAATGGTAAGAGCATGGAAACTATTGCAGAAAAGTTTAGTCTTAGTAAAAATACTATACGTAGTCAGCTCAAGTCTTGTTTTCATAAAACTGGAGTGAATCGGCAAACTGAACTTGTTAAACTTATTCTAAGTGATCCCGCGGCTACTGTACGTGACAATAACTATTAACAATAGATTAACACTATAAAAGTAAATTGATAGTATGAGGCCGGTAGATTTAGTCTCAATTATGTTGGACAGTAAGTTAGTTTTGTACGGCTTCTGGACAAAACTACGGCCACTCATCCCATGCCATCCATGAACGAACCCGATAAGGCAATGTGTTGGTTAACAGAGCGCGATGATCTTCACTACGATGATCTGACGAAAGCGCAGATGTATCTGGACGCAGGAATTAATGCAGTTGATAATATTTTTCAGATATCCAGACGACTCATGAATGCTTTTGAGCGTCCCATTGGTACCTCGAGTGGATTCAATACCGTTTGGCACGGGTATGCGCCCTACCATCCGAAGATGGTAGAGCAATACTTAAGCCTGCTGAGGGCGTATCACAATTTTATTAAGATCGGTGAAGATCAGCTAACGCCAGCAATGCGACTGGGTCTTGCAAAAAGCCTTTAGATTTCGACGATGTATTGTGGCCGGGTCAAAAGATACCGAGAGCGCCAAGGAAGCGAAGGAAAGGTCTAAGTTTATAGGATAGTTTATTCGGCCACATAGCGTAGTGACATCCAATCATAACAATAGAGGGGAATCTCTATAAACGGCCATTCAGCAAGATCGGCCTAGCCGGCTTCTCAGAACACATTCCTGCCGGCCAGAATATGCGTTCAGAATACGTACATAACGGACCATGTTACAGCTGTGCTGACCGGAACTAATGCCAGCGCATTCTCAGCGTGGCACTCAGGCTATGATAATCATCTGAGCCGGCAAACTCGCCGTCATAACCAATATTAAATTGAGTGGTGTCGTTGATGCGGCCCGTGATGCCCAAACCTAATTGCAGGCGATCCCGGTCAATGTCATGACCCTCGATAACAAAGGTCGTCGCGGGTGCGGCACTAAAAGCCGCTGTCATGAGGTTCTCATCATCACCCGACTCGTGCACATAGGCGATGCTTGCTGCGGGAATATATTCACTCCCTTTGCTGGTCTTGAAAGTTTTGCTCAATCGTATTCCCAGCCGGGTGCGGATGGATTCATGGTCTTCATCATCAACGGTTAAGTTGGCAAAGCTGCCGGTCTCGGTGAAGTCATCCCGGTCGGTCTTAGTGTATTCCAGTCCGGCAAAGGGCGTGAGGTTGATGCCATTGTTTAGAGCAAACCGTTTACCCACTTCCACCGAGGCACCCCAGGCATCACTGTCATAATCCGAGCTGGCGATACCGGTTAAGGCCCCCACGGTCACGGTGCGATCGGTGTCGGTATCATGCCTGGAATAACCAATAATACTGTCGGCGTACCAGTCACCCTGTTGCCAGTTGGCATAGGCAGCGAGCTGATAACTTTTAACATCACTGTCACTGCCACCACCACTGATATCGCTGTTGGAAAAGCTGCCGGCCAACCCCAGTGTCCAGTAATCACTAAACGGCATATCAACGCCAAGGGCCAGGCCGGTATCGCGGTAATCAACACCGGCAATAGTCCCATTGGCACTGTCGTCAATATCGCCATCACCGGCAAAGCCCTGGACCCACCAATGAATGTCACTGTTCAACTCATCACCACTGTTCAGGCCGCTTGCTTCATCCAGTGAAGCAAAATGTTTACCCCAGCCATGGCCACCGCGATACACGCGGATCAGTTTAAACAAACGCTGCATCAACCGGTTAAACAAATCCGGGTTTGTGCTGTGCTGTACACCACTGAGGCTGTCGAAGGCCTGCTGGGCGCCGCTGCTGGTTAACAGTAGCAGTTGGCTGATGATGTCCTGCACTACCACCGGGTCGGTGATGCCGAGTTGAGTCAATATATTGGCATCATAGTGTAGTACCCGAGACATAATTTACAGACTATACCGGAGACATAGTTAACACTTTTCCGGTACGAAAGGATTGCTGGCCGGTTCCACCCGGCCGACATCCTCATCAAAGAAGCCTAGGTCATAATCCATAAAACTGACAAGCCAGATCTTGT
>Ga0126335_1002439_pt1 | contig 11119 bp, 11 predicted proteins | sample OlaspJWI45metaG_FD_108409 | JGI IMG/M metagenome (GOLD analysis project Ga0126335, IMG submission 108409) | Marine gutless worms symbiont microbial communities from Oahu, Hawaii - Olavius sp. 1 OAHU.JWI-45 metaG | ecosystem: Host-associated > Annelida > Digestive system > Unclassified | place... | reverse complement strand
GTTAAGGTGACACTGACAGCAAGAGCGTTACTCTACCAACGTTTTCCGTCCTATATCCTCTGTCATGTGCAGCTAAGGTAAATAAGGGTGGCACTCACCTGGTCCCCAAGTAAACTTGTTAGCCTTAGGGTTACTGTTATCGTTCGAATTAGGGGAGGGGTTAAGAGTTAGAATTAGGGCTAAGGTTAAGTGGATCGAACTGGCACCATCTGGTAAGTGAGTAAGAACACTCGCAATAGTCAACCTTTCATGCATTTGTTGCGAGTTACTTTACTTGCGGTCAAAAACGTGCACTTCTGGTCGTCCCTCCCGACAAAGTTATGCCTACTTCCATATAATTAAGGATATTTACTTGCATTTTGATGGACATGTGCGCATGCGCATAACTGCAAACATAAACATTAGACAAATGAGAATTGAGAAAGTTGTTGTATTGATGGTTTATTATTGTTATATGTTGTCAATAGCGCTATAGTTTTAACTGTCAGACTTTAATGTGACTTCTGATTGTGGTCATAATGGGATTTTGTGGCCGTTAAAGTTATCCAGACAGTCGCAAGTTGTCATTGGTTAGTTGCGATGCAGTATAGTCTTTTGGTTCTCTTCGACCTATTAGAGCTGAGAGGGCAAGCTGATGCTTGTAATAAGAATAAGTCTTACTTTCATTTTTAAAATCGTGTTAGAGAAAACTGCGGGTCTCCTGTGTTCTATCTTAAACCGCACCATAACCCAAACCCTAATTATAATCCCGACTTTGACCCTCCCTTTGATCCTTACCCTAACCGTAACCCTAAACGTGGTTATCAACTTATAGGCAGCTAATTTTAGATTTTTGGTTACGGTGTTGATGAGACGGGGTGGTGTCGTGCGAAACACCAAGAGTCCGAATCCCGAAAACTGCTGTAGGTCACTGTGCAATAAAAAACATTGTTTATTACTAACACTAACCGACAAAGCAACCTTATGCATATTTTGAGAACAGTAACAATGCTAGCTAGTTTTTTTATTGTTGTTTAATGACTTTGACCGTGACAGATCTATGTGGCACATCTGTATCCTCAATCAGACTTCAGCGTATGCAGATTTCGTGTGGATTCGTTTCTCTTGTCTCTGTACAAGATATGCTGATGGCCTCTGTGGCTGTGGTATGATGTTTCTACTTGTAGAAACTGAAGGAAAATCTGCGTATTATCAGCTTAGATTAAGGTTGACAGATGTGTTTAACAGTGCAGTTGCTGATTAAGTGCTGGCTTGCTTTGCTTTCTGCTTCAGAGATGTTGGAAAATTTATTGGCTGTGCATTGCTGACTATTTTGAATTGTGTGTTGTGTCGGCAGGTTGTGATGGGGAAGGTGCGATACTTTGCGATTGTCTTTAATAATGACAAGACGGTCTACCACCCTGGTGAACAGGTGACAGGACAGTGTCTGTTGGAACTGAAGTCTGACATGAAGATGCGAGCTCTCCATATGTTTATGCGTGGGGTAGCCAAGGTATGCCATTTGTGGCCTTCTGTGGATTTAGCAGAATAGATAAATTGACTGCATTCAGTTTCAGCCAACTTGGTAGCTATCACAGGTGCTATTTTTATGTCAACAAATGATTAGTGAATTAATATGTCAGTTTAGTCAGTAAAATATAGTTGCAAGATTTTAATCTGCAAGTTAGTGTACAGAGTTTTATGTTTCATTTGATGTACGGTAGAATATCATTTTGGAGATGAGGTTTTCCAGGCAGTTTAGGACATTTACTTGTGTTATTTTTTATGTAAAGGATTAGTGGTGTATTCCAGAGTTTTCTGTTGCATAAGGTTTAACGGTATGATTTTGGTATATATGCAGTTGTGTATTGGATTGGACTGAACTGTGCAGCAGTTGCTCATTGATGCATACATATGACCGTTTACAGTGTGCATCCTGCACTGTATGTAGATTCCCATCAGATGGACATGTCATTAGTTAGTAGTCAGAGTAGTTGTGATTTATATTATCAGGTTCATTGGACAGAGTCACGTAGCACAGGAACACGTCTTGGTGCCTACACCGAGCACTACAATGCTGAAGTTGAATATTTTTTCAAGCGACAAGTCCTCTTTGGAGGAGGTATACTTTTCCACATTATCTCTCCATTTGAAATAGTCATTGGATGTTGACCAGAACTTTCTGATGCTAAATGTGATTTGCTGATTTCGTTTTGATTTGTTGTTATATTGTAAAACTCTTAGAATTTGTCTTAGACTGTTGTTGTCTTTTTTAACAAACTTGGTGTAAATTGTTGCTTTTGAATAGTAACAGGTAACATTCATTGCCTGGTTTACATTGCACTTGGTCATTTTCAGTGTGTTAGAGTATTGTTAGTTTATGTTTTGAGATTATGACATTTGTGTTGCTATTGCTGAGCCTGAAGATAATGCCGTAATTGCAACGTTGCATCAGTTAATTACTGTCATCGTCCATAGTGAAATTTGTAAGGTCAGCCTTGAAGAATTTACTGGTTACTAGCTGGATATATATGCTGACTGTGAATAACTTAAATGTATATTACTACATTCATCTGAAGTAGGTAATGTCATTTGTTTAGGTCAGTCAGACACATGTGAGACGTTGGCCGAGGGCCGTTACGAATTCAACTTCAGCTTTGAGCTCCCACTTGAGTAAGCAGCTGCCATTTGTCTACACTTGTAGCTGTACATAAAATATGCAGTTGTTTAGTCGGAAGCTGACTCAGTGCCAGCTTAGTCAACCATGTAGAGTGGTAGTAGTAGTGCTAATTATTGAAAGTGCTTGTAATGAAAATTATGAGGCATTATAACACATTGAATATATATAATATCTGTTACACACATTTGTTGATTTTGTTTCGGTCTGTGTTGTTATAGCTGGAATTTTTTTTACCAGATTTTGACTAGGTCACAATGGTCCTCATAACACAGTTTTTGAAACTATTGAAGTCAAACAATATACTAGGACACCTTAATATTAGTGGTCCCCATAGCAGTATGTAGGAAACATACTTACTCATACATTGTGGAAACAGACTTGAAGAAGTCAGCATTTTCGTGTTAGACAATAGACATGTGATAGAAGTTGTCTGTGTATGGTTTGATAGAGGAATATCAACATCGTTCGAAGGCAAACATGGCTCAGTGCGGTACTGGCTGAAAGCCGAGATGGACAAGCCGTGGTCGTTCAATCTCAAAACTAAGAAAGCATTCACAGTTATTAGTCCCATTGACATCAACAAGGCTGAGTATCAGGTCTGACTCTACTCTTTTGCTGTCTTGCTGTGGATGAGTTGCTGTGGCTGTTTGAAGTATATGGTGTGCAGCAACAAGTTTGGCAGATTTTTGCATGTTTTAACTGTAATCATCTGTGATACACAAATTGTAAAACCTGCACACTGTGCATTGTGGTGATGACATCAGTCATGAAAATTTGGGTATCTTAAGTGACTTACCAAAACTTTGATTGCATTAGTGACATTAATATTGACAACTTAACAGCAGTGACTGAAACTTAAACCAGAATTTGGGAATTTACTCAGCTGGCTTGAAAGTGAAACTAAATAAAACTGAAAGCTTAAAACACCTCCTTTGTGTAATGGTGCATGCAGCTGTGTGTATATTGCCCAGTTACCGGTTGAGAACAATACAGAGAAGTTCCTCTGCTGCTGGCTATGCACATCAGGTCCCATATCAGTCAATGCACAGACTGACAGACGTGGCTATTGCCCTGGTAAGCCAGCATATGTAATGGATTTTATATTTTAGTGCATTAATAAGCTGATATTTGTGGTGATGTTGTTATCTAATAATAATAATAATAATAACTCTATGGTCACATCCGGTGCGGTTGCAACGTTTTTCTCTCCGATGAAATTTTGCTTTTAACTTAGGCAGTAGTCGTTCCTATTTTTGGAGTGCAGATTCATCGTGCAGTCAGCGAATTTTCGTTCTGATACAGCGTTGTAATGCTACCCTGCTGCACGAGAGCTTTGCTGATGAGAACCGCTCGGATGATGACCATCAGAGTTATAATTTCTAGTATTAATTTTTGTCTCCCACCTTAGGAACTCCTACCGAGGTATAAGAAAAAAAATAATAATAATCAAGCTTCTATAGCACCACTAGATCGTGACTTTAGAGGCGTTTCTCATTTTGCAATCTATGCATATGCATGTGTAATAAAAAAACAGGCATGCATTCTGGGAGAGACACTGTTGAGTAGACTTGGTCAAACTAAGGCAGTTAGGGAAAAAATTGGCACCAGCCTCATATGCGATGCTACACTTTTGGTGCCAATGGCTGTTGAGCATATGGGTCACTCTTTTATCACTACAAGATAGGGCATTGAGGCAACCAGCTTCCCCAGGTAATTCTGAATAATGATCGGTAAAAAGTGCTTGTTTGGTGGTAGGTGAGTCAATTGCCATGTCGGCGGAGTTCGAGAACTATTCCTCACGTACAGTTATACCATATGCCACATTGCATCAAACACAGATGTTCTTTGCTAACGGCAAAACGCGGATACGAGACACCAAGTTTACTGTTCTTACTGGTGAGTGGCGTCTTGAATTATGAACTTGTATCTTGTCACTTGTTAACACGTTGATCTCTAGAGATGTTATTGTGGCACCCCTTTTTTCAACAGACATCATCTGAGCAGTGATGATTGTCTAGTGAGTCTGTTTCTGAATTGTTATGTGCTTCTGCCTTCCCTTCCAGTAGACAGCATCTGAGCTCTCACAACTGTCTAGTAGATAGGATTGAAGGTTAAGAGAACTGTTCTACGCTGTATGGTGTGCCACATGTTTCCATGATGATAAGCGCACATTTTTGAACAGTTCTCTCAACTAGGATCTGATAATGTTACTGTAGGTTGGGTTCTTGTGTGTTTTAGCTATTTACTGGGTTTTTTCAACTGTGAGATTGATTGTAGTTGTCAGTGCCAGTGCAACCAGTTGTATGGGAATGTACAAATTTTGTATGTATAATGGCTTCGTTTCATTTTCATTCTTGCCTATTATCAGAGTAATTTATTCTGTGAAAGGTGATGATGAATAGAAATTGTTGGGGTTGGCAACGATTTTAAAACTGGCCAAAATTGAAACCTTGGTTTTTTAGTAGCTGAGACATGGTTTTACGTTACATTGAGACTGGTTAGCAAGTGCAGCATCCATCAGTGTCTAAAAGCCATACCAGCGCTAGTATCAGCGGTATCTGAATCTCCCCCCACTATAGCACTGAAGCTTGTTGGCAACAATGAGGAAAAATAGTAGTGAAACTCTGCCCACTGCAATTAACATATGATGAAACAAGCATAGGCCTATGTCACATTATGTATAACTGTGACAACATCGCTTGTAAAACACTCGCTGTTGGGCTGCAGTGTACTATAGGCCTATAGTGATGAACACCACATGTGCACACACTGGGGCTATCAATGCATATGTTTTTACACGAGCATTCATGCCTAGGCAGACAGGCAGGCCTATAGAGCTAGTTCGATCAATATCAATTAAGCCTAATCGCCACTGTATACTATTTAACAGCTGTTGGTAATAGTTATGAGAAAGCAGTGTTGTAGCATTCACCATCATATGCTGACCGACGTAGTAGCGCACTTGTAGGCCTATCGTCACGGTTCACCGCACCCATTTCTGCATGGGAAATTTAACATTGAGACACTGAATGCAAACCACTGTACCCCGCATTGGTGCCTGGACATGGGTCAGTAGCATGCACACATACATGAGGGTAGGAGGGAGGGAAGATAGCGTGCCATGTGCCGTCTTCAGGTGTCCTGTCTCTTTAGCTTAATCGCATCAGAGATGGGCATTTTTTTAAATTTACTGATAGTCTGAAAGCAGATCCAACTAATACACGTAAACCAAAGGTACAAACTAACAATGTGAGTTAAAGTTTTATTTTATCAAAGCTAACTCTATTTAGTTTAATTGTACATGCAATTTAGTTAAACTATTAGTTGGCAACTTTCAGTTAACTTTGCCGGTTACTGAATCTCATCTGCCAGAGACTTAACACACTATTCAGCCACAGTGGCATTGTGGCTGCACTGCTGAACTGCAGCACATGGCGGCTTGGGCACCATGATGTGACTAAGGCAGTCTAGTAATGAGTGTCTAATTGACACATTCTCAGTAATATCAAACTGAAATCATGGTTTTTTGCCAAAAACTGAACCGATTTGAATCGGAAATGGAAATGGCAGAACCGTCTAAACCCTAGAAATTGGTGTTAATATCAGTAATAGTGCTAATGATTTCCGAGTAGAATTTGGATCATTTAATGAAGTTGTGTCTGTAGGTCTACCAATATCGCCGAGCAGCCGAGCGTCGTGGGATGCTCAGTTGTTGAAGATTCCCGCCGTGTCGCCCAGCGTGATGAACTGCTCAGTCATACGTGTTGAATATTACGTCAAGGTTTGCACTGTCTTCAGCTGTCATCTGTATAATGCAGACCTTGTTGATAACCTGAAAAATTTGGAAGTTGTAAATTCTTGTTAAATTTTCTTGTCAAATTTTTGTAAGTTAATAAAACAGGTCAGAGTTCTGAAATGTCTTGGTATTCTGACCTATTTGTCCCATATTTTTTCACATAATGTGACAAACTATGTTTAAAACTATGATAGTAAAACCAATTCACTTGTCGGCTGTTTAAAGAAAAGTTTGACATAGTTCATTGTTATATCTGTTATGATTGCATGGTGGCATTCTGAAGCTTGTTTTCCCTGAAAGTTATGTTGAAATCGTGTAAGCGGTTTGTAGTTTTCACGAGAGGTTGCTTCATGTTTTGACATAAAGTCTTTGGCTCTGAATTTTTCTTGACAGATAGTATGCAATACATGTATGGACAGATGATTGTAAGATTTGACATCTGTATGGCATGATATTTGTTGTGCTGTCGTGAATGCGGTATTGTGTAGGTGGCGCTACACATTCCCAACTCGTACAACCTGTCGATGAATTTGCCGATTGTCGTCGGCACGGTGCCGTATCGTCGCATACCATTCATGTTGACGCCGACGTCTCGTCATCTGTCATCGGCATGCTACAACATGCAATATCTGCCTGTTGTCGTTCCTCCTCCGTATCGAGAAAATCCAACGCCACCACCTCCCGTCGATGGTCTGTTATTATCTTGTTGAATTTTGAATAGTGTAGTTTGGTCTGGATCATTACCTGTCATCTACCTTAGTTGTTAAATTAGCTAAATAAACTGTTAGTACTGCTTCCTATTTGATAGCTTACATTATTTCTAAACAATACAGTTTCCTATACCGTTTTTATTTTCTATTTTTATTTTTTATCTTATCAGTTTGTCTGCCTCTAGTCTCATCCTACCTTTTACACAAGTTTTTGTTCTCCGCCATTTTCTCTGTGTTTAGTTTGTAGCATGATTTGGGTAGCTTTATCACAATTGTGCACATTTTGTGCAAGGTGAAAAGTTGTCCTTCTGCTGTCTACCTGTCTACCTTACCAGGTAGACCTGAGCTGTGGTCAGATTGCAACTGGCTGTAGCTTTTCTTATCTCGGGCTGGTGGAGAAAGGTGATCCACGTTAATTTTGACCTCATTTTGCTGTACCAGTCATCGTCGTCAGGTAGCAAACTCCTCCAGGAGCATAACCCCTTGCTGTCTGCAGGAATATTTCTCTGCAAGTCTCCCGGCAGAGCAGTGTTCTGTGCTTGTAGCAGTAGGCATCCTGCAATGAGGGTTAAGGGAGTATTTTTTTATCACTATCTGTGTGTAATGCAGATCCTCCAATGTATGCTGAGAGTCTGACTGGAGCCGTGGATATACGAGACGAGGATGACAATCAGCCAGGTTCCGTTGGCGACTTTATGTTTACACCAATGTACACCTACGTCTACGACTACCGCTATCGCTGCCCACCGGCTTACTCCGAGGTATGCGATATGAGTGTCTAGAGAGCAGTGATAGTTATTTCTGTCAGTATTTTGGGTTTTTTGGTGTGTGTCTTTTTTGTTATGCATTCTGATTGTGAGAGAGTGAGTAAGAATATTTATGCACAGCACTAGAAAACAAAGGGTCACCAAGTGTCGCAGCCTCAACTGAAAAAAATGTGTTTTCAGGAGATGCTTGAAATGTGCATTTTCATTGATCAAACGTACAGATGCCAGTAACATGTTTCATAGCCGAGGACTGTAGTCGAGGACCAGCAACAGATTTTGCCAGATGTCAGGCACTAGCTGGCATTTATCTGACAAGTACGGCAGAACTGTCCCTTGCAGTGACTTGAACATCAGTGCATTGATTGTCTCAAAGTACTCGTATCCAAACGTATGTATGTCGAGTGGGCGTATAACGATACTTACTCATGTACTCTGTCTTTAACGTGCTTATGTCATAGATTGATCCTCACCCACAGACTACAACATCGTCAGACGTTCCACATCACAGTGTTGACAACTGTGGAACAATCTGACTGTCACACTGTTGCCATCGTCACTTGTCATCTTGCAGCAGCGTTCACATGTCTGTCTCTTCGTCTCTGTTTTGCTGATGGCAGACTCCAGATTCTATGTGCAGCATTTCACAGTGGGAGATCATTGTTTATGGATCAACCATCGATATGATGCCTATTGTGTGACAAACGAGCTGCAAAAAGATTTGATTTGTACAGCAGCAGGTCCAGACAGTGGTTACCTACAGTGAGTATTTTCGTGGCATTATTCACCTATTAAGAGATGTGGGGATCATCAATTGTGGGTTCCCCACTGTCGATGCAAGACTGTTGTAAGTAGCTGATACTGCGTTTCTGTTGTTTCTGTTTTTGTGACAGAGCAGTTCAGTTTTGAACAACGAATACAACTTGTGTTGTAACTGGATTTATATCTATAGGCGGACTGTGGATCACTCTTTGTCATCAATATCTTATTCATTGACAGCAAGTCGTAGCTACGTTGGTTTACATCAGGTGCCTATACTGCCTAGCTTTTTTGCTCAGAAACTAGAATCACACACGTATTGAAGTAAATCATTGTCAGCTAGAATGTAGCTTTTAAGCAGAACTTTTTTACTTTGTAGCATTACTGAAATGTGGCTGTTTATCATGGTTGTTAAAGGCAGCATTGTTTTACTCTTAGAAAAATGTTCTCACCAGTTAGAAAACAGTGTACTGTGGCATAAACTCAATGATAACAGCTCTTGTTTTATTTATCACATGCATCACTTTCACTGTTTTTCTGAAATGGAAGATATAATATATAATATAATATCGTAACATTTTTGACCTATGATTCTACCAGTCTGTTTGTCGGGTTGGTATCGCCAGTCCAGCTAGAATGCTGTATCATGTAACAATGATGGTTTATTTTTTTTTACAGTTTGAGTTTGTCTGTTGTTTGACGTTGAGCGTCGGGCGCTGTGCAATGTACTCTTGTGTAATATATCGTCAGTTACTACAGCGGCTTGTCGTGGCACATGAGACACTGGCTGTCTGTCACTGGCAAGCTTGCATTGAACTGTAGCTTTGAGATGTTGCTGTCTAAATATCATTACAGTTTTTGTTTGATAAGTTTTGCATGTAATGCATGGTTTTTGATGGGCTGTCATGTTTTGTTGATTCAATTTAATGTTATCTTTCACCATGTCAGTGCACTGTAAGTAAGGGGCACAAATACCTAAAATATTCCTCTTTTGTACACCTCCGTGCTGGTAGATTGCATCGTTGTAATATCTGAAGCAAGGAGGTACTTACATGTGTTCAGTTCGACGTGCAATGTGTCGTACTACTGTAATGCGTGTCTGTGCTGTAATGTGTAATCAGGTTCATTTGTGTGTGATATCAATGTGATATATTTATTTGCTGAGTATTACAATGTTATTGAATAGAGAGCTGTGTGGTGGTGGTTATGGTATTTCTATGGTAATGGGACAAAGTAAGTAGGAGTGATGACGTGCATATGGTTTCCTACTGAATGGATGAGGATGATTGTGTATACTATAGTAATAATTTGGAAATTGCTTGTGTAAGATTTGGTTCTGTTTCAAATGAAAATCATTTAAATATTATATTTCCTGTAATACAAATGCTGCCTATGTCAACGATAGCTAATGCTTTTGATTTATTAAACTTTGCTGCAGAAACTGCTAATAAACGTGCAATATACAATAACAGGCTTCTAATGTTGTACATTTGCTACAGTGTGAGGATGGGGACAAGTGTCGAACCATGATAACAGGTATGGGGACAAACAGTGATGTGGATCTGTCAGTGACTCCATGCAGCTCTCCAATGATGAAGTCTTAAAAACAGCTGCTGAAGATGCTTTAAATGTGTTGTGACAAGCCTCATGTGGCTCTGGGGTTGCAAGAGTAAACCCACTCTGTGTCCTGGCCAGATGTCATAGAAGGCGCTTGTCTCATGGTTATTGTAGAATACTGTTTTTGTTTTTGTTTTGCATGTTTGTCTCTTTCTGTTAAATATTTTGAGTTTCTTGGTGTTTCTCCAGTTTGTTTGTCAGTACTGGTGCAATTGATAGTGAGTGGCGTGGAACATAAAACCCACTTATACGTGTTACTACAGCATGTACAGCAGTGGAGGGCACAGCTGACCTAAAAGTTAGCTTCAGTAATCGATAATCTGCTAACTCAAAACCGCTAGAAAAATTAGCAAACATTAACAATAACCGTTAACTTTTTGCAGTTTAGTTGTTTTGCTATAAAACCCTTCAAATAGACACAGACAGTTGAAATTTTAATGTGTTCTGTCTTAGAAAACAGCTTTCTAATAAGGCATAGCATTACTGATGATGGTCTGGAGTAAAAGAGGGAACATTAACACAGCTGCTCTAGTTACTATAGCACAGTGCAATACTGTTGTTGCACGATGTTCTAGGCAGCTTATAGGTCCAGCAAATTTGTCACACTGGGACCCTTACGCTGTGATTAGCCTAGAGGCGGTTGCCTACAGTTAGTTCATATTGTAACACAGTGGAGTGGTTCTGGTGGGACAAGCCTATCTCAGTGGCCAACTGGCTTCCTTCAGTGCTTTGACACTGTTGGTTGGGTCATCTGGCCTGTAAAAATCGTCCCCGAAATGACCTATAAAGTGTCGAGTGGGACGTTAAACTCTGC
>Ga0126335_1002438_pt1 | contig 11120 bp, 6 predicted proteins | sample OlaspJWI45metaG_FD_108409 | JGI IMG/M metagenome (GOLD analysis project Ga0126335, IMG submission 108409) | Marine gutless worms symbiont microbial communities from Oahu, Hawaii - Olavius sp. 1 OAHU.JWI-45 metaG | ecosystem: Host-associated > Annelida > Digestive system > Unclassified | place... | reverse complement strand
TTTCATGTGTTGCATTGGACTCTGTTCTAATTGTTTTAGTTACTGGGTAGCCAATAAGCAAAGCATTTGCTCTTTGGGAACTACCCGTCGCACCACATTTACTAAACACTGTGTACTTCGCCTTTGTATATTGTGTGTGTGACGAATAAATTTGATTTGATTTGATGTTTGCATGTCATGCATTCGATGCAGCCTAATAATACGCACCGGTAGTGTTGAGCCAGCAGGTCTTGTGAAGGCTGCCCGAGAACAACTCCAGGCCGATGATAGCATAAATAATGATGACGAAAATAACGAGCAACGCGATGTGAAACAAAGGCACCATAGCTTTGAGAATCGAATTCAGAACAACCTGAAGACCTGCATCAGTCAACATTTTCTTATTAACTAATTAGTCGTTTATTTATTTACTTGTAATTTATTACACAATTTTTTTCGGGCCTTTAGAAGTGACCGCGGTGCGTCAAAAAATTATTACACAATTTAAGTATCTTTGGTAACATAAAACCGTGGTCGTGAATGACAAATACATACCATGAGCGATAAAATGGTGTCATTTTTATCTTGGCTTTACCACCGTCAAATTATAACCGATCTTAAAACTTTTTCAGTGTTAAAAAGCGAATAAAATTTCCAACAAAACCCAATAAATAATTTTTACCACACCTTAAACCTTAAACAACTATTGATATTTTTCAGTTGTTCAGTAGTTCTATAGTTGCACTACCTTGGGAAGCCAAAACTCCTAATTTGTTCTAAAATTACGAACGTAACAACCTTAAAACGTGTCACAGACTACGAAAAGGAAAGCGTCATGTTTAGCAGCTATTGATATTTTTCACTTGTTGGGTATTTTTGTAGTTGCTAAAAGTGTAAACCGTCTGCACGCACATGCTTGAAGATGCTCACGATACTCTTCAATTTCATGCATCATCAATTGTACTGTGGTCATTGCGTGCCAAAGATTCAGCAAGCGCTGCTTCATTTTGTCAATGTTATGCACCGATGACTGATGAGCTCGCTGCTGCATGGCACCACGAAATCCCGCAGTAGACAAAACTGAGGTCAGGCTTGGGTGAATAAAAGAAGTGCTGCCTGACTGAGAAGTTGTACAGTGTGGCGGCACGGTCAGCACTAAACGCACAAACTGCCTAACTACACAAAATCGTTTGTTATTTCAAAAAATGTTTAACATATGAGCCAAAACTAAACTAATAAGTAAGCAAGTAATAAGTAAGTACGCTAAATGTATTAAAATGGGTGCATGTAAAACGAACGCATTTTACTACCATTTATTTGCTATATTAGCTGCAAATTAAAACTTTTTAAAATTCCCAAGGTGGTGCAGCGACACGTTTTAAGGTCTGGTGAACATTAGTACATGGTTATTTTGTTGGAAATTTCATTTGCTTTCCAACAGTAAAAAATGTGAAGATTGGTTAACATTTGACAAAGTTAGAGTTAAAAAATGTAGCACCATTTTTGATTGCTCACGGTAAGCCTATGTTCTGACAGCAAAGTTGGAAGCGATGTGAAAAAACTACGTCAAAAGTGATAGCAGGCGGCCACAATGTACGGCCGCATCGTGGCGCTCTCTGGCGAATAGTTGCCCGCGTGACAGCCAGACAGACAGACAGCATCCACGCTACAGGATCATCTATTGCAAAACGCCGTATCTTATGCATTCGTCGCGGCGAAAAATACAGCTAAGCAAGATAACAGTAATGCCGATGATGATAATCATCATCATCATTTATTTGCACAATATGCAGAAATGAACAGTAAAATATGCAATGTGCTGGACAGAAAAGCTAACAATTATAGCTCTAACAACTGCCCGCCATGATCATACAAGTGAGCATCAGTTTTCACTGATACGCACAAATAATAATTATGTATTATCATTACGATATCACAACGCAGTGTATGGTTTATTGCGGTAACCTATAAACGAGTACTGCGATTTTGGCATTAATTGGAAGCCAAGAAAACGACACCGATGCCCAGCACAACAATTAGTGTCATGCGATTGTGGTCGCTGTCATGTCCTACGGGCACACACGGGCGTATGCTGCAATAAAAAGCGGAGCCGCAAAACTGCGGCGTTGCGGGGCCAAGTGCCACGTCCCACGATACAATAAAATAGCCAGCGACGGATCAGTCGGCGACGGTGGCCGCCAACTGACCACCCAGGGCGAGCAACGCGGCGCTTTGAAGTCATCAATCGTTATCACTGGCGACGTCGTCACGGCCTCGGCTCACTGTGTTCAGTGCCCGGACTTGCTATATGGCCGCACGACGAATCACGCGCCAACTCGCACTGTGCGGCACGGACCTGTGTACGAAGCGCTATTTATTTAGCAGGTTCCCGGAAAGATATAGCGCCGCCGCCCAGTAACACCAAAAACAACACGACCGTAAGATCATTAGCCTAACTACACTGTACAGCAAGGGCACACAGTCATACAGGATAAAAGAAAGAATCACGTAACAGTTATGAAAATAAACTAGCAGAGCAAATAATCAAAGTGTAACAAAAATGAAAAATGAAACCAATTAATTACTCAATGAATAAGCCTGACACAAAAAACAGTTAACAAAAATATGAAAAAAAATATTTTTGCGCATTTTGGAATGTTTTGCTGGTTCTGAAACGAGCGCAACTTATCATGCTACTGTATTAATTCGGCGTTTTTTTGTGTTGTGTCAATTAACGTCTTGCTATTTGGTCTGTCATTCTCACACCAATACATAAAAACACTTACTTGGAACGCCGGAGACAAGCTTGAGTGGTCGGAGGACCCTGAACGCGCGCAGCGCCTTCACGTCGAACGCATTAATGTGCATTGTAGACAAAACCACACTAAACATCCTACACACAGTCACACACAACTTGATTCTATCGGTGATGCTTTTACTTTTAACAGCGCAGATTAATATCTCTGGAAACTATTTTAAACAAGTTCGTTTAAACAAAATCTTACAGGAAACAGGAAGCCAAAGTAATTTGGCGAATACCGTGAGTGCGAGCAATGCTCATAAAGTTTACAATTGACACAATTCACTCCCACCTCCACTCACCTCGCTATAGGCGATCGCGAATACCTTTATCTAATACAATGTGCCTCCCCTCAGAACAGGACGTCGATCAGTTCAGTTATTTTTGGCACAGCGCACACGCGTAACACACAGACAGATAGACTGACTGACACGCTACGCTACAGGATCATCAATCGCAATAGGCCGCATTATGCACGTTCTGCATTCGATGCAGTTTAAGATTCTACTTCTGCTTCTTCTGGACGTCTGCTGAGCGCATGCTTCTTGTTCTACTGAGGCTCTCTTAGTTTTTCGGCGGCAGGTATAAATTTTCTTACTTACTTCCTTACTTACTTTTGTAATGTATGTTGTCATAAGTCATATTTCGTCCAAACAACTAACAATGATGATGATAATGATAACGACTTGAGTTATCGTCTTCAACTGTCATTGTTCATAGTTGCGTCGAAAGAATTTCGTACAGTTCGGAAAAAATATATTTGAATCTATTCTGGTGAAATATTAGTATCAAAAACTCTGCCCAGTATCAATTAAAGCCGCAAGTAAAGCTCAATGCAAATAGATATCGCTCACCCGACGACGACGATTATAAAATCTAAAATATTCCATCCGTTGTGAAGATAAGCACCCGGATGAAGGACGAAGCCGTATGCGACGACCTTCATGACGGCTTCGACGGTAAAAACGACGAGGAAAAGATATTCGACGTGTTCCTGCAAACATCCGCCACACAGCACCCTCGTCGATCAATCGATCTATCTGTCAATCAAATCGATAATTAATCGGTAGTTCAGTTCGATCAATCTAAGGCAGCGATCACGAACGACAAATTATAGCCAGCCACCCGTCTGTTTTGCATTTTGTAGCTTGTGTATTTATATTTGTTATTTTGTTTAGTTACTCCTCTTATGGCCATAGTAAAAAAGTAAAGTACTTCGTAGACCACATGGGCCCACTGTGCGGCGCTGATCTCCGTTTTCGTAGCCCTCAGCCAGACACCAGCTCATACTGCGACACCACGCCACGGACACGGGGCTAATGCATCGCGTGGTGTGTCTGTTTACTTTCCAGCCGAAGCTTATCTTCATACCGACCCGGAAGAGATGAAAGACCGAGTCGACCTAGTTGGCTGGTTACATACCTCAATTTACTAGTCCGAAAACGGTCACCCATCCAAGCACTAACCGGGCCGGACGTTAATTAAGTTCGTTGATCAGACCAACGTCGTTAACCGCTGCGTCACGCCGCCAGCCACAAGAGGTTATTAAATGCTTTTTTCTCCTTCTTGATCAAACAGCGTCTTTCACATCGGCGTCGATGTGACATTGACTTTTGTCTGCAAGCCGATGTTGAGTAGAGACCGACCGTTTACCTTTACCTTACCGCGTGGCTTTGACGACTTAATATTCGCAGGTTTTAGCTGTGATTTCTTGGTAAGAACGTGTCAATGAAGCATAATCAGTCACAGAGAGCTGCATGCACCGAGTAAACATCAAAGGCGCGAAACCTTGATTAATTTGGGCCTTTGGCGTTCAATTCTTTTACTACCTTTATACTGACCTAGCGGCCATTACACAGACACGCATGTTGTGGAAAACGAGCATTATAAAAGCACCTAGAAATTACACAAGTCTTAGAGTTTGCATACTTTGTGCACAATCCGATTTTAGCTTTTAAAGTTTTTATTGTTAGTTCTGTAATTTAATAAAATTAATATTATGAGGTGCACTGTAATTTGTGATAGTTCGTCTCTCATTAGAATTGTGTTTAAGCTTAGATAACGATACTGTGTTATAAAAGGATAGCATAATGTCAACTGTTTTCTGGTATCACTGGCGTCATTTCGTGCGTTAAACATAACAATCTACAGCATAAAATTTTTTAAGTAACCTCCAGCTAGCTGGGCGAGTTTTTGAGATCTTGACTTTTGACCTATTCGTTTCAAACCGACATAACGAAACTCACCTGCTGCGAGAAATCAGTGCATTGTATCCGTCCCGTAAACCGCAAAATGACGTTTACGGATGCGCAGAATTTAGCAGCAGAAAAACTGGAAAACGGAATTCTCTCGGACGTGTTCTGGCGAACAGTATTAAAAGAAAAATGACACAGGTGACGCGGCACCTGACATGTCGTCGCCACATAAGCCATGGGTCGTCGACAGGGCTAAATCGGATTGGCGACGAGACAGTCTCTGTGGAATGGAAGAATAAAGACGGATGTTAATGTGTCGGAAGCGAAGTCACGTCAACATCAGCAGCAACTGCATCCGTGATATATTATATCCGGTCACCGTCCGAGACATTGCATTTCTGTTTTAATCGGTCGTTGCTCATATTATCATTATATTGTAACTTACACGACTGAAATACCACGGCTTCCAGTAGCTCGCAGGCATGCGGACGTATTTGTGTATTTGCGCATCTGTATATTTACGGCGACTCGTTGGCGTAGTGGGTTAGCGTCGCGGCTTAGGGCACAAGAGTTCGTAAGTTCGACGCTCGTAGCCTGCTACGTTTCCAGTTGCCCGGTGAAGCGTGACCGTCTGAGCAGCTAATAACTGTGATTTCCGTCACGTAGAGGTCCTTCATGGTTAGACTGTTTAGTCACCATGTGGTGCCTAAGCTAACTCAGCCTTCCATCGCTCCGGGGTTGGTAAATGAGAACCAGCTTTGGTTTGGAAGGCAAAGGCAGGTACGGTTCATTCCATTCGTGGATAAACGCGTGGATGGCAGGTAAAACTGTGTGATTCTTGAAAACGCGTGCCATACCTGAACGCCTCTGTGAACATGGGGGTGGCCGATAAAGAGGCGCTATATGAAATGTGCTCTATCTTTACCTCTACCTTTTACCTTTACGCTAAACGCCGCCGTTCTAATTTCACCCTTTGGATGGTAACTCAACTCAGTAGGGTTAGGATTAAGGCAAAGGTTAGAGTACTGGTAAGAATTAGGGTCAGATTTAAGGTTAGGGGCAGGGTCAGGTTAGCCTTGGAGACGAGTTGACTGTGAACCCACCCTTTTACACGTATCATAGATTTACATATCCATATTATGTTGTCCAAATTGTTCACTCAATCCTACCGATCGCTTGCAGTTTCCATAACGTATGTGTTTAAAAGTAAACAAACCCGACTATGGGGGGTTGCCTACAATTCTTTCTATTTACATGCATGTCGTTTACAGCACCACGCGACGACGATGCAAAAAAACAAATCTTTTGAACAGAACCGAGCTCCAGCTCTCAGAACCTGCAAGCCGAGATGCCGATTCCCGTGTAAAACGCCTTATCTTTATCTAAGGCCAGACGTCCGTGGAATGCCTACACAGTCCGAGTGGAATGATAGAAGAATTCATCCGTTCCGGTAAACAGACGATGGACGTGCGCCGGCATAGCTACGGAAGCGGAGATAAGTGATGTGCGAGAGCAATTCGTCAAACAAGAGCTAGGCTGGTCAGGTCGCCGACGTACGCACGACAGCTGGTCGCAACCTGCAACGCTTCGACGAAGCTGAAAACGCTACATCCACTCTATGCATAATGCAAGATCGAACACATTCGACCGTTTCTTACGTGCTAACGGCTTCTTCCTGTCCCAATGTGACCCTATACGTTCTATTTTGGAAGCTGAGAAAGTTCTGTTTTACGAGCCGTCTGTCTCGGTGTCCCCATTAATCCTGTTAGATAAGCAAAACGTCTCGTTTTAAACCAGAGCTCAAATACAGGCTTCTTGTGACCATTATTAACATTTTTCTGATTCCAGCATCATGCTGCTAACGGTGATTGTTGACAACACTTGCAGTTATGCATCTATTTGTTTTACTAGATTGTAACATAGTTTTATTTTGCAAAGTATAGTGAAACACTAATTAGATGAAGTGGACATTTGTCACATTATTAGTTTCGCAGTTTCTTCAAAGTGTTGCATACCAAAAATTACTTCGGTATACTTGATTCGTTAAAGTCATGTACAAACTACTAATGTGTTCTTTTTCAGGGTGACAGTATAAATTCTATCACGGGCAGTGCAGTAGCGCTGCACTGTTGTAATGGCCATTTCGACCCTCTGTAGAATCGCAACCGCTCAAAATTCCATCCTGAAATTTGGCACATGTGATTATGTCTGGGACATGACTAACATGCAAACTTTGGGGCAAATCGGTTCGGCGGGGGTTCTCCCCAAATACGTGAATGTAACACTTTTGTGACTTTAATATTGTCCTTACCTTTTTCTCGATCCTCTCCATAGGTCGAACCGCGGCACTGGCGCACACGCAAACGACGTGTTTGAGCGCAGAAAAGGTGCCTTTTGGGGACAGAATGACGGTCACGCCATTTGGGGGAATATGTCCCCAAAACCCACACAAAATTGACGTAAATACGCAATTTCAAGCCAAATTAACGAAGTCGTAAAATCGCAATATCTCAGTCACATTAAAGCCGATCATGACGCCATTTTGTGCACATATTGAGGGCTAGGGGCCCTAACCAAAAATATGCAAATTAGGTCAAACGGAGTCAAGGGGCGGGGTCACGTAACCTACTTTTAAATTTTGGGACCCCCTTTGTTTTCAGACACCGATAGTAGTTGTATCTCAGCCAGAAATTGACTGATCAGTTCGAAATTTAACAAACACATTGGACGTGAAATCATCCTGCATAATGTATAATAGTGTCTGTGAATACAGCTGTCAGGGTAAAGTCGTGATACTAACTCCCAATGCCAGCTCTCAGTGATCATTTATTTCAGAAAAATGAATCCGTAGCGAGTGTGAAGCATTTCACGTTAACGATGCTTCCCGTTCAATCGTACCCATGTCGACTTGTAGCAAACCACATAACATATCCTAATATTATTGCAGTGTATAGACAAGTTCGTTGGTTCGAGTTGACACTCAATTACACTAGTAGTATGACATGACTGCAAATATTTGACGTGCGATAGAAACAAGCCAGCGTAATTAATATCGAAGGTAAAGAATAGACAGCATGACAGCATTGTGTTGTTGCGCCGTTCGCAATGTAGGTTTAGAAGTAAGCATAAAACAGTAGAGTCGTATATAACTCAGCCGCGCATTGAGCGATTTTCTTGAAATTTTTGTAAGATCATACATAAGAAGGTCCCGAAAGATAACATTTGTCAAAATTAAAACCGGAAGTAGAATTCCGCCTCCAGGGGGCTTGTATCGAGTTTCGTTTTGGGTACATATCTCTGCCCCCGATCAAGATATTTTCACGAAATTTTTGGTGGGTTATGACGTGATGAGCTCCCTCGCGGTGTGGAATGGTTTAAACACGTTTTCTTCAAAATCCAACTTGGCGGACGGCGGCCATATACCACACGTACAACATACCGGCGGTCAATTTTAACGTCGTCAACTAGATCGCATTTCTTCATGCTATAAGCAGTGACATCCTATCACTACGATCGATGACATCTTCTTCTTGGTTCTTATATCAACCGATACTCATTCATTAGACTTAAATTATTCGCATTTTACCTAATTTTCCAAGCACACCTAACAAAACAGCGTTTATTTACAGAATGGCAACGTACGCCGTACGGCACTGTGCCATTTAGCCTCAATATTTTGTGCCGTATGTAGGCCATATGTGCAATTTTTTTAGAAATAGGACATTTCACCTGTGTTATCCAGTTAAGAATATTCTTGTACACTTCACTTTGTATGTGATTTTTTGGTGTATTTTATGTCGATTTCATGTTTACTTTGCACTAGAGTATCATGGTGAATCAAAATGAGTATTTAAGTTAATCGGAGAAAATAGTTAGACAGGTGACACGGTATGGACGACTTCTCTAGCGCTGACTGGCGAGTTTCAGCGTTTGCGGTTTATCGCGTTGACGCGTCGGGGCATTTCTGGATCATTTCATCACGACGGAAATACAGCACGGCACTCGGACAGAGAGAGAGGGGGGAAGGAGGCCGACGTAATAGCAGCAGTTATACGGAGTTTGGTTCGTCGTCTTTTACAGGTCCCCTGCGCCTTGTTTCGCATCACCGAACTGAATTACCAACGAGTTACACGGTTCGCCACCAGTGCATCGTCTAATCGACCAATACCTACTACTTGGGGGTTTCTTCTCTTTCCCGTATAGCGAATGTAGCATCAACCGCATCGTGTTTATAACCAATGCCCAGTTTGTGATTTTCGTGGAAGTGCAGGTTGGTTAATGTGATAACAGAGACAGTGTGCTGGATGTCCAGAAAGAATACTGCATAATAACGCCCAGTGTGTAACAAGTCGTCAATAGGCAGTTACGCTCAGCTGGCTTAAGTAGATAGTAGTGGGTGGTTTGTGTTTGTGATCAAAGTATGCAAGTGGGTCTCTACATGCACGATTACAAATCTCTACGTCTTCTGGTTACGATTTCCGGCACCCTGGTTATCAGACACACACACGAGACAGACATAGAAACGCCTAGCGATCCACCATATGATAAGCTCAGCTATAAGCTGTAGCCAGCTGAGCTACAAGCCCAAAGCTCTGAAGAAGGCGAACTCTGAACATATCGTATCTGTCTGGCTGATTCGCAGACATTTAAACGCGGCGGCGATACATTACGCTTCATAAAAGCCACCGTCGGTCGGCAAGCCACTTCCGCTCCGTACCGGACGATAAATCCGGGTTATCTAACAAACTGGAAAGAACGGCAACCGACCGGTACCAGTCAGTCAGTCCGACACTGGCACTACTAAACGTAAGCCTCCTCACATCGTAATATCCGCCGCCAGCGACGCCACTCGACCGGACATGGCCACGGACGGTCGGCGCCGAAGTAAAACCACGGCGTCCCGGTGACGTATAGTTCCGACTTACGGCTTTGCTCAGCGACTCAGACCACTACCGCCACTCGCCCGCTCGGCTCGCGACAGAAGGCTTGACGTATGACATCATTTGATCACGCCTTGATACACCGACACGTAAAGACTGTTTTACATTGCCAGCAATGTTTCAATGTCAACCTACAGTGGAAAACTGCTCCACCCAAAAATTAGGGGTGACAGTCAACTCGTCCCGACGTCAACCCGTTAGAACTCGTTAGGGTTTGAGTTAGGGTTAAGGTCAGTGCCAGGGTTAGGATTGGGGTTAAATTTAGGGTTAGGGCCAAAGTAAGGTTAGCCTTCGGGAAGAGTTGACTGTAAACCAAAATTCAATATAATAACTGTCTCTACTGTCTCAGTTATTTGATATTTGTTATCTATTACAAGTAGATACGATACAGTAGTGTGGTAGTAGCAGTATCGAAGTGGCGCTATCTGGCGAATGAGTAAAAACGGTCGCGCGCGACAGAATGACTGACTCGTGCAGCCTCCAAGGAAGCAAAAACAGACACGTTCCGTTTCCTGGTCAGATGTCGTAAAAGTGACGACTAAACCGTAGATTTGTTTCGTTTTTCGTCTAAGATAGAGCCAGTTTTGTGTTTTTTTGTGTGTTTTCAGCCGGACGCATGTTTAGTTCTGTTACTTAGTCGTGGTTGTCAGTGCAGGTGTAATCGATAGCCTGGAAAAGATAATTTTACAGTTACTTACTAACCCTAACCTTACACTAACACTACGGGTGAATTAACAGACACGCACCGATATGTCGACTGGGACGAACACACTAACTTGCTTAATTCAACAATACCCAATTCGATCAGCGGATTAAACTAATTAATAGTCATGCAACATACTAAATAGTCAATGAACGAAAGACGGATTTGCAGTGCTCCGTCACACGTTGAAACGTTTAATGACCGGTGCATCACTATCAAAACGGTGACAAGACGCCGTATTTAGTGCCTAGGTGTACAGTACAGTGCAGTGCAGTGCGGATAGCCGCCACACACACATTCACTGCCAATGCAGCCGACTGGCCATCAAAACGTGCCGCGAATACGCCCAACCTGCTACAGCCACCATCCTCATCCAGCGTTGCTAAGCAACGCGACGTCTCCGCGTGCTCATCTTGGTCGCCAAGTGACATAGATTAACTGCATCACGATCCCGGTGCACGCTCCCCCGTGCGCTGCCTCACCGGCGATTGACGACTGACGAC
>Ga0126335_1002437_pt1 | contig 11121 bp, 8 predicted proteins | sample OlaspJWI45metaG_FD_108409 | JGI IMG/M metagenome (GOLD analysis project Ga0126335, IMG submission 108409) | Marine gutless worms symbiont microbial communities from Oahu, Hawaii - Olavius sp. 1 OAHU.JWI-45 metaG | ecosystem: Host-associated > Annelida > Digestive system > Unclassified | place... | reverse complement strand
TAATCACTAATAGTAGTACGTACTAGCATAGAGCCACCCAGCGAATGCAGTTAAAACGTGCTGCCAGTCCAAGCAGTAGTCCGTCTTTTTCTCAACGGCGCTTGCTTCAGTTTGATTCATATGCCACGTAAATGTAGCGGCTGGATACTTGTAATCGCGCGTTAAACACTTTCATATCATATTGTGTCATAGTCGGTAGTACTAATAGGTTTACTGCTGTTTTTTAATTTTGCTGCTGATTCGATGATGGACTGCATGACTGTAGTGTAGTCGGTTTTTTTCCTTAAAAATAGCGCAACATAACAATTTTGATGTGAAGCTCTCCTGAGACAGCTTCTATGCGATGCTTACCTTTATTTATCACATACTTACTTACTAATTTACAATGCTGTGCAGATTCGCGGCGGACGCATCAAGCGAATTCAGGATGACGACTTGGCGCTACAAGTACTGGAGGTCATCGGAAACAGTATGAAGTTGGTTTCTTTCCTGACACAACACATACTAAACTCTAGACATAATGAGTTAGGCCTATACGTAGGCAGTATCGCGACAATGAACGTAACATACTGAAAAATTGCATTTGAAGTTTCGCATATGTAAGTCGAGACAGTTTTCTTGTGTATTATTATTCGTTATAATTAACGAAAGCATACGCGTGTTTACAGCGATATGTTGTTGACTGTGTGATTTGACCTTTGATCTTCTGTTTTTAAAAATGCATTGCGTTTATAGTCATTACACAGTTGTTTCGCAGTTCTGTTTGTATGTGCAATGAAACATTTAACTCTTTAAGATGTTTGCCAATTAACCGTGAAGTCGACACCAAATTTCCTGAGCTGAGCCCATGGGCGGTTTGTCATCGTAACGTATTCTCTATACACTTTTTGTGTTATACTTAATGCATCTGTTGCGAAACAAATTTGATTGATTTGATTGTGTGTAACGCGCAGGTCAACATTCATCACATGTCCTCGTGATCCACTACTGACGCTGGGTATTCGTCTACCTATTATCATCTTCCAGCTCAAGAACATTGGAAAGCACACCAGCTTCGACATCCAGGTCAGCCGGGACAACATTTTGTTTTTAGATGCCGTGTGTTGGTTTTCTTCCTACTTGCATATTAGTTACCTGCCAAAACGGAGGTCAGCTATATTAACGACACACGTTGTTCGTCTAGGTACGTCAGCAGCCTGGCAGCTGGCACGCTACAGAGAAAAGCGTAAACCTACATGTACATACATGTGTATACAGTATACTGCACGCCCAGGAGCCCAGTCCCGTCCTTGACGATTGCTGCAGTTTCTCTGCACGTGACATCATTTGAATTGCGTCGTATGACGCACCAATAGTTTTTAACAAGCATGAACGTGGCTAGCTAGCCTCTCTCTGTGACCATAAGCCTAAAACCACAAGAGCTGTGGTTGGCCGTTATATAGGGCCCAAAGCACTTAAGTAAGCTTACATATATATCATCGCGTATTCGTTTCATTTCTTACTTAATGACTGCAGGTGATGGACGACCGAAACGTTCGGCGTCGGTTTCGCGCCAGTACGATGACAAGTACGACGAAAATTCGCCCTCTCGTCTGTACGCTGCCGCTGAAACTGGCTGAAGGATGGAATGAGATCCAGATCAACCTTATAGAACTCACACAGCGCGCCTACGCCACACACTACGTCGAGGCTACTCGACTGCAGGTGCGATGTGGCCATGTGAACCACCTGTTGAATGCATACGGTGACAATAAAGTCATCTGTTTATTAACTCTATGGTCACTGTCATTGCCGCCATTTTGTAGGGCATCAAAATGTATTTATGGACATTGTGTGAAAACCGCGCACAACTTGGCAAGACAACATCAAAACGTGGACAGTGCTATCGTTGATGGAAGCCTCCACTTGTTTTTTGGCAAGTTATGGAACTTTTTGTAGTTTGTGTAGTTGTGCACTTTGTCCTTTCTCTCAATATTGTCGCAGTTTTTTTGAAAGTAAGTTTATGCTGTACGTCTCAGCTGATGGCGAATTGCCGCGTTCGACGCGTCCTGTTCGCCGATCGCTTTCAGGCTGCCAACGAGCTATCAGCGGACAACACCAGAATGTCGCTGCCGCTCTCGACTCCGCGGCAAGATGCCACCCGCAACCAGCGCAGCGTCTTCGACAACTGTCCGCCCATCTCCCTCTCGTCAGCTAGATAGACAGCGTCATTAAGTCGTCGTTGTTGTGCTGCGCGTTGCATTAAAATATCGCTTTTGCTCACGCCAGATGACGGTCGTAGGCGGAAACGGTTACCATCGCGATGTCTAGTAGAGTGTTATTATCTTTTGCTATCGCTCGCCACGTAACGCAACGCAACGCGTAGCGCAGCACCGATGGAAATAGTAATAACTCTAACCTTGGCAGCTCCTAACCCCATCACATAATCACGAGCTCTCTTTATTGTAGGCTAGCTTTATCGTTGCGAAGATTCGTTTATGGATATTTATGGCCTCAGACTTTGCTTCTATGCAGTATAGACACTTGGTCATCGAGAACATGTTTACTACGCGGCCTAATTTCTAAATAAAACTATATTATATCGGTTTTAATATCAAGCCTACTTTTACTATTATTTATCTTTAAAAGTGATTTTTCGCTTGAAAGTGATTTATGTCGAACATATACTGTCAGATTCACTCTGCAACTCCCTCTCGTCAGCAAAATAGACAGCGTCATTAAGTCGTCGTCGCTGTGCCACACGTTGCATTGAGATATCATTGATGATGGTGACTGAACAGCAAACATAATATGCTACTATAGGGCCTATTTACAGAGTTTTCTTCGTTTTCGCACATTTGCTGCATTTTTAAAAATTCAGAAACCGTCTTTTACTGCTTCAAAATGCTATTTCGAATGTACATTCGCTGTGAATGACTAGGCCTATATCGAAAGTTATCGATTTAACACTGATGACTGTACAGTGTGGTCCATGGTATACATATGGAGAAAATCATTCTATACCTATACATGTCGACTCCATCACTAATATTTTTGTAATTCGTCTTCTTAATACTTGTAGACTATTTACATGTAGGCTTATGCCTGGTTGATCGTTTGTGGAACGCTGTTGCACAATAGGGTCTAGAAGCGTGTGAACTAGTGTGACGTAGAGACAGACGGACGGACGGAATTGCGATGGCAATAGCGGCGTTTAAAAGTGTTAACGACGTTCAGGTGTATAAGACCTAAAAGCTTCCCGTTCAGAAGTCACCTTACGTTGATGGTCTTCAATGTTGCGGAAGTAGATGTAAAGTCCGAATATGGCTGCATAAACCCTGCTGCCACGGATGGCGCACTTGGACCACCACTAGCAGTTGAAACAGCCAAATATAGGCTACGTACACAACACACAAGGTGCACTAACGTCACCTTGTTTATCAAATTTAATTTGTAGTTGCAGGTCACGGTCTCACAGACGCGGGTTTACGTAATGACGTTATATAAATAATTATAATTTTGATGCCCTACGATATAGTGGCGGCAACACTGACCATAGACCAACGTCATTGTTATCGTATGCATTGGAAGAAGGAGGGCAAAAGTAGGCCACGCAGCGATGTTTTCAGTCTTAGTCTACAATAGTGTATAAAATAAAATGAAACATTCGACCACACACATGTGGTTGCCATGGAGACGCCTGGATGCGGCAGGTGTTCTGCGGTAATAGAATGATGCGTAATCACGACGCAATTAGTCAGGTATGGGCCTCCTCGGTCAGTTAGCCAGCTGCTTGCAGACGGTCAATTAAGCTTACGTCTTCAAGGGTCTCATCATATCGCCTGTGCAGCCAGCAGTATGCCGTACACGCCTAGTAATTTTAATGGGAACATGGAGATTGGAATTGTATGTTCAAGTTTAGCTTTCAGAATGGGTCCCCTGTCATCTTCAAAGTTTTAAAAAACAACCAGCATTGCAACATCAACAAAACAATGTTAACTTTAAAACTTGTAGTTTCAGAGTCTCTTTGCCGTTCCTATCCGATAAGTTTTACTAGTTTAACACTGACAAGGCGGCTGTCTTGCAGTCTTCAGCCGTAGTATGACGTACAGTAGGCCTAATGGAAATTCCGAACCTGCTGCAAACTTGTATCTGCTTTGGACGTCGATGTTTGTACAGCTAGAGACATAGGCGGCGGAAGGGGTCAGTGGTCGAGGGGGGCACTATGGCTCGAGATCAGCCTTAAACTATTCGCTAAAGCAGCTGTTTACCTGTAGAAGTACTTCTATAATTGGTTCATCGCGTCGACAATTAAGAAAGCTACTTGTCGTTGGGCCTGTGACCGTACAGCACGTTAAAAAACGTTGTTGTCTGGTAACGTATCGTACTAATGTCTTTCAGAATACATGCAGGAAATAGCGGTTTTCGGCATCGCATGACCTCATGTCACTTACTAGCGGATTACATGCTGGTTGAACAATCAGTCTAACTAGACCATGTCCAGAAAAAATGGAACAACTGTGTTTCAGGCATAACTTTGACAAACACAAATATATAGTTGTAATTTTTGCATGGAAAGTTGTTAAGGTAATGCGAAACCAAACTAACACAAGAAATGTCCTCCACACCTAAACAGTGTCACTGCTTTACCTTGTAAATTAAACGATCGTCACGTGTCAAAACGCACAACGTCATAACTGACAACTGCAAGTAAATCAGACCAGAATATCAGCCTGTTCGATTAGACTAGTCAACGCAGGCTTCAAAGGCTGTAGTTATCCCAAAAGCACAGTGTCAGAATTAATTGCACTAATAACATGTATGTAAAAGCAGTGCTGAAAATGACCAACGCCTGCCCTGACACAAGCTGCAAGACGACGACGCCACTGATGCTCAGCTGCAGCAATGACGGCGTGATCCAGCTTGGCCCACTCGGTTCTGATGCGATGTTTGATGTCGTTGAGATCAGTGATGCGTGTTTTGTACACCTTCTCTTGCAGTATGCTCCACACATTTTAGTCAACCGTATATAAATCTGGCGAATGTGGATGCCACAGTAGCAGCGAGATAAACTCTGGCGTTTCTATTTCCAGAAACTCAATGGCATCGCGAGCTCAATGTGCTGGCACACTATCCTGCTGGAAAATGTACATCCAGTCGCCAGAAATGCGCCGGATATCCGGTAGAAGCGTGTTGCACAGAACAGTGTTGCGGGAATATACTCCCCGTTAACTCAGACACCGGGTTGCAAGAAGTGGATATCGGTACAGCCGAGAGTGGACACAGCGACACTAGACCATTCTCGTGAAAAGGGCATTTTATGACGTCAAACTTACGTCATCATTACATAGTGTGGTGCAAGTAGTGAAGACACTTTTTATAATTTTCCAGTTACCTTAAATGTCAGGATCAGTTGTGCCAGAAATTATAAAAATATGTTAAACTGTGTCAAAGTTACGCCTGAAATTTTATTGGTTCCATGTTTTCCAGACACGGGGTATAAATTCCTCCTAAAGAATTCTTCGTGACGGGATTAGTATATATCAGGGACAACCGGATGGGTTTTTCATGAACTAGTCAGCTGAGCCCTAGGCTTTACTGGTTGGATGATCTGTCAGTGAGGCTGCACGAGGTATATCACAAGGTATATCACAAAACGGAAACCCGTTTTAGAAGCTTTCAGACAGTTATTGATGCGCTCGCTACGCGCTGTGCACGGTATACGACGCGAAGACACGGTGATGCCAGATGCGTGCCTGCATCTACACGTAGCTTCTAGCGACAAACTCACAGTGTGCTGGCTTTCAGACGTGACGTTAAAATTCATCAGTAAACATTAATTACATTACCTTTACGTTTCCCGGTAACATACCGTACATGTAGGCCTATATAAGCCTATAACCGTAGTCTCGTGATGTTTACTGACTGTCGTGAGTCGTGAGGCTTTTTGACGTTCCAGTTACCGACAGCTTTGGTAAGTAACCGTTACGATGTTTTATTTAATAATAGTAATAATAATAAACAGATTTGTATAGCGCCGTAAGGTCGTAACTTCAGAGGCGCTTCAGTCTTGTCTACAGGGTTCGGCATAAAAAGACAATCCCATAAGAGAAATTAATATCCCCGGATAGATATAATTTAATTTCGAGAGATACTACTAAACTTATAGATTCTGAAAATTTCGTTAACATAATATAGTCAGTAGGAAACTGAAGTTACACCTGTCTGAATTGAGAACTGCGATTTTGCAACTAAAATATCTGTATTTCCGTAACTGTTGTACAAAAATGTGAATAAAACATTTCGTCTGGGTGCCACTTCGTCGAGAAGAACGCAAAATTAGACGCGGCGTATTAATCCAGCAAGATACGGCTCAGGCGAATTTTGCCGGACCAGTTCATCTTTCTATCTGGTTTGCCACGAGGCCCAATTGATGAAGCAGTGTTGTCGTTTCGTAAAAGACTTCAGATATGCATCAAACAGTCGTTTGACCTTTCTAAAATGCTCTGTGAACTGACGTTAGTAGCGTTACGCTGCCACTTCTGTCCATTTTGTTTTACAGCGGAAACAGTTATTCGATTACCTGCAGGCCTACTTGAGTTGTCGTTAACACAATGAAGAACATGCACTTTTGGATTCTCACAGCCATAATTTTATTTTTCGGCAGAATATTTCGATAAAATTCACAAATGTGGTAGGTAATTACTGTGAAAAACACAGCACAATATGTCTTGTACATTTTGAGAACTTAATTTTTAATGGAATTGTTTTGTTATGCTGCACCTTGCTATACGAGATTTTTTCTTATCTTTTCGGACTTTGCTTCATTTTGTGTGATGCCTTGGCCCTTGAGCAGCATACTTGACTTCTTAGTTAGTCAGCTTATGCCTGATCAGATTTAGCATATAGGTTTGAAATCAAATTTCGGAGAAGAGTATTTTTTTCGGATGCTAAAACTACAATGGACGACTTCTCGCTGGCAGTTCTATACTAATGCTAGTTTTCAGAGGTTTGTATTTCAGGAAATGATACAGTAATTAAATTTGGGCATTTGGCGATTTCGTTTAAAAGTTTGCGTTTTGCCAAAGATCTACCGTTCTAGCTTGTCTAGTTGTGTGTGTCACCGGTAAATGCAGATCACGTTGGTTTGAGTTGAGGAAAAAGAGTCGAGTCGATGGGCAACGGTTGCTGTGGCTGCCCGTCGCTGGCGGATGCTGCCGTCGGCGGTAACCGTGTCGGCTCGACGGACAACGCACCTGCTTCTCGCCTTGCCGATAATGCAGACAGTGCTGTTGAGATCAAGGCCGGACTGTGTAACGCTGATCCCATCACAAAACAGGGCAAGCGCGTTCAGATGGCTCAGATGATGTGTATTCCACTCGTACCGATCATCATCCTTGTCGTGCAGGCATGCCTCAGTCTGGCACACTCCGTCGCTAGCAAGGTCAAACTTCTCGCGTCTAGTTGCTCCAGTTTATTTGTTTTTTTTGCAGTTATGGTGACACTGAACTACATGCATCGCCTGAAACACAACGAATGCTCGAGCTGTTTAAGCTGTAATCTTGTTTATACGTAATACTAGCCGGTAGGCGACTTGGCAGGCCCATATAAAGTCCCATTTTCATAACGTTGGTGGTGACTACAATAAGGTAGATAAGTAGACATGTTAGCGTGGCATCCGTCTACAGCGCCAGCCAATAACATGCAATAAGTGACTTCATGCGGAAAAACGTACATTCAAATGTACATAAATCGGGACAGAATTTCTGAGAATAAAGGCTGCTAAGCAGTGCGCCAGCCGACAATATAGCAGTGATCGGAACAAGACCAAATTTACAAAACTAAGACCAAGTCCGCAGCTCAACATTGAAACATGTCAGTTTACAAGCACGACAACAAAAGCTGTAGCTGCAATACAAACATCGTTATCGTTCAGTTTCACAGTATGCTAGCCCAGTGTCTTAAGCCGAATTTATAGCAACACAACTCAAGTCTACTCAGCTCGACGTCGACTTGAGTTGCGTCGTAGGTTTATAATAACAATTATCGCAAGAGAAGAAACTGGTCATAGATTTAAAATTAGAGGAAATTTTGGGCAATGTCAGGACAAAGCTTACAAGACGGAAACCATGACCGAATTCTGTCAGTCCGAAACCGGTCTCCTAACAAAGCCGCTGACCTCATCACTGATCACTGCAACATAGTCAGTGTTTGGAGATAAGTAATATCAGCAGTATCAGTGTATTAGTATTTCACGTTATGACGTATGGAGACAGGCGTCAGTGGAGTCGATGACTGAGACGGCATTGATCAATAAACAAGTAGCATCACTGGCTGATGATCTGAGTCTGGAGCGTGACGCAACTGTTCAGTTCATCATCCACGGGGCACGCGACGTCGACGACGCTTCCCTGACGGCGTCATACATCAACACTGACCGTCAACTGACAGATGTCCGCCTCCAGTCGGCGTGGCCGTCAGGAGGACCGCAACACTTGGCCAGCTTAGAGGCGTTCACGGTCGCATTGGGCTCCGTCAGAAACAGAACTCGGACACTGGCACGACAGCCGCAAGAATCCAGCGTCACTCTGGCGTCACTGTTTACGTTCTACGTCGACGTCAACGAATTTCTGCTTCTCAGCGCTGCCAAGACTACACAGGTGCTTGCTAGCTTGCATCGTTTGTTCTTTAGTCGTATCTTTAATGTGTGTCATAAATCTTCAGTTTAATAAATTTACTGTAATTTTTAAGAATAATTGTATCGCATATTGACTGCGTGTATCACCACATCATTTTCTCTCGGTTATTGTCTTACGTACTGATATGCGTTCTAGGTAAAACTCATTAATAAAATTATTAAAAAATTACCTTCATGCAAGTTTGTTTTTGGTGAGAAATCTGAAGTTTAGCTCGGGATAATTCGCTGTTGTTTTTGTTGACAGGAAACGAACGACGGTTTAATCTGGAAAAAGCTGCTGGTCTACTCGCTGCTGCTGAGAGCCAAAGAAGAATACAGCATCGTCGCCAGTATGGGCCTCCGGTGGTATGCTGCTGGAAATCTCACCAGCGAGGAGTACACGCAACTTGTAGGAAGGTGAGCAAAATGTCCGCCTGAATAAGCAATAGTTCCAAGCGAGGACTTCGTTGTAATGAATAACCGGGGACGGTAGAGACAGCGATGGCTTTCTCAACCTTTTATATTAGTTAAGTTTATTTATTTCTGGCATAGAAAATATAGGAAGTTTTTTATTCTCATGTCGCATCACGTTGCTACGCACCTGCAAATTTTATTTGCGCCACAGCGCCACTGTAAGGAAGGACTATTAGCGGTCTACGTATATTTTGTCTTCTTAACTTTCTAACCATTTTGTCGCTTATTTATTTACGTACAATCACTCCGATTTTGTATGATTTGAGCTTGAGGTGATAGACCCTTTACATCTTTCAGACAGAACTCATAAAAAGCACCTCTAAATGTTGCGCTTTAAATTAATCCTATTCGCGCATTTTTCTCTTCAGCTAAATTAATGTTGTAACAAGTCTTACTGATTGTTGTACAGCTACTCGTTGGCATCTGACCATCTGCAGAGAACGGTCTTCTACTACGTCGACGTCGTGCATCTCATCTACCCGGCCTGGTCACCAGACAACGACATCTTTCCATTCTCGGCGTCCAACGACGCCGTCTCGGCCACGACCAGCTACGCCTCCAATGTAGACACCGGCGTACGCGCTATGCTCGACGATGACGTCAGCGGGGATGACGTTATTGATAACGTCAGAAGAAATTTTGTCTGTGGTATCATTGATGGCTTCAGCAAGGATGACGTAAGGGGAAATCTCGTCGATGACGTCAGCGGGGATGCGGGCGCTGGTGGACAGATGTTGGGCGTGGATGAGTGGATTGGCAACACGTCGACGTTCTTGCGCGTCATCGGCGACGCGACGACCAAGGTGCACCACCTGGTGACGTCAGAGCGCTTCACCTCGGTGTAGTACCTTCAAAGCAAGTGACCTCACAAAGTTTCTGGCAGCAGTGGTGACGTCAGAGCCAGGCTTTGGCTACTTCACGATGCAGAGACATTACAAATAAGTCGGAGTTTAGTGATGCTCTATTCACTCATTTCGCGAACGCCGTCGTCTCTATGTCTTTCAGTCAGGAAGCCGCTGCACTATCAGCCATATGTAGGCTTGGCAATGCTGTATAGTCTCTGGTGACGTCAGAGCTGGAAGCTAACGTGATGCATGCGACGAGTGAGCTAGCTGCAGCAGCGGTCGTCCTCGTCGTCGTCGTGACGTTGTCGCCAGTCGTCTTTCTCGTCATCTACCGCATGACTCTCACTATACAGAACTACGCGCTAGGGCTGTCCAAGAAGACCAAGGAACTTCGACGCGAGAAGAAACGGTCGGACACTCTGCTATACCAGATGCTGCCCAAATCGGTCGCACTCCAGCTAAAACTCTCCAAGAAGGTCTGTTTGACTTCTTTCATTAATTCGCAATCGTCAACATTCTACGAAACAGATTACAGTTTCGTCGTTTGACGTTTTTTGGCGCTGGCGGTGCTCATGTTTTTACAGCGCCGTAAGTGAATGAAATGCAGGGACAATACAATGCATGCGCTCTGTCTAGAAAATAGTGAGCGTAACAACTTCAAACTTGTATCAAATTCAGTACATCTTTACACTCGCACAATAACGACATTTTTTCATGAACTTACTGTAGAAATGAATCGGTGACAGACTTTCAGAACAGATGTAGGCCCTAAATGGATATTTTTAAAACAGCGGGAGATCGATATCGAGTATCGACATCGACACGATATATCGAAATTATCAATATTATCGGCTCCTATCACTGCAGGTGTATTGGCGTGGATACAGCAACTGTCGGATAATTCAGTGTAATAAAGATAAAAAGTAAAGGTAAGGGACATTTGATATAGCGCCTCTTTATGAGGCAATCTCATCACAGATACGCTCAAAAATAGCACGCGTTGTCTAGGAATAACAGTTTAACCATGCTACTCACGCATTCATTCACGAATGGAACAAACTGTTCATATCTGCCTATGACCTCGCGATACTTCAGAAATGATGGTTTGCAGGCTACCTTGTGGACCTGATCACGACGTCTGCTGCT
>Ga0126335_1002436_pt1 | contig 11125 bp, 7 predicted proteins | sample OlaspJWI45metaG_FD_108409 | JGI IMG/M metagenome (GOLD analysis project Ga0126335, IMG submission 108409) | Marine gutless worms symbiont microbial communities from Oahu, Hawaii - Olavius sp. 1 OAHU.JWI-45 metaG | ecosystem: Host-associated > Annelida > Digestive system > Unclassified | place... | reverse complement strand
TCATTGCATTATCTGCAGTAGGTAGGCACAAACTGCAACAATTCAGCTCCGAGACGCTTACAATGGTGTTTGTGGGTGAGTTATTAGCGTCGTGTCTCGAAACCCAAGAGGTCATGAGTTCGTTACTTGGCCCCCACGCTCCGGGAAACAGCTGTGGGCTAGCCGCTTACGCTCACTCGTCCAATGAAGCTTGACGGTTTGAACAGGTAACAACTGCGATATCCGTCACATAGCGGTCCTGAGCAGACTGTTTACTCGCCGTTGTGGTACCCAAACCAACTCAGCCTTCTATCCCTCCGGGGTCGGTAAATGGGAACCAGCTTCGACTGGGACGACAAATGTTTATTCCATTCCTCCAGACAAACGCGTGGGTGGCATGTAAAAATGTGTGATCTCTTGACAAGCATGCCGTTGATATCGGAGCGCATCTGCGATCACGTCGCCTTATAAAGAGACGATATATCAAGTTTCCTTTACCTTGCCCTTTCTTCTTTATCACGTGTACATTTATATATCCTACGATCACTCCCAGTCTCTACCTCAGACTGTTGGCATAATGTATATTTTCGCCACAGAGTATAGCCGCCTCACTGGTTTTATGGATTTTCCGTTTTTTTTGTTCAGTGATTAAACTTGATCTCATGGTGACTAGCTGGCTATCAGTTTTTGATCAAACGTTCAAACTCCTGCATATGACTCTTGAAATTTTGAAACAGAACAACTACGTTTAGAATGAATAGATGCAAAGCAAATTTCGGAATGCTGTTTTACTGACAATAGCTAAAAATATTCGTCCAAAAAAACGTCACGATTATACACGTGCAATTACGCGTATATAGAATGGCACAATTAATTGCTGTGAGCATTGTGAAGTCTGTTTGATTCGCGTGTACACGTATGTATGTCTACATGGTACATTATAATTGCAGATGGTCGATAGCACAAACGAAGCATCGGTTCAAGCAGTCTGAGGTCAGTTCTGTGACGCATGATGCGCGTGACGTCAAGTCATCGTCGCTGCTGCTGCTGCTGCTGCTGCAGTCAGCAGTGAAGATGCAACGTCGTCTACATCACAAGGACGTCGACATGCGACAAAAGACAGGCACCGCTATCGACACGCAGCGCCACCTAGCGTCGTCCCTCTGTGTGCCATCAAGTCTCGTCTATTGATAAATTAATTGCAGCGTTTCACGCTGATGCACGTCGTCGCCTACCTGTTATGGCACAGTTGATGCTGCTGCGCCTTCCGCCATCCTACGTCAACACGCAGCTATTGAATTCAACATTCAGTATTCCGCAGATGCCAATTATCACTAAGGTGCTGCTGATGAATAAGTTTGTTCGTGTATATGCCTACTTAACATTCTTGAATTGTTTCTATATCGCACTATGTAATAGAAAGTCCATGCAAGCACTTGTAGACGGCCCCAAAGTCACAAAACGATATATTGAGTGGTCTAAAAATCTGCCTGCATATTGGTTCGGACTTTGGCTTTACGATAATCATTTTTATTTTAGTTAATAGTCTACTAATTTAATTTTAATTTCGATGCAGTTGGCAGCTAGGCTGCCATACCAAAAAAACTTTATTATAATGTCAATTTCTGCAGAACTAACTTTAACACCTGTTGCTTGAAGAAGAGAAATTCTACTAATTTTTCTTGCCTCGTAATTTTTCCAAGCATTACGGACTTGGTTTTGCTTTTGTGACATATTTTGGTCTTGTCCATGTGGTCTGGATTTTCGTCTCAGTCTTTACGTTTTAATTTATCTTCTAACACTGACGACTAACGCATCAAATATCCTACAATCAACGTCTGCGGCTAGTCTGTTGTGTTTTGCGATTTTTGTCGTGACACGACCGATAGCAGCACATTATGGTAGCATTAACTGTCTTACGCTGAGGTGCAAAGTTATGTAAACAAAAACTAACAAGATGCCAAAACAATTTAGCAAAGGCCGCATTGATTGTAAGCAATGTTTCTATACTTTGCAATGGGCAAAATGTTTCCACTTCCTCTTCTCCTCGACGTAGGAGGATCAGGACCCCCGTTTAATACAGTATGTTTTGGTCGTATTGCAAGAGTCTCCACTCCGAACAGGACCTCGATCCATTCAGCCGTTTTGCATAGCACAGCCGCGTGACAGACACACTGACGTCACACCACACAACGGGATCATCGATCGCAATAGGCCGCACGATGCATGTTGTACATCCCTATTGGGCTTTATATATACAACCAAAATTTTCAAAGTATGTGCGATACAGTCTTTAATTGTCTAATTAAGAAATGTAATGTATCGAGTAGCATAACAATTATATTGAGAGATTAACTGATATTGTCGTGTACTGATGCAGCTTTATCGATTCATACGGACTACATACGTCTTCTCTGGGCGCTGAAACAATACGCCGCTGCTGGCATCTCATGACAAGCACGAATCCCGGAAGTCACGTGACAGCGAGCACTTCCGGTCGGCTGCTGAGGCGAGTTTCCAGATGGATGGCGTGAGCCGTGGTCGTCGAGCGCTAGGAGCGCGCGCGACGACGCTTGACAGCCTAATGGAGCGGTGTCCGTCTAATTGTCCGAGCGTAATTTTCTGTAATCGGAAACAATTTCGTGCTGCGACATGCGTCTCGAACACGGGCACACGTCTGCCTGCCAGTGGCGATGCACAGCCAGCCTCAGCCGCGGCCGGGCCGGGCCGGGCCAGTCAACGCCGGATTAAGACTTTTGTAGGCCAAGGCACTTTCTACGCAGGCCAGGTTAGTTAGATTGGTTAGGAGTTGACAGGTCACTCCACTCGACACATTTCAGGTCATTTTTAATATGAATCTTATGGTCAACTAATTGCACTGCATAATACTGATAACCAAGAAGCTGCATGTAAGTTGCATAATAAAGCATCATAAACACGCACATAAAACATAAAACCAACTCAAAAATCTGACCGTAACGGAACACGCATAGGCCTAATGCTACCTGATTTTGGTTTAGTCGATTTTACGACATCAGGCCATGTACAATGCTCGATGACACTACGAGGTCTCTGGTGCAATGGATTGTGCAGTAAGAATGAATTAAAAGTTTTCGCAATCATTGAAACCGAGTATGTATTGACGCACATTTTAAACTAGTTTTAATTAAACACTTAAGGTCTGTGGGTCTATCTTTGATCATATTTTTCAATCACAAGGTGTTAATTTATAAACAATTAAAATATTGAAAAATTAAATGACTAAATGTATTTGTCAACGCTACAGTCTAAATACCATCTTGGCATTTGTTGTTGTCTGTCATTATTAAAGTCGATAATTTTATCAAATAGTTGAAAAATGACTCGTGTATGTCGCTGTCTCGACACTTTACTGCTATGTTGTGGTGTGCTCCTGTATGCAATAGTAACAAAAGTCTTCTTGAAGTGTTGTTGTAACTTGTTGAAAGGCGACCAGTGTGGTGCGCTGTTACTGAATCACGCAGTAGGCCTATATGGAAAATATTCCGTTAATAGAAGTTCTTATCGACCATTAGTCCGTGTCACCACAGCGCTCGTCCGGATGGCTCGTGCCAGTGTCCGTAGGACAGGCTACAGTAGTAGCTCTCAAGTATCCGAAGATGGACTCTCGTGCGGTCATCACGCAGTCACTAACACAAAGCCACCTCCTGCCAATTAGCTCCACTTCGCAGCGTGTTAACGTTTACAGTCTCTCTACACAGCACCATGCAACCTGCACACGTCAGTCGGTCGATGTCTGCAAGCCAATCCGAGCAATTCACTAGTAGCAGAATACACCGATTCGCAAAGAAAGGATGGATGCTAATGGATTAGCAGTACGTTTTAACGGCATTTACTAGGTGGCACCGCGGTCACGTTGCAGCGCACCATAGCAGAGGAATTGAGAGTTTCGTTAGACGGAACAACAGACGGTCTTGACCTGCTGTAAATGTAAGCAAAGTAATGATGACGACGGAAGGATAGCGGACAGCGGACGGATACAGACACACGAATTAATACCGCGTGTTGCTGTCGTACTGTCGTAAAACGGTTCAATACTCTGCAAACTGGCTAATTCTCGTACAAAATCAATTTCAAGGGCCCCAGTAGAAACAATGATATAGCGGCAGCAACATGCTACTCGGAACATGTCTTTGTGCAGCACTGACGACAAGACTATCGATTGCGTAATATTATTCATCGCCGACAATGCAACAAAAGCCTGTTTCTTCCTTTCTCTCAGTCACTTAATTCTGAGTCAAAACAGTACAAGTCTGATGGTAAATCGTAAAGTGAGCCAACCAACAAAACCAGTGTGAGTTACAATCTTTATCAATAAAATCACAACTGCTGTATGGGCGGATCTAAATTTCCATAACGCTCAGGAGTCAGGAGACAGTGCCAAGGTTCATACCGTTCGCGGACAAACGCATGGGTATGCAGATAAAACTGTGACTAAAATCTTTCAACAACGCGTGCCATACCTTAGCGTTTCTGGGGTAATGAATTCGCCAAGGGGCGCACCGTTTACCTTTACCGTTACGGTTTTACCAAGTCAAGGAACGGAATTGAGTAAAACATAAGTCACCACGATATCATTTAGTTAATGACTGCTGGACAGTTGATGTGGCCAGGGTTGGCTAAATAATACGGCTTGATATGATATCATACGGTCATCAATGATGAATTTACGCATATCATTTAACAATGCGCAGATAATACTGTACATAGGCCTATGTTTTGAAAGCGGTCATCATCCATAGGCCTATTCATTCATAATATACAACGGCTAGTTAGATGTCAGGGAAATGCAAGCTGCACGTTGTGCTCCTACAGCTGTCAACAGGTACAATGCTAACTTTTAAAACATTTTAGAAACATCTTAAAACATTTTTAATTCTTTTACGACGCCGACAGATTATCGAGTTTGAGAAAATTTAGAGTAAGCCACGTTGGAAGCGACTAAATGTAGCCTATTGCAGTTGACTGTTGCCGACAGGTCAGGCCTATATCGAACGCTGAGTCACTGACCATTGTATGCTGAAAAGCAGTTTTAACAATAACTTTATGACAAGAAAAATCGACAGTTTCAGTTAGTCTACACATTACTAAAAGGGGTCGATAGGGTCTTAATAGAGCACAACAGATATACAACATCTGCGATGACAAGTGACCAAAGTAATAGGGCAAAGGCCACATCGAATCCTCCTTCCCTCGATGTAGGGGGCTCGAGACCCCCGTCTGACAGTGTTCCTTGGGCTCCAAAAGTCTTTATCCTGAATAGAATCTCGATCTGTTTAGCCTTCCTTTTTTGCACATCAAACCCGAGTGAGGCCGCGTGACAGACAAACTGATAGACATTGCGATCATTGGTAGCAATAGTCCGTATGTCATGCATTTGATGGGGCCTAGCAATACTCAATTTGTGCATCACTGCATCCCGACAGCGTTGTTGTGGGCGGTGACGACAGCGACCACACAGGCGCGTGATGCAAGTTATCCGGCACAATGGGCAGGTGCGACACCCGATAACGGAACAATTAAAGAACGTAGCACGGTGAAATCGGGCGGTCGCGTGGCCAACAATGCACGACTAAGAGAAAAGACAACAGGGGGTTGCGAAAAGGTGAGGGGAGCGAGTGCTCTTCCACTTAGACGAGAAGCAGAGGTCGGTCAGAGAGTGACATGGTCACTACAGTGTGGTCAAACACGCGTCACAGCAGGCCGGGTGTCCGGCCCAGCCATCTTTGTTTCTTGCTGTGTATAGGGTTGTCGTAAAGTTGTTGTCGCTGATCGTCGTTTTGAGCTAGGCCTCTGTTAACTTGTTAAGCGACGTAAAACGTGCTTTTGATAAATTCTATTTTTCTTCGTAGTGTCTGATAATACAGGGCTTAGGCTTATACTTTTGAGGCCACATTGAATGCATGATGATGCCGTAGCGTGGGTGTCAGTCAGTCATTCAGCCAGTCTGTCTGTCTGTCTGTCACTCGCCTGCAGTGGTAAAAGTGGACCGAAAGTCTAGGTGGCACTACCGTCTTCTCATACCGCTTCCATAATCTATTGCTCTTTCCCTTGTGGTTGGTGTTCCGGAGGTGACTGACACTTCAAAATGGTAATATTTCAATTTTTGCTCATTTGTCGTTACGCGAATTTATTTAGGTGTTTTTGAAAGAAATATCGAAATTGCAAGTTTCACAATCCAATTTCGTGTTTAAGTGGATGACATAGTTTTTTTAGTAACGCAGGACAAAATTGCAAATGTTTCGAAAAAAGTACTGCTTTCGATGTGGAATGTCACTTCCTCTGGAGTCAGCCGGAACGAACGTCACCAGGTACTCTCATGCGACCAGCCGGTATACGCTGACGGCACCAGCAGGTCGATCGGTACCGGCTAGTGCCGGCTCACTTTTACCCCTGCTCGCCTGTAAATCTATCCTGCAAAGACGGCTAAACGTATCGAAATCCTATTTGTATCAACACTTTTGGAGGACCTAAGAAACATTGTATTAGATGGGGGTCCCCAGCCCCCACGGCTAGGGGAGGGGGTTCGGTGTATTCTTTGCAAAATTAGGCCTGCAGACTTTAGACTGCGAACTGTAGGCCAAGATTAGTGGACCACAAACGCTGCTAAGCATTTTCAATTTTGTGATGGAGCTGGTAAAGTGTTTCAGCATTCTTTCGATTCAAAAAGTATCACAGCAGTGAGTGACTTCTGCAGTTCTGCAAGCAGCTAGAGAACACTGTCTTGATTAGGTGTCGATCTCTTTCCACTCGCAGCGCGACGCTACTGCTAAATAACGTAATTGCAATTTCATTCACCAGAGGTCGACGCCGTTACTCTTAAAACAGCAACTTGGTATAGAGTTGTTTTGGCGAACACTTTTTTCGGATTTCTTCTTAATTGTCATTACAATCTGCGTACATGTGATGACTGATGGTAATGTTTCCAGTCGCATCTGTCCGCGTGTTAGTGTGTCTGTCCGTTCCAGGGGCAGATCCAGGAATTTTGGAAAGGCGAAGCCCCGAACCGAGCGCCGTAGGCGCGAGCGCCGGCGAGGGGTCTGAGGCCTCCACCCCCCAAAAAAAATTTAGGAAAAATTAAATGCGATTTCCTGCAATCTGGCATATATTTTTGGGATCAGAATGGCCTCGGATATCATTCAAAATTGGGCCTTTGCAGAACAAATAACAGCGGCCACGATTTCGAAACCCACCGATATTTGATAAAAAAAACGACTGATTTGTCGTGTAGGCCTATGGGATCACACAGACACACACACACACACGCATACACCCCCACACTTCCAAAATCTCCTCGGATTTCGGCTACTATAAAATCAAAATTCAATTTCAAAAATATTGTTCAGACATTGTATACAATGTAAAAAAATAAAATTGACTTTGCCAAAAATAGGGGTCCCGACCCCCCTGGATCCGCCCCTGCGTTCGGGCTGTGATTTTGGTTGCCTTGATGTATGAATTGAATTTTGATAAGTAGGCTATGCAGACATTATATGACACAGGTCTACATCTTTGTAATAATAGGTCAAATTTAGACGAAGATCATGAGTTTAAGGTCAAGATCAACTGACTCTCGAGCAGTAGAAATCTCAGATAATAAAAGTTAAAATAAGAAAAAACCGTGGAAAATAATGAACGTGAGAGAAATATGTCGTCCAAGAAAACGCACACATGCAGGTCTGCCAAGCAATCTGGTTTTCAATTTTTATCGTTGGTTTTGTGTGTAAATGACGTCTATTTACCTTACCCAACAGCGACTTTGTGTCTTGTGCCGTTGTGCGGACTGCAAGAGCTGTGGAATAGGCTCGCAGCGCTTCCTGTCGGATGTCGTAACCAGGTTTTAAATTGCTTTATGTCATGCTTTTAGCTTGTCTGTTTGTCTTGGGCAGTTATTTGTGTTTTTTTTCTGGTGGGCCTGTCATTTTGTTACTTTGTATTTTGTTGTCAGCACAAGTGCGATCGATTAGCTGGAAAAGACATGTCTCAGAATTTCCGAAATGACTTTCTAGTCCTACACTTTATGTGTCGAGTGGAACGGACAACCCAACCCTATAGGCCTACTTATACTCATACCAGCAACTATGAGACCATGAATGTCAAAAATAGGTAATAAAATAGGACAATAAAAGAGACCAGAGACTATATGGTGTAATTAATATTAGATACACATTGCACATTCAATCGATTGTCTCTGTACGCAACAGAAGCGCACCGAGCTCGCATTCTCACAAACGGACCACATCGGCTGATTGTCATAGGCATAGCTACATGTAGCTGTAGAACCTGTCTGGAGTTATGCCGACAGTCACACGACGTCATTCGACGTGGGTGGCCGACGACGAACGCACCAAGTGCGCAGCAGAAAAACAGTTTGTTTTCTTGTCTGGTATTTTTGTATTCTGTAAAAATGGCTAGTGTCGTTATTGATATATTTACCAGGCCTTAATAATTAGGCTACATAACATGCCTACATAGCCTGTAGTCCGCTCAGCATGGGGCCCTGCCAGAGGAAGCCCATCACGTATTGTATTGCACCTAATACGTACAATACGTGTAATTCTTGGCGATAATTAAGCTTGTTTTTTCAGTTTTAAAACCTCGTATTTTATTGTATACGAAAAAATCAAGAACGACAGACGGGCGGAGAGACGTAGTGCAAGCAGTGCATAATATGACATTATGTTGGAAAGCCACGTTGGCCTTAATATCGTTGAAGTAGTTGCACTGTGCAGTGTGCAATATCGATCTTCTGCTGCGTACGACGAAGCACATAAACTAACCTACTAGTATGCACTGCAGCACGTAGGCCTGGTACCGTTAGTAAAAAAGTTAATGTCAACATCGTCAAAGGCGCTGAGAACGTCATGATATTACCGTTCATTCTGAGTACAGTTTGCTAGGATCTTCAAGAAATAATCGAGCGGGCGATAAAGAAAAGGTAAGACAACAACGGTTTTTGCATTGCATTGCATCGCTACAACAGGAGTTGTGTAAACAGCAAGTCATTCGGAAATTTAGCGGTGTAGCCGACTAAAACGAGGAATAGGCCCCTTACAAATGTGCGACCCGGACCACGGCTAAAGCTGCATCTTTTTACTAAAATGCAATACATACTGACGACAGTAACACGACATTCGATGCGACACTGTACATGTATGTTAATAGCCAACCAATTTCATCCAAGATGACGCCAATACAGCGTAATTATACGTTAATTTGTATTACGCTTAAAAGGCACAAATGTTCTTTAAAGCATCACACTACAGCGAATGTTTAACTCATTGTATAAGACGTTTCGACACTTGGGTCAATTTCTGTGTATTTAGCACGTGCTAATAAATCTACACCGTGTCTCAAAAAAACTTTCCACCTTGTAATTGGCTCTAACTTCGTCAAACTTCCATCGATTTCAACATCCTTTTCTTGCTGGAAAGAATATTGATTAACTTTGCTACAGAACATACATGTATGTAACATTTCGTGTTTGCAATTTTCTTCAGATTTGCAGCAAATTTAAACTTTTAACCGCCCAAGGTAGTGCAGCAACATACTTTAGGTGTGGTGTCGGAAATATTACATAAATGTGTAGCAAATTTCATACTCTTTCCAACAGTGAAAAAAAATAAAAAATCGGTTAAGGTTTGACAAAGTTAGAGTCGATTACAACTTGGAAGTTTTTTTAGACACAGTGTATAGCAAAAGTCTCTAGGCACCGGAGTCATTACGTTTTTTGGTTGCAGCGGTGTCTGCCCGCGATTCTGTCTGTCTTTATCGATGTTCCGAAACTGCAAGAATGTTGCCAAGAAATTTGCAACGTGATGTAAACTTGTGACATGTGATCAGGCTGACGGAGGCAATGCGAATCGTTGTTCAAGTTCTGTTTTCTCTCACGTGTGTAGGCCTACACACTTCGTAACTAAAACAACCATTGGCGTCTTCTCTGCATATAGGCAAGTTGTGCTCGACTGCGAGTGAAAGTTTGAAATCACAGCCCGAACAGATCAATAGACATATCATGTTGCAGCTGGTTTACATACGCGGCCCAGGCGAGCGTGGCTTAAGGGTTTGCACATGTATGAATGACAGATATACAATTGCAATCAATGTTGCATAAATAAGTACCGGCGACAGACTAAAAATCGGTACAGTTGTGAAATAAATTGGATACGGTCAGGTCAGTATTGCAAAGTTTAACACTGCTATCTGAAGCAGCACTTTCAGAAATCTATAGTGTCTAGCGTGTCTGCATTAGTTAGTTAACACCACAGCATACTGACATTAAGACTAACATTAAAACTCATTAGAACTCATGCCCGTGAAATCCATGTGATTGTAGTCGCATTTTAACTCTCCTGCGAGCTCGTTTTCGCAATTCAAACGTACGTGCACATTGTAGAGTTACATTGTGACAAACAGACGTTTAATGTCTGTCGACTGTACAGCGTTGCAGTAGTCCAGCCTGCTCGTCAATATGAAGCTGGTGCTGACATTCGTTCTGGTGATATCTACGATCATTTTTATATTCATCGGAGGAGTCATCATTCATAACCTCGAGTATGACTACGAGAATGAGACGAGATCAGAAATCAGTCGCCATTTCGATCAAACTCTCCAGCAGTTCATCTGTATGACAACTATTTGTTACTTTTGCGTTGCTTATGAAATTATTAATGCGGCAGTCTGAATGATAAACAGCATTTGTGTTTATCATTACAGATACAGGTGCAGTTTAATAAAGCGCAGGCATTGGGACTAATTTATGCCTCAACTAAGACGATTCGACAGTGTATTCTATCGTATGAATCATGAAGTTACGACCTTTTAGCAGGAAAGAAACCGCTTTAAAACCGGAGGACATTCTACAAGGTGGGCCAAATTAAACGGGGCCACACATTTCATCTATAACTTCAGAAATGCTTATCGGCTCTTCACTATTTTTGGCAGAAAATAGGGCCATTTAATTCTTAACATGACAACATAATCTGCATACATTAATTATGCAAAATAAAGTGGTGCCATCTGATGATTAAAAAGCATGCTAATAAATAACGATCGGCCATCGTCTTTTGTTATGTTAATCAAAGCTCTAAAAAGTAAAAAAAATCAC
>Ga0126335_1002435_pt1 | contig 11129 bp, 8 predicted proteins | sample OlaspJWI45metaG_FD_108409 | JGI IMG/M metagenome (GOLD analysis project Ga0126335, IMG submission 108409) | Marine gutless worms symbiont microbial communities from Oahu, Hawaii - Olavius sp. 1 OAHU.JWI-45 metaG | ecosystem: Host-associated > Annelida > Digestive system > Unclassified | place... | reverse complement strand
TTTATATTGCTATTTATCTTGTTTGCTTGTTTCTATTTTGTGGAATATACTTACAAGGAAGGCAATAAAGCCGTCTTTGTTTCCTGTAATAATTAAATGCTTTGATATGTGCAGTATCCATGCGAGTTAAAACGTCACATTTTTTATCAAAATAGAAACCGTCGACATTTGTTTAGCTTCTGTTGCTCTTTTCTTACAATTGCTACGTAATGTCGACACATCAGCCAGTTATAAAATGCATACAACAACGGTAGTAGTACAGGTTTTTTGTTCCAGCACGTTAGGTAAGGTGGTTGCAGAAATAAAAATCTAGCAGTAACTTGCAAATGAACTAATTCAGGATGCACTTGCGCCGATTCGAATATCTGCTTTCCAATTAAGAAATCTTGGCTGTATTGAAACTTCATCGCCATCACGTCACACACAAAATATTTGAATGATACATAGATGCTTGATAAAGAGCAGTGCATAGGAGTGCACTATTTCTGTGAACTTTCTTATTCCAATTAAGCAACAGATGTTCAGCAACACAGTGCTAGCATACTAAACACTCTTGGCTATTGTTCAACTGGTAGGTACACAAACTACACGAGTTCTAGATACTGTCATAGTTGGGGTACACTGTATTTCCTCTAATACAAGCCACAGCTTCTATTAGAACCACCCGGTTCACAGACGAACATGTATTTAAAACAAAAAGGTTCAACGAACTCCACTGCTTCTAATTTTAATGTAAAAGTATTACTTTTTTGCTTTTTTGAACTTTCCAATGCCATAACCAACCACATACTAGTAGATAATACGGTGTGAATGATGCAGTGCACCAGTCCCATGTACCATTAGTTCTATGGCATTTGCATTATATCCAGGTTAGACCCCGGCTTCTATCACAGGAAATACGGTACATACACTTTAGTACCTGTTAGCTTTAGTCGACGGTAATTTTGTCATTGATAGGCCCAATCACCATACCACTACAGTGCTTATACAGTGAAATATGGCATTCACGTGCACAGAAAAACTTACTCCGAGTATACCAGTATTTTATTCTATGGTCTTGGGACCAAAATAACCATAAATATGTAAGTTACAACATTAAGAACTCCCAGCTTCATAAGAATAAGCTATCAGTGTTTCACTCAATACGGCAGCACCTCACAAAGTGACTGTGAGACTAAACAGCTACGGAACACATCTAGCATAAAAACACAGCAACACACTGGCCACCACTGCTGTGAACCACAAAAAGTAACGTTTTCGGCAATCTTTTTTATCAAGTCGCCAAAACATTCTACTCGCGAAATCAACTGTGCTGCTACACACAAGCAAAAAATAGCCGCAGACAACACTCAAATCACAGCTGTAGCATTAATCACACAACTGCAGCAGTGTGCTGTGAGCATAATGGTCAATGACATTTGACTTGCAGTTAAGGGGTTGCGGGTTACACTCCCAGCCATTCCACTTAGTGTAACGACTGTGGGCAACTTATTCAACTTGCATAATTCTGTAATGACCAGACGGTGATGACAATGAGCAACTGGCTGACTCTAAGTCTGGTATCACAAAGTGATGTGGTACCGTACGCTGACTTATGAGTGTCAGCGAGAACAGACTTAACGTCCCACTCGACACATTATAGGTATTTCAGGGATGGTTGTTACAGGCCAGAAGACCCAACCAAATATGTCAAAACACTGAATCATGCCAGTTGGTCATCGAGAGCGGGCTTCAATTTCACCAGGATCAGTGGCTTAAGAGTCAACTGCAGAAGCACGGCACACCTTAATGTACGAACACCAATGACAATGACCATAAACTGCAGATAATGTTAAAATTTAGCCCAATTTCCATAGAGACTGACTTGTTCATTTTCTGCTTAGTCAGAGAATTCAGTGAATAGTTGCAAACCAAACATTAAATGCAAGCAGTTCATGTTAAATTCTGTACAGCATCAACTGCTAAATTCACCAACTGCTGGAAAACCAGTTCAAAACGGATCATGTAAGTCACAAAAGAGATGTGAAAAAAAAACAAAAATTTTAAAAATATTCACATAAAATTACATCATGCCAAGCATAGGGTCAAGAAAGTGGCTCAGACAATTTCTGACAGAATGAGAATGGCAGGTAGCGGTGTAGCATGGTGTAGTGGTTAATGGCATTGTCTGATCAACATTGGGCACGGTTACTACCTAGATGGGTGAACCATCTAGGTAGGTAAGTAAACAGACAAGTAAGGTGACTATCGTCAAAAAGTCCTCAGTGCTCCGCACTGTCTGAGGAGTATGTGTATCACCAGCGTCATCTTCATTATACTTCACCAGAGGACAACACATTTTGGCCTATTTTCGGCATTTTTGCAAATTTTGCCACAAATTAAAAAACTTTCCAAAAATCTAAGTGTGCCCATCGTCCTCGTACTAGATACCACCTTTGCACCAAATTTGACGTTCTTAGGCCTTCTTCCTGAGATATTGTTTAGAGAAAACACTCACCCAGTCAGACACCGAGCTGATTTCATGATGCCTGTCAACCTCAGTGCTAGGTTGACTCAACTGTCCACCCCCCTGGGATCAGCATAATGACCAGCTTAGGCTGGGAATGTAAGGAATGGTCCATACCGTTTGCAGATAAACACGTGGGCGTGCAGGTGTGAGATCATCACAATGCGTGCCACACCCGAGCACTTCTGAGGTGGGGTTCCAGTAAGAAGTGCTATAGCAAATGTCCACACCTTTGTACAGTATATGCAAATCAAATCAGCTGTAGCCTGTTGACAATGAGACTCATGAAACACAATAAGTAAACACTATTCACAAAAACAAAGCTTCACAAATCACAACGTCATTGCGTCACATCACTAAAAATCTACCGCTGCCGCAGCAGACAGTTCACATCACTTGAATATAAACACCCGTAGCACATCATATGAAAATACACTGCACTGCATGACTGAATACGATCCACTAGCTGTATCGGATCATTCTGCGACAAGTCCATGCTCCTTGGCAAGTCCATAGAATATACTCTCCGGATTGATCAGCAGTTTTGACGGTTCATCAAACTCGGCAATGCGGCCCTTGTCCAGCACTATGATTCTGTCAAAAAATACATCAATCTCCATTTCTATAGCCATCAGGCAGACTCCAGCTTACAGATGTAGTGTGCATATTCTCAAACATAAATTTCTTCTCCATAATATCACTGAAGGATAGACGACGAGAAATGCTATGTGTGGTAGGGAAAGGATGTGGTTATTAAATGATATGGCAAAACACAAAATGTATATAGCGTTAAAAGATACAGTATAAGACAGATCAGCATGGAAAGGGGAAAGAAAGAATGATGTCAAAAACTTGCCAGAAAAGACAACACCAGCTTACACTGACAATAGACACATGTGCTTGGTACGTCTGTTGTCTCTGCAGGTATATGATGCATCTACCCAGGGAACACAGCCAGTGTGTGACAGCATGTTACTAACCTGTCATAGTCCATGATAGTGTTGATTCTGTGAGCGATCGTTAGCACCGTGCAGTCCTTGAACTCTGTCCGTATTGTCGACTGGATGAGATTATCGGTCTCCGGGTCGACGGATGCTGTTGCCTCGTCGAGTATCAGCACCTTGGTCTTGCGCAGCAGAGCACGAGCCAAGCACACCAACTGCTTCTGACCAACACTGCATTACATCGTGGCAACCAACAACATTTTCTAGTTATCAACAGCATCCTAAAAGTCATATGCTATAGTTAGCTGTAACATTACTTCTTCTTCTTCTTCATCTTGCGTATGCGTCAAGAGCAATAACTGGTCAGCCATGTAAAACAGCATCATCATCTGCAGAGTGTAGTTAAGGCAAGCCACCACTTAACTTTGTCATAGGACAAGAGTCGATGATGTGGAACATCGTATTGATCTCACGACAGGAACACCTGTTTCCATTTCTTCTTACAGGCGCCAGAGTGACCCTGTGCAGTCCAGAAATGGTTAAGCAGGGACCACTGTTGTTGTGGAAGACTGAAACCTGGTTGCTGGAATCCGGATTCTGGGGTCATCCACTAGGAAAAAGCTGACCATTACTGAAAGGTTTAAATGGTCTGTAAACAATGTCATTGTTCCATTCCCGATTTTCTAATGCAGTTCAGATAATTTTCACCTGCATCTCCATACAAGTTAGTCTAGTTTTCATGTGTTACAGTTTAACCTAAGAAAATGTTTTAGAAGAATTAATATGATAACACACATTAAACTTACAAACAGCATGAATGTTTCCTGCTTCTGCATTGTTTACCACTTTGTCAGACCGGCTATAAAGTTAACTGTGACAAGTTCGCTGTGAGGCTATAAATCATCTTGTTACCTGAGATTTTTTCCACCTTCCGAACACTCATATTCCAGTCCGTCAGTCAACTTTTCCGACACAAATGTTTTGAGGTGAGCATGTTCCAAAGCACGCCAGATCTCCTCATCCGAGTACTTGCTGAAAGGATCGAGGTTGAAGCGCATCGTTCCAGAAAATAACACTGGTTCCTGTCACGATACCATACGACTTACCACAAATTAACTATCAGAAGAAAAACTCGACTCACTTCCAAACTTCTAGAAGAATTAAAGCTGTATAATTAAAGCTGGCGTGAATTTTTATGCCTCTGTCCATCTCAAGAGGCATACAGCAATCAACCTGTTCTGTCTGTGATTCTGTGCATCTGTGACGGCCAGAGCGGATTTTCTATTTCTCAAAGTGGCCTAAATTTAACAACACTATTTCAGGCCAGAAAGAACAACATGGCAGAAAAAACTAACCACAAACTTCAGCACAAATGGCTTAGACAGTGCAAGTTAACTAGCGTTAAAGTGAGTGGGTAGCTTCTTAATGGCACACTGGCACATATTAAGCTATTCAGTGCCTTACGTTGATGCAAAAAATGATTTGTATAGTGAGGATAAACTAGCGTTAAAAAACACAGAATAGTCAGACTGTAACCTGTGGTATAATGGTGAGCTTAGAGCGTAGGTCATGCAGGCCAATCTGTGCAATGTCCACACTGTCGATGACAATACATCCTGCAGAAGGCTCGATGATGCGAAACAGTCCTAGCGTGAGAGACGACTTCCCTGCACCGGTGCGTCCAACAATCCCAATCTAACAACAACAACAGTTGTACTAGTTGCTGTAGTAGTAGTTGTGTCATACGTATAAATAACACACGCATCTCCAAGCAGTCGTTTTACGGATGACCACATGGCTCCTGGCTCTGTGTAGGCAGTATAAACGATACAAAGACTGTCTGAAGGATACGCTGCCACAGTGTGATATCACACCTTCTCAGCTGGAAACGCTAGCAAATGACAGAACAGACTACTGATCTATGTGCAAATCAGCAACATAAGATTTCAAAGCACGACGTGTCCTTAAGTTGGAGGCAAAACGTGATCTGCAAAAATCTGGGCCACCATCCACCAGCAACTTTCAGAGTCAGATCTGCCAATGGATGTGTCATTCACGCATTCGACTCTCTGCCCACTGTAAATCCCATTCGTGACGGTGAGCCTGTCGAACTGATGGCTCAGTCCACATAACCACAAAAGTAGTCGTGTTATTACAGTTCATTGTCCCACTCAGCACATTACATTTCCAAGACAATATCCCAACCAATCACTTGATTGGTACAAGAAATATTGAACATAATCTAACTCTGACCAAACTACAACATAAAGACTGCTGACAAAACCTACATACAACTTGTAGCAAACTAAACGCAGCACAACTAAGGCCTGGTAGTCGCCTTTTACGGTTAACATCAGAGGATATCATACTTCAAAGTGCAATCACAAATTACCTTGTCACCGCCCTTGATGTTGGTGGTGATATCTTTCAGCACAGGGTCACGATCTTCCTGGTAGCGAGTTGAGTAGTTCTTGAATTCCACAGAGCCATTGTCCGGCCAGCTGTCGGACGGCCTTGTCTTCTCAATAACCCACTCAGCCTAGCCACATCACAGCAACCTCACATACTGTGCATAGTGTGTACCACTTTCAGCATCAGTTTACCAACATAAAATTACTATATCTTTGAAACCCATGCAAGAACAAGGACACGTTAAGCGATTATGGCTTAATCTTAGAAGTGAAACTGCAAAAATGACTGAACTTGTTACCTACTATAGATTTTCCAGCACCACAGGCTTTCCCTAACTTCTACTCAATGCCAAAACAATGACCTAACATCTCTAGCCTTTTCCAGTTTTCTACAAGTCTCTCAACTGTTTGCTGTTGTAAAATGAAAAGCACTTATGTTACAGCTACGTGTCAGAACTCAGGCCCAGCTCAAGGCCTTGAAAAAGGAGATAAACTCTACAGAAATATAGCAGCTCTATTCTCAGCTACAGGAAAATAATCAATTGACCATCTTCAATTAACGATCTGATAGTCAATCAATTAATGCAAAACAACAGCATGATGATCGTCAGAAATACATCAGACCTCTGGCGTAGTGTCGGCGTATTCCTTGATACGTTCAACAGCTACGATATTGGTCTCAAGTTCACTTGTCATTCGGACAAGCCAATTAAGTGTCTGAGTTACCTACAGACATACCGCAGACCACGCACAGCAACATACAGCATAGAAAACATGCAGTTCACTTTATTAAAATACCAATAACATTTTACTTATCTCGAGAAAAACAGACAATAAACACTCACCGATTGTGTTTCCTTGAGAGAACACTTAAATGAGAAATTATAAACAGTTTGGCTATTTGTAATGATTGGTTTTTAATCAGAAATAAGTGATTAAATAACAATTAACTGTTGTCAAGTTAACCATCAAAACTTTAAAAAAGCAGCCCTATTCAACCACTGGTGATTAGGTCCTTAGTATAGCCTGTGTTAGACATACTGGACTACACAGACACCAGTCTCCTCCATCAACACAGCTCTATATTGCTTCCTCACACAACATACAAATTTCCTTTAAATCTTGCCTTAAGGCGTCAATCCAATTCTTTCCTTATTTAAGGTCAAATCCACTGCTGTGCAGTTGAAAAGCTACTCACTAATCGTCTAAAGATTTACCACCATCAAAAAGAAACCAAGAGAATACTTACGTTGAGTGCGTACGAGACAGAGAGACCAACGATGCCTGGTGTCAGATGGTCTCGTCCAATGACGGCAAACAGAGCTGAGAACAGAACCAGAGTATTCCCGACAAACTCTAGTCTCACAGCCAACCAACTGAAACACAAACACAAGCATTTATATCCTTTCGTTTGGACTACTGCAACTCACTTCTATATGGTCTGTTGGACGCACTTCTGCATAATCTGTAGTCAGTACAAAACACTGCCACATGACTCTTCACTGGCATATGAAGACGTGACCTTTACACCAGATGCACTGGCTTCCAGTTTGACATCGGAGGAAATGCAAGGTCCACCTGTCGTTATCGAGACAAGCACCTGGCTGCCTGGCTAACGAGTAATGACTGCAGGCTACAGACCGAAATGTACTCCCCCACCCAAAAAATGCAAACATCTAGCAACACACACTGTGTTAGTACCCTATGTAGTTACAGACCATTAGCCATACCGATTGGCAGCAATGCCTGGGTAATAGCAGAGCTGATTTTCGTCGACACGTCGCTCTGACTCGAGAACAAAACGGTCCTGATGTCGGTGAGCACGGATCGTCGAAGCACCCTGGACCGTCTCACCAAAGTGTGAGAAGACTGGAGATCGACTGACAGACTCGAGGCGTCGCAGCTGCCTGGACGTTGCCACGTAGAACCTCTGTGCCAACCAGACAGGTTGCACACAGCATTAAACAAATAGCCGATGGTCAGTCAAGCTCAGCTGGCCTAAGTACGTCACGGTAACCTAGTTATTAGTTTGTGACGAGAGGTGGTCAGTATGTCGCCGCGCGCAAAATTACAAGTCCCTATGTCCAGTGGTTATGATTTGCAGACAGTGAGTGAGTGAGTGAGCAGAGGTTTAACGTTCCACTCGACACATTATAGGTCATTTTGGGGACGATTTTTACAGGCCAGATGACCCAACCAACAGCGTCAAAGCACTGAAGGAAGCCAGTTGGCCACAGAGATAGGCTTCAGTCAAACCAGAACCTCCGTTCGGTTGTTTTCGCACAGTATAGCCGAGTTTTGCTGCACGACAGATAGACAGACACCACGATCATCGGTAACAATATGCATGGCGTGCATTCGATGCATCGTAAAAAGCAACAGTGTTATTTATCACTGCTGCATAGTGACGGATTAGTAAAAATATTGCTAGCATACATGCCAAAGTACAGTATTATGCAACAATGAAAAACGGCACGTTAAGCAAAAGCAGAAGATAAGCAGAAGGCAAATGTCAAAGGGCCAAGCACATGCCAAAGACAAATCTACAGAACTACAGTTATATCAACGCTCAACAATGGAAAATGTTTTAAACCAAAAATGACTGATCAAACACAAAAGTCAACGGCAAAAACCCCAAACGGTAAAAAGCGTATCATTCTGCGTGAGTGAAGAACAATGTAAACCAATGCAGAACAAGCAAAACTTACTAGTAACTAAAATGCCAAACTGAAAAGTTACTTTCAAGAAACCTAAACACAAAACTAATTGCACATGCCAGACTGTGAAACGAATAAACATGTTGGAAAAAGAGAAGGCTGTACCTGGACCAGGTAATAGATGACACTCATGGGCAGAACAACCACAAGAAATATTGGCGTGCTGTAGCAGATCACGGCAATTGTAGCCATAACACTCAGTGCACAGACAACCCACGAATGCAAACTACGCGGCAGCTGAGAATCCACGACGTCGATGTCTTTTGAGAACCGGTTCATGATGCGACCCGTCGGCGTGCTGTCGAAAAACGACATGGGAGCACGCAGTCCGCTCTTTAGAATCGATGTATGCAGCAGAGTGGCTGAACGCAGCAGACCCTCTGCGAGGGCAAAAGCCGAGCACAGCACGCCAATTCCTGTCAATCAAACACATTCCATCATCTGTAAGACGCCGATAAAAGAAAACTGTTGTCCCGAATGCAATCTTGTTACTGCACGAAACATTTTGGGCAAACTGTTCACCGGCATTGGCTGTTTTTCAATGCAAGCAGTCTGCTAACTGGACTCACAACCCAACAGTAAGCAATAATTCCTTTCTGCACAGCATGCAGTCAACTTCTGACAAGAAGCAAAATGCACAAGCAGCGTCTTCGCCAGACGTCAAAACTTTCCAGCCTCAATTCACTGCCAAGTGAGCCAAAATAAAAACCAGTAATCCTTAACAATATCTCAAGCTCGACCAATTCCGTACTGGTGCCAATAATCGGAAACTCAAAGTCCAAAGAAGCTCAACAGCCAACAGCATATTAGAAACAATGCTGTGCAAACAAGATTAAAAATCTGGATGCCACACATTGAAAAATACAGCGTAGAAGCCGAAGAAACGTCACTCAAGGAAACGAACGGGATAAATGATAAAAGTTATGCATCAGCAGATCCATAGTTTGAAGACTCCGAAGTCTGGCCAACCAACAAAGCAACCTGAGCTAGGACAGAAAATGAGACTCCATCAGAAAGATGTCAATTACACAAAAGCTTTCAAATCACTGAAAATGACGGCATATGCATGTGGTTGAATTCAGTTTGGGAAAAACACAAAGTCAAATACAGGTGTAAAAGAAGACTACAACTGAAACAATATTTACATAAACTGAAAATACCAACAATACTGAAATTCACTCTCAACATTTACAACGTGTCAGACACATAGGTGTGGTGAAAGTATGGCCATAAACTGCAAATGGACACAACGACAAAAACAGAATATTAAATTATACAAACAGAACGAAGGTGGATCTGATAAATCTGTGTAATGCCGCATGTGATCAAAGCAAATTAATACCAAGAAAAAAGCAAATCCGTGATCAGTACATATTCAAGTTTCGAACAAGAGGACAAAGGCAGCAGCGAATGACCCCGCACACACGGCACGCGGCGTACACTGCACGCCCCGCCACCAATTTAAGCCGCGTGACACACAGACTGACAGACAGATACCACAAACATCGGTAAGAACAGTCAGCATCTCATGCACTCGATGCAGCCTAAAAACCTAATAGAGTGCCACGTGCACCACAGCATGCCGCAAGCCAACAGGCCGAAAGACAGCTAAGCAGACAGTGATACATTTCTTGCAGTATTATTAGAATACAGTCCAATAACTGCACAGCCGCAACCAGGAAGGCAAGATAAAATTTAGAATGCAATCGTTTGGCCGAGAGGTGACACCATTTTACCTGGATAAAATAGTAGACGATAGCCAATGGAGGAATGGAAGTAAGGAACCATGTTGTAGCATAAGCAACCACAAAAATGCTCACAAAACCCGCTAATACGCAGTTAATCATCGACCGAACTGTGAAAGGCATCACTCGATCGATGCAGCTGACATCTTCAGCGACGCGGTTTAGTATGCGTCCGCGTGGTGTTGTGTCGAAAAACAGCATTGGCGCACGCTGCAGGGCACAGTAGAAAGTGGTAAAGAGGCGGCGAGAAGCACGTACAGAGCCGGCCGCCATTGTAAGGGCACACAGCATTTCCAAAACACCTGCAAATGTCAACTGATCATCACCGACCACGAAAAAACCTATACATGGGGTTTCCATTCAGAAAATCACATTTGGGGACTTTTCAAGACCGTGTTTACGATTTTCTAAAACCATAAAAGTAACACATAACTGAACTATTAAACGATGCCCACATGATATGCTGTAAACAGGAGATATGACTTAAAAACCAACACGATGGCGCTATCTGTTTATTTCTACTTCTGGTTCCGGTTACAACATATGGCATTACAATTTTACTGTCGCGTCAAGGGTAAAAGGCTGAGGAGAACTAGGAGCTCTTATGCAGGTTGCAGACCACATCCATGACTGTAACACCGAGTCAGACACATTACCACCACTAACACAAATAGTAACAATATACATGCTTCCATCCTGCCCTAAGTTTCTAACTTCAGAGCCAATATTAGCGCAAGAGTAATAATAATAACAATAATAATAATAATAATAATAATAATAATACAGGTTAATGTTTACAGTGCTGT
>Ga0126335_1002434_pt1 | contig 11129 bp, 8 predicted proteins | sample OlaspJWI45metaG_FD_108409 | JGI IMG/M metagenome (GOLD analysis project Ga0126335, IMG submission 108409) | Marine gutless worms symbiont microbial communities from Oahu, Hawaii - Olavius sp. 1 OAHU.JWI-45 metaG | ecosystem: Host-associated > Annelida > Digestive system > Unclassified | place... | reverse complement strand
TTTATTAAGACATCCGACAAACCGCAGATGAATACAACGGCAACCACGGGTATTAGCGATGCTGGAGCGGCGCCAGTTGGCCACCAACTGCAACGTCTGCCGATAGGCTGCCAGCCTACCAGCCCGCTCCTGTGGTGCACTATGTCCCAGCTGAAGTTGGGACATAGTTGATTTCACATGTTTCGTAATCGTAAAATTATTAAGAGACGACAGTTTGTGTGTAGTGCGTCAGGCAGAACTAGGCCTATTCTCTTTACCCTTTCCGTCCTTGCTCCTTTTGCGGCGAAGGAAACAAGCAAGGAAGGAAAAGGTAAAGAAAAAAGGCAAGTAAATTGTCTTTCGCCCAAGGCGCAAGTGTCGTGCCATTCTGAATGCGAGCGCAAATAGATTCAATTAGATCTGCTTGTAGGATACTGCACAACGACAACGCACGCACGATATGACGCTATAAAGCTTCTTCGGTAGTGACGGAAACTGGTAGCCGACGAGCACTTGATGCTTCTGCTACTGTGCCACTGCAGCCCTCGGTCTGTAGATACTGATGACATTCGACGGTAATTAACGTTCGGTTCACATTGGCTCTTTCAATCACACTGCCGCTCGCACGAGGAGCTTCGTCGCTAAAACGGAAAAAGCTAGAAACACCAGCGGCGCCGGTCGTCCTACTAAGATGGGAACAGCACGGCAACAGGTGCGTGTTGCGACGTAAATAACGGACGAGAAATGCACGGTTGCTCAGGCTGTAGATTGCGAAATTAAGACTGGCGTGCAGGTGTGCTAGCATGGATGTATACATGTGGACGGGTAGCGGGAGACTGTCCGAGTTGTCGTATAACAACACGACGATGTAAGGGCTCCAGCAGCAGAAGAATGCAATGAAGATGATGAAGACTGTCTTCACTTGGCGAATAGTCTTCATCGTTGCCACATAGCGGGCCTCTGTAGCCTCCTACAGTCAAAGCCAAACACTGATAAGAATATATCGACAAATGCATCGACAAATTTAACGAACCGAATCTGACGGTATTAGATTGTTGGTAATGACAATAATTATAATGAAACTACACAATCATAATAAACAGGGTGTGCAGCCTTCCCTATAATTACCTGCGCGCCGGCTATGCTGCAAGCAGGTATTGTCTTTGGTGGCGTCAGTGTTTGCGTGTGTCTGTCCAGAGGCGTCCACAGGCATACCCGATGACGCAAATTGCGTCACCAAAATCATTCTTGGGGGACAAAATGTGCCGGCAAGGCGGGGGACAAACGCTGCAACTGTTCACAGCAGACAAGTTAAGACAGCCGAGAGCATCGAGAAGGAAGGAAGGCAGGGAAAGGCAGGGGCGTCATTTGCTGGTGGGCAGGGGGGCATCTGCCCCTCCTCCCAAAATGAACGATTATGTTAGGGCAAACTGACTCCCACAAGGCCAAGGTGGGCTAGCTGAAGCCATAATAGCATAAAAAATTCTGCTTGCTTCGCTCGCATAACTTTTATCCTCCCAATTTTCGGTATACAGGTACTAAGGTACATAGGCTGACTTAAATGGAGCTGTAAACTTTTTAGGCTGCATCGAATGCATGAGATGCTGACTTTTGTTACCGATGTTCGCGGTGTCTGCCAGTCTTTCTGTCACTCGGTTTAAATCTTGTAAAACCCTGTGATCTTTGATTGCAGTTGTCTGGCAATGTACTACTTAATTACAAACGACAGTAACTGCATGTGTACTTTTATGACGAAACATACAAGTCTTTTGACCGAGCGCCTTCAAACCAACTTCTGAAGTTTCTGGCGTGGTAACACTGTAGGCCTAGGCCTACTACAGTATATTGTAATGTACCAGTAACGTCCTTTAAATTGTTGACCTTGACCTTATACCTATACCACGTGAAAATGTACATAAAAGCTTCCTTCATATTAGGTACAGACCAAACTATGAAGGAGACGTGATGAATAATGTTGACTCTGTGACGTTAACTTTTGCCCCATCAAGAGGCATACTCGTTGTGTGTTAATAGGCCTACACATCGTGAGCCATGAAAACGTGCCACTTTCATTTTGGCTCTAATTTGTCAAACGTCAACCGATCTTCAATTTTTTTTTACTGTGGAAAAGCCAATTAAATTGAGAACAACTTCACATAATAAATACCATACCTTAAACATGTTGCTGGGAAGTTAGGTGTTTTAATTTGCCGCTAATATAGAAAAATTGTAAACAAAATGCATCATGCATCAGTTGAACAGTGCCAATATGCATTTAGCTGTTTTACATTACACTTTCGTTTTTGTGGTGTGCGTCATGTTTTTTTCAGTTGTATCATTTGTTGTTTGTAACAAATTAGGCCTTCTGACTTCCCAAGGTAGTACGGCAACGTATTTAAGGTGTGGCAGGAACTTTTTTACATATTTTTTGTAGCAAATTTCATTCGCTTTCCAAGAGTAAAATTTTTTTTGAATATCTGATAACATTTGGCAAAGTTTCGACGAAAATAAACGTGGCCCGTTTTCATGGCTCACCGTGTAATGCTGAAAGCCGAACACTTTTACATATACATGATACTCAATTTTTCTGCAACTTCGCACATGAGTTGTGTAGCCTGTGACTGTGTTCAGCGATTTACCTGAAGCTGTGTTCTGAGGATGCGCTGTTTGACAATTCGAATATGAGCGAAGATGCGCCAGTAACAGATGATGGTGATAAGAAACGGCAGCAGCATGCCGACGACGACAAACAAGATGGTGTAGTGGTAGGCTACGGTGCGGTCCCACAGACACTTCTGGGTCTTGGTGTCGAACCAGTGCGACGACCAACCAAGGTGATTCGGTAAGTCCAGGGCGACACCGACCACCCACGTCGAAATCAAAGCGACAGTGGTACGACGACGGGTGAATATCGTGTGATATGTGGCATGCCAGCAAACGTAAAGATAGCGGTTGACTCCTATGAGAGCGATCGTCATCATAGACACGATACAACTGATGATACAGAGGCTGGCCGCTGTCGTACATAACCATTGTCGCTCCTCCAACAGCCGGTACTCTCCCATCACTGTACCTATAGTGACACAATGAACATACTGCCATCAGTCATCACCGTCTACAGAAGGAACTAGATGGAAGTCGACGGAAAGCCGTCGATGGGTATGCCTCCGCCTGTGCCCACAGTCCACTGTTGCATATGTTATTCGGGGAGGTAAAGGTAAAGGTAAACAGGATATAGCAGTTCGTGAAATTTACCTCACCGCTACGGGAAATCACATACCATATGGGATCACACAGTGTTACCTGCCACCCGGCAGAGGTGACTTTTCCGCCTTTACCCCAGCCGAAGCTGATACTTGATTTAGCGACCCCGAAGTGATGCAAGGCTGAGTTGACCTAGGTGGTGGTTACATCCAAGATAGTTTACCCGAAAGAAACGGTCACCTACCTCAGAAAAAATGCCGTGACCGGCATTCGAACCCACAACGGCGAGTCGAGAGTCCGAAATCCTAACCACTACACCACCGAGCCACCCAGTGGAGGTTCTGTTCGGGGAGAGAAGTTGTGTTGCGTCCGGCATAAACATAAAAAGAAAATTCCGTGGGAGGGGTTACCCGGATGAGGGTTAGTCGGAGAAAGGGGGATCAGGGGGTTGTCTCGGGCCCCTAGCACGCACACAAAATTTTATTCAATTATCTCCAACTTTGATAAAGTTATGTCATGTTTAGCGCGACCATCCAGTGGATTTTTGCATTTCACCGGGACTGGTTGAGGGTAAACTGTGTTGACTTTATCGCAAAGAACCAATGGCCACCAAACTCACCAGACCTCAACCCACTTGACTACCACGTGTTGGGTGCAATGCTTCAGGCATTTCACAAACTTCACCCAAAGCCAAAGACCATTCCAAGGCGAAAAAATGCACTGCAGCAGATCTGGGATGACTTGCTGCAGACAACGATCGTCCAAGCTATCAACGACTTTCGTAAACGTCTGAACGAATGCGTTTCGGCCGGTGGTGGACATTTTGAGCACATGATGTAAACTATGTACAGAAGCATTCTAACTGAACTGCTTGCTGTTCCATAAATGTAAAAAAATCCGTTTTAATCTGCTGTTTATCGTCAGTTAGCAAAACTCCTGATAAATATGTTGTGAAGTGGAAAACTTCACTTTGTCAAAGTCGAATATAATTAGTAAAATTTTGTAGTTTAGCACAGATATGAACGTGTAATAGGCGCGTAAAATTCTGATTAAAAATTCTCAGCCGTTTGGCAAAAATTTCCAGAAAACCTCAAAGGGTAAATTTTTTTTGACTCACAATGTATACAGTACTCTTGTTTACATGCATACATACGTGAAGAAAATTGTTAATTTTTACATCGTACAAAGAACTGTCACTAAGCGCTGTGGTCGCACAAAACCATTTAGGTGCTGTCCGTGTCGAGCCTGCGAAACGCTGCTGCCGTAGTCCGAATGGAAAGCCATTCTACGTAGAGTATACGCCGACTACGTAGCCGAAATTGTAATGAGTCTGCGAGACGATCAACGTTCGATCATGTCATTTGTAGTCGACCGGAGTGTGTGCCGACCAACATCCGTCAGAGGCGACAGTCGTCAGTGAGTTACGTGCATGGGCACTACTCCAGCCGATGACTGGTGAATTTTAGCCCGCGACCTTGAAAACGACTCGCTGACGGACTGGGAGCCAGTGTAATTGCCGAAGCAGTGGTCAACCACAAGATCGCGAGCTGATTCAGAGACGGCGACACGTATGTCTAGCACTGGAATGTCCTTTCGCATTATCCTGTGGAGCAGCTGAGTTGACCGGAGCCACATCCTATCACTTTGCAGTCTTTTCCCGTTCTTATGCGAATAGTCGGGTAAAAGCAAATGAAAACCGCGGGCAGTGTGTTCAGCTTCATGCTTGAGAAGATTGTATTGTTTGGCAAATTCTTTAGTGCAATTTGCATAACGTGACGCTTATAGGAAACTATTCGCTAAACAGCCATTAGCGACTATATTGTACTCAACCAAAAACACAGCTAAAAAAAACCGTGGCTAACGACAACAAGATGACAAAGATGATTAAATAAATTTTGCAGATATATGAAAAGTTATTTTCCTTGGCACTCATCCTGTTCGCGGCGATTCAGGTGGCGACGGTTAAATTCAATCAAGCTATTCATACCCACACGACACGCGTCGGTCAAATGCCTAATTAGATGTCGCTCAGCTTTTGATCATGGCATCACCTGACGTTCGCGGCGGATACATCGGCGAGAATGATTAAATGCGTCATGCAATCCTCACGCCACTTGATCGTACTTACTCATTAAACACTTCACGCCGGATCTGTTACTTAGTTGCCCGGCTTCCGATAGCAGCCATAAGCTATATGTTTTACCGCTGACATTTCTGTCTATAATCCCCGGGGCGCCCTGTAAAAACTATACAGTTGCAGCCTAGGTATGGTATATGGAATCTTTCTGGAACAGATGGTTGCATCAGAGTACCAAATTTCAGCGAAGTCGGCCAATGCACGGCTAAGTTATTGCACTACGATAAATTCTCCGATTGCCGCCCACTACGGGAGCCCTAAGTTGAGTACACTGAACTAAAATGTATTGAATTTGGAAAGTATTAAATGACCTTTTAGAGTTCCTGTTAATTGATTCAGTTCTAAACGATGGCGGCTATGCAATAATCCAAAGGCAACATGAAAGCACTCAGTGGACGGATCTGAGACTGACAAATATCTCAATGCACTGACCACGCTCAGTTTAGGTCCCAATAGCTGATGGGGCTGCTCTATGAGTTCGAAGAACCAGCTGTGTGTGCAGTCTTACACAGTGCAACATAATCGCGGTATTAATGTGCCATCAGGTATTATTAGACTAATGGCACAGTAAGATCTTGGAGTTGTCATTACAGACCTGCAACAGCCAACGGGTTGATGATAGCAGTAACGATCAAGTCGGACAAAGCGAGGTTAGCGATGACAACCCGCCCAGCATCGTTGCGTGTGGTCCCCGCTCTTTGTCGCCGGCTGCAAAAGTACTTAACAATCACCGTCATGATGACGACGAGGTTGCCGAAAGTTCCGACGACCGCTGCCACACCGAGCACTCCGACATACGGTACAGCAAGGGCGGGTTTCCGACTGTACAGCGACTCAACTTGGCCGACAGCCGCCTCCGTACTGTTTACTTCATTCAGCTCAGCGAATGGAAACTCCATCGTACCACTGTCCAGCTTCGTCTGCGTCTAAAAATAATACCTACGACCCGCTATTCAACCGATGAAATACGTTGGTTGCATACGTTTTATAGGCGATATGACTATCATTACTGTGATAACAGTCTTTTACATAATCATTTTACTCTGCGTACGTAGACGAAATATAGTTTCTAGATGCAGATTGAAATCAAAACACTTGTAGTTCGCCTCTCGCCTATCTTGTTCATCAATTTTATGACTAGTACATAGATATTCAGACTCCTGACTTCGTGTGTCACTGTCGAGCAGATTGCAAGTTGCTGCTGTCGACTGACTGAACTAGCGTAACATCAGCAGCGTGAGGTAAGCGGCGCACGTATAGCCTAAGAAGGGATGTGACGCGTGCTTATCAGCCGTAGCAGCTCGGATGCACGCATCGCTGCAGCCTACTGAAGTAACGATTTGCATCCAAGACATGATCAGCCCAGAACGTTGCATCAAGTTACGTTGGTCTTAGCGAAACCAAGAGGTACAAATAGACATTCGACTTTCCACAGCTCTGAAGTAGCCTATTTAATAACGATGATGTATACGATACACATACAGTATAGGCATACATTTTGATCCTGTCAACGATTGCAACTCCGGATTTTAGGCCTACCTTTTCACTTCTGTAGTGTTTTCCTATTTTTGTACTACGTATGAATGCAATAATAATAACACAGGACATTCGAATCCTCTTGCATATCTGATAAATTAATTCAAAACATGTCCGCTATCAGTTACGACAAAAATTATCCGACACACACCATGTACATGTAAGTTGAAGCGACAACTAACGGGCTTCCTTCAGTGCTTTGACACTGATGGTTGGGTCATCTGGCCCGTAAAAGCCGTCCCCGAAATGGCCTATAATGTGTCGAGTGGGATGTTAAGCCTCTACTCACTCACTGAACTGGGACCAGGTCGGTAACCTGTGCGAAGTAGAAATAGGCCTAGTCGCACACATAATAGGCCAAATTACAGTCGACAGTCGGTGAACTACAGCTGTTGGCTTGGAGTAATAAAAACGAGTATGACGACCGTGTCGTAACGACCGGCGGTCCGTGGTTGTCATTTGCATTTTTGCTTCCAGTACAGAAATTGCAGTCGCGAAATGCCACATAAAGCGGGCGACCACCGTGACAAGCATAGTTAATGAGTGACGGTATATCAGCCATGTCACAAATCCTGCAGCGTATTCGTCAACATAGGCCTATTGTTCGTTTTGTGACAGAACAAAGACTCGATCTGGCTGCATGAAAACGTCTCTTTAACCGAATATAATTAATGTTTCTAACCAAATATAAACGTATTTTACGTATAAAAATAAATTGATTTCTTGTTTCTTGTGGTACGTAACAAATTATAAAATATAGCCTATACGTCCGATGATAAGTCGATACCTTTGCTGCAGACAAAATATTTTTCATTAAGCTCAGTTCACACGACCAGTGTTCTATGAACGGTGTGAACTTGGGTGGCGGAAATGCCGCTCGTGTCCACGAGCATTACGGCCTGTGTGCGCAAGTGCCATATTAAACACCAAGTAGGCTACACGGGCCGTACCCGTTATGGTCAGCCGTCCAGAATATGGCCGTGTTGGAAAAATGTATTGCAAGACAATGCTTTTCCATCACGGGCCGTGAACACTGGCAGTGTGAACCGAGATTTACTGTTCATTGTCGATATATATAGGCGGACGGTTATTTTGGCATTTTCAATATGGTTGGATGGCACCCACACTAAAATCACTGCGACGCGTCAGCAGAAGGATAGTTTAGGCCTACGTAGACGCGGTGTGTGAGCGCGTTATCATACAACCAAAAAAACGCAATTATTAGCCTATAGCAATAACCGCTAACTGGAAAAACGAAACGTGGCTGTTTGCGTTTTATTACCTCATAATTAATGACTGTCTATCTATATATCTATATATTCGTTTATTAAAAAGATGCCAAGACGCAGCTTTAGAACATCACAGACATATATACGAGAACGATGGCGAAATTAAAAGAACAATGTAAATTAAAGTCAGTTCAATGTATGTCTTTACAGATAAGTCTGTAAATAAAATTCTGTTCGTCCAGCCTAATCTTTTTCGTAAGAGAAAGTTCATGTCTTCTCGGCCTAAGGGTATAACCACAGTAACCGAAAAGCATTATCGCGCAAATGAGGTCTCTTGCTCGCGTCGTTCTAGCAAAGGGATTTGTACTACACACAGAATCCAAAGAAAGAACCCCCGATCGGTCCGATAGGCTACGGTGCAAGGCCACGAAACACTTGTCGGTCAAGGACGTGACACGGCAGCAACGTGCGTGCAGCATCCAAGCAAGGGTAAGCTTATAGGCCTACAAAAACAGAGCGTTTATGAAAAAGATGGGGGCACTGAACACTTTTTAGTTCAAATGTACATTTTGGTCGGCATTTAAAAAAACAAAATCGCAGCAATCAGATAGTCAGACAGGTTTTTGAGCTCAAAATACTTTAACTGTTAGCCTATACAAGTAGAGCAAATGCCGCAACATTAAAGTGTTGCATGCATGCGGGGATATACTTGTGTGCCAGTGTAAACTGCATTTAACAGTGCATCAGCATGAACAATATTATTGATGAATGTTTATTGGCCTAAAGTCAAGCGAATGTAACGGAAATGAACCCGGAAACAATTTACTACTGAATGGAACTGAATTTTGTTTTTTTTTAAATTTTTACCAAACACGTCACGCTTTGGTTTGCTGCCACAATAGACGTCTCGCCTTGGTTTGTCATGAATGCTGCAGATGTGGTCGGCATGCACAATACTGTAATTATTAGATAAAAGCTTTCGTTTTAATTAGATTTTTACAACACGAAGCTGAAAACATCGCATAAATTCCTATTGCGTCACCCTCGCATGAAGCGTTTAATGTAAGTCGCGAGTATATCGAGCAGTATGCGGCTATATCTCGGAAACCACATAATAGTCGCTAGTAACAGAAAACTCATTATAACTTGTCAAACCGTATCAGTGCCGATGACCTTGAGTGACCTTTAAAATTATTTCAGTTTATACTTGAATCCTCACACATTACATAAAACATCAGCCCACATTAAAGTTTATACAGAAGCAGAATAGGCCTACGGCAAGCGTCGGTGATGGGGTGACGTCGCCTGGTAGGCTATTCAAGAGGCGGCTACCTGCTACCGGAAAGGCTCGATCACCGACAGTGGTCAGATGCGTGCGGCGAATAACTAGCCGCGATGATGACAACGACTGAAGACGGCGACGATTGAAATCGGCGACACGCAAGATAGAGTTCGACAGATACTGTGGTGCCATGCCATGCAGACATCGGTAGATTAGCACGGCAAGCTTGCAATCGATGCTCTGCAGTGTATGTGTACAATGTATGACATTTGTAGTAATGTACATGTGTACATCAGTGTCATATTGTGTGACACTGTCACATAAGAAGAATACTACACGGTAAGTTGGCCTTAATCACTATTTCGATTGTGCATGAGTAGATTGCTGCCTCTGATAAATGAAGCGTCCGCAAACCACATGCATCAGTACAGTACAAGGGATGCCACGAAGTGGAACAACGGTTTCCGCCAGTATGCATGGCTGTGACTGAATAAATCACTACAAAAGGATGTTAGAGACGTTTGTTGTTTAGCACGCACATGACGACCAGGCAGGTACACACGCCCGTAGATCACTGCCCACACTGACAGCACTTTTCTTTGAAGTCTTCTTGATAGTTAATTTTGTTTGTTCGTCGAACATCTGCGACTCGCGCTGTTGCTAGACAAACGCTTAGTAATTTGAATTCCGTGCAAATTGTATGTTCGTCGTTCAAGACAAGTTTTCTCTTGATTTGGCATAGATAAGGATTAAGTAACGCCATAAATGTGTTTGGCATTTTACTAGATCACATGCTGTGCGTATAATTACGTTTCCACAAACTAGATCAGCGAACACACTGAGCTGGCCGCGTCAGAAATATATCAGCTGTTGGAGAACTTGGGTAAAGTCGGTTTGAGTTCTGCGACATTTGATTTGACTTGACCTATTTGTCTTCTAAATTTCACAGGTTTTTCAGACTTAAGTCTCCTTTGCTTAGCCTTTTCGAATTGTAAAAATTATATCGAAATTGGGCGGTCAGAACTGACTCAAGTCACTTGTGGAGTGCTACAAAGATCTGTCCTTGGGCTAGTGAACTTCATCAGTTATACAGAGGACCTCTACATCACCATCGACAGATATTCCTTATGCCATCATTTCTCAGCTGCTGGCAAGTGTTCTGCAGGCGGACGTAAACTCGGCTCGCCGTGGTCTGGAACGTTGTGTTACTAACGTACAGGAATGAAGTGCAAAACGGAGGTTGCAAATGAGTCAGAAAAACTGAATTGTTATGGTTTGGTGGACGTGCGAATTTGCAGTGTTTACAAGCGATGGACACTACAGTTCGTCTTGGACAGGTGGACATTGAGCCAGTTGGCTGTGTTGGAGACCTCGGCGTTTTAATTGACAGCTCACTAAACCGATGTCAACAGTCAACACGTCGCCAAAATGACATCAACGTGTTTCTTTCACCTTCATCGACTTCGCAGGCTTGGCCGCATACTCGACATCGATGCCCGAAAGCGAATTGTCTGCGCTTTAATGCTAACTCACATAGACTACTGTAACTCTGCGCTCGCCGGTCTTCCCGACTCCACACTGGCGCCGTTACAACGAGTTAGTCCAGTAAATCTAGCAATCATTTAACTGGACCTAGAACAAATTGCAATAGAAGGTTTTTTGGCTTTAACTTGTTTATTAGGTCCCTCTGATGAACATATAAAAAGTCTCCAACTTTTGGACACCGGGAAAGTGGTTAATTTGCATAAATTCAAGATGGCCG
>Ga0126335_1002433_pt1 | contig 11131 bp, 5 predicted proteins | sample OlaspJWI45metaG_FD_108409 | JGI IMG/M metagenome (GOLD analysis project Ga0126335, IMG submission 108409) | Marine gutless worms symbiont microbial communities from Oahu, Hawaii - Olavius sp. 1 OAHU.JWI-45 metaG | ecosystem: Host-associated > Annelida > Digestive system > Unclassified | place... | reverse complement strand
CAAAAGTGCAGTCCAAGGAAAGGTTAGACTACGGGGGGAAAGAGTTGGAGAAGAGGTAAGTTTTGAGGCGTGAGTGGAAGGAACTGTGAGAGAGGTGAAGAGAAGGGTGCGAGTTGTTGCCAGTTGGATCCAGTATTGTTATTAAAACTTTACAAAAAGTCTTGGGACCAACAGCAAAAGCAAGACCATTACATGTACACGTAGGTCTCTAGAACTCAGCCTTCCATCCCTGCTGGGTCTGGATCTGAGGATCAGCTTCGGCTGGGGAAGCAAAGGCGTCTGCAACTGTGATTCACTCCGTTCTAAATAATCGCCTGGTGTGGTGGGTGTGCAAGTAAAACTGTGACATCCCTTGACAACGCGTGCCGTGATATACCTGAGAGCTTCTGGGGTGAGTGTCTTAGTAAGAAGTGCTATATCAAGTTCCCATACCTTTACATTTGCTTTCTATTTAAGATATCGACAGAAAGAATGACAAGAGGCCAAAGTAACTTGGCAAAGGCTGCATCGAATGCACTACATAAACTGCATGCGCAGGAATGTCTAGCTTCAGCTATTCTAGAGATACGTGACCCCAACCCTCTATGACCTACTTATGCATAGTTTTTGTTAGGGCCTCCAGCTAATGCAATTTCAAGTCTTTATCTTTAGCTGTTCCTGAGATATGTAAGGGTGCCAATATGTAAATAAAAATCACGTGACCCCGCTCCAGACCCCATGTGACCTACTGATGTCTAGCTTCAGCCATTCCGGAGATACGAGGGGGTCCCAAAACTTAGAACTAGGTCATTTGACCCCGCCCAGAGTCCCGTATGACCTACTTTTGCACAGCTTTGGTTAGGGCCCCATACCTCTATAAGCGCACCAAATTTCAGGTTTCTAGCTTCAGGCAATTTTGAGATATGTAATGGGTCCAGAATTAACTAAATTTTTCCAACTCCCCGCCCCCCTCGCTGTGAGAGGATCAGAACACCCATCTAATACAATTTTCTATGGGCCTTCAGGAGTGTTCATCCCAAACAGGATTATGATCCGTTCACCCGGTTTCGCACAGTAAAGCCGAGATGAGCCGCGTGACGGACAGACTAACTGACAAACTGACAGACAGACACCACGATCATCATCTAAAAACGTATATTAGCATTGTATTAAAATTAAGATTCAAAATTTTATTACGATCTTTTACCACTGTGGACAATATGTATTGTGTCCAGGAAAAAAGTACACTACAGATACAGAGGATACAAATGCCAAATCTCAACGCATCCTAACAAAATTATGTTCAAAATTACTTCCTTTCAAACACACTACGCTCGACGAACTTTACCTCAGGACCAACATCTCGAAATCAGGAACCTATACTGTTGTAACGATTAGACTATTGATTGAGGTTCTTACATGAAATGTCTGCTGAACACGATCGGTTCCCTGGGATACGAGGGATAGGCGAGTCCATCTTGCGTGAGATCGTTGTTACGATCACCATCATAGTTACCACAAAGACCCCGGGACACATTTCGGTCCTCACTGAGAGCGTGGACATCGAGGTTCATTACACCCGACGACGAGACTTGAGCAACGATGTATCGGCCCGACGGCATGCGTATCTACACGATAATCACCACAGCTATAAAATAACACCTAGATAACATGTGATATTTTAACAGTAAAGGTTAAAATATCACACAAGCACACAACAGCAAAACAGACCCTGCATGATCTGCATCTTTTTAGTCATCTCACTGCTTTCCTGTTTCATGTCTTTTTTCGCTAACAGACCCGCAATAGCTCTATTTGATCTACCTATTAGACTTATGGAAGCCCAGTGGACAATCCGAACACACTGACAAAGCTTTTGCAATTGCATGTTCAAACTATTATGTACACAGGTTATAAGTTTTGTGAAATCGTGAAGTCGTCAATTTGGATAAGTTTACAACGGTTATGGCAGCATTTATATACATCACTGCTTACAAGATTGTTGTCTTTACACGCGTCGTAAGTCGCCGCTATTGCCATTGCAATTCGTCCGTCCGTCTGTCTGTCACACTCGCGATTCACACCAAAACGGTTCAGGGTATAGAAATACGATTTAGACCATCTGATACTATACTGGGTGACGATGCTTTACGCCAAATTTCGTGATCGTAGGTTTAGTGCTTCACCCCAAACTATGTGTTGAACAGGTGTACCCAGCCTATCAGCAGCAAACAAATTGACAAACTAGCTAAAACAAAATGCATCGCCAATCGAAGGCAATGCAAACCGGCAGAAAAGCCTAGCCCACAACACAATTGCGTAATCATGCACGGATAACCAGCTTTGTTCTTACAGGGTGTGCCAAAAAACACAGACAAAACTTTGCAAAATTTCAGATAATTCGCACTTCAAGGTTGTCATTTTGCCATGCCACTTCTAAAAAGCACAAATGAAAATTTTAATACAGGTACACCACTACATCTTTTGCCATACGCAAAAGCATCAAAGTTTGTCTAAAATTATACGATTTTTATGAACTGGTTTTGGTGAGCACTGACCAATTTCGACCCATTTTAGCACTACCAGCACAGATTTGACACTATGCTGAGTAAGCAGTTAAACAGCTATACGCAATTCCGTCTGTCCGTCCTTTGTCACAAGAACATGAGTGACCAAGACGACGCGCGCTATATCGGCATAGCTAAGCTTCTTGTCAACAGTGTGAACGTGATTCCTGTACAAATATACCGTGTATTGACGGCCGTTTCTGCTGACGGACACATCGTCAGCTGGGCTGTCGGCGTCAGTCAAGTATCTCACAGGTACTGGAGATTGCCCGAGTTTACAGGCAAACACTCCCAATATGTTGTTGCCTTCACGGAAAACCACGGCACAGTTGCATGTCACTCGAGTACTACCAAAACACGGCCTGTGTCTCACGTGCACCTGCAAAGACAACACTTCTGCTCTACACTATGTCCTAATTAAAGTGACGCCAAAAAAATGTAACTCAAGCACAATGTAACGCAATTGGCTGCTATTTTCAACACAGCAACTACTACGCATTTGTCATATACGGTGCAAATGTCAGCAATCTTACCTGCACAATTTATGAGATACAAACGTTCACATAAAATGTAGGTTACCATAAAACTGAAGTTTCCGATATGGAAAAGTCACCAGTTACTCGCAAGACAGGGGCGTCTACACCATATAAACGATGGAGCAAATGCAACATGCCAGTATAAAAGATTTTTAATTTTGTAGAGGAAATTTTTGCACTTCTTCCTTAAATTCCTGCAAAACCTTCCCCCTACTTTTTCGATGGTGCATTTGCTCCATCGTTTATATGGTGTAGACGCCCCTGTCTTGCGAATAACTGGTAACTTTCCATATCGGAAACTTCAGTTTTATGGTAGCCTACATTTTTTGTGAACGTTTGTAAACTTTACAGAACTTTCTGAAATTCAGTGGTTTTAAAATGATGTTAATACACTACTAAATGCTCTCACACGTTGGTGTTGTTGAAATTCGTGACTGCAGTACTACTTGCATTACAAACTGTCGACTACAACAGAGTGATGTGCTGTTACCTGCACGTAAGAATGTTGGGTGTAAAGTTCCCACAGCACGAAATCTCCACTAAAATAAATACTGTAGAAGCTGCACAAAACATTCAGAAAACATTAATTGTTTTGAGTGGTGTTAAGTGCAACTTAACATTGCTGAAACTTGTGTGTTGTCCATCTTAAAAACATTTTCCGTTTGCGACGGACGTTGACGTAAATATTGCTGGTAAATGAAAAGCATACCACAAAGAAAACATTCAGGAATACCGTCACAGTGCGAGCTAAGTCTCATACATACTGGCAGAGCTGTAAACAGAGATGTGCACAGAAATGACTGCCAACTGCCAACATGCGAGAGGAAATGGGAACAACAGTATAAGCCTACATATTGCGTTTTTTTGCAAATTTTGCCACAATTAAAAATGTTTCCAATGCTTAATGTGTGGAAAGAAAATGTGGAGAGTAAAGGCATTAGAGTCAATATGAATAAAACTAAGGTTATGATAAATGGAGCAGGGGCAAATCCAGGAATTTTGGAAAGGGGGGTCCTGTAAGGGGACGAGGCCCCGAACCGAGCGCCGAAGGCACGAGCGCTGGCTGGGGGTCTGGGGGCCTCCCCCAGAAATTTTTGAAAAATTAGATGCGATTTCCTGCAATCTGGCATATATTTTTGGGATCAGAAGGGCCTCGGATATCATTCAAAATTGGGCCTTTGCTGAACAAAAAACAGGAACAACTGGTGGCTTTGTTGCGCGAATGCATTATTATTCGTGACAATGTTTTTACTCTGCCTAATTTTTATACTATAGCTGAAGTCCAATGCATTATTTCATATATATGTAGTTCAGGTTAGGTTTTATTAGGTTTTATCGATAGTGTGTAGTTTTGTGTTTATTTTCTGTCTCTCTGTCTGTTCGTCTGTCTATTTTGTACCAAGTGTACGACTTATATAATAATAATAATTAGAAAGAAGTCCTTCTTACACCTTATTACAAGAGCCCAACTAACGCAGGGATGGGCGACCGCGGGACAGCTGTTGTGAAATTTACAATTTCGATACTTCGTGCACCAATGCGAAGGCGAAGTATAAGTTTAGTAGTAGGGTAGTGCCACTTAATCCTTCGGTCTACTTTTACCACTGGTCGGCGCCTATGGTTGTGTGCGTTCTGTTCCAGCATATGTTTAGCTGTAAGCAGTTTCATCAGTGTCTGTGTAAGACTACACTGTGGAACAATAAGCTACATGTGTACACAAGGCCTAGACGTAACACTTACAGGCGATCGAATGTGCGGATGTTTGGGTCGGTTATAGATCGACAAGTCCTTGACGTTGCAGCGTTGTCTCGGATTAGCACCTACACGTAATGTATACACAACCAAGGTAGAGGTGGACTTGTTATAGGACCTTTGCTGGAAAGCCCAGCTCAGATGCACCGAGGTATGGCACGCGTGGTAAACATTGTACATGACAATAACGACATTGCAACAATGCACATCAGTATACACCAGTAGTTTATTTCTTGTTACAAACGCATGCCTTCTAAAAAGAATAATTCTTTAATCTATTTTTGCCGCTTTGTTAGTATAATGATCATCTTCCACATTACTGTACGACACTGAGGGCCGAGTGCACCGTCGCGGTTCAAACTTGGGATAAACAGAACTCATTCAACTGCTAGAACGAGTTCAGTTTCGAGTTCAACGAATGTGGGTTGCACAACACACGCATACACCCCCACACTTCCAAAAACTCCTCGGATTTCGGCCACTGTAAAATCCAAATTCAATTTCAAAACCTAGGCTGTGAGACGTGGTGCCTGAACGACGCCATTAACGTGTCATTCATAACTGTGGCGATGTAAGCTTAAAGTTCCCGTATTTTCGCAGTATAAGGACGGTAAATGAACTGTCTGACGTACGTCTGACAGTAGATGGTGAACGAGACAGCAAATCTTTGCCGTTCTTCCATTAAACACAGTTTTCGCACAGCTGCATCAGGACAAGTGAAAATGTCCGGTAAAGTAAGATCGCTTCGTTGCATTTTACAAGACTGTATTAACTCGGCGTAGAGAAGTACCCAAGTAGGATAAATTCACGATAAATTTAGGAAGTTTTTACGCTCACAACAATGACACGGTAATACAGTAAGCATTCACCAATCACCATTATGCTAAAAAGAACTGTTTCATCAAAAAGGGCACTTTCACTGGTGGGCCACTTTGGCGTTGACTAGTGGGCGAAATCTGAGGGCTAGTGTGTTATTTGGCCCACTAGTTCATAGGTTAAAAAGGCCTGTAATGAAGGTAAAAAACCCTTAATGGCTGAGAGCCCAGATAGGCCAGCCCTTCAACCACTAAAGGCCCGTAGCTATACAACTTTCTTCTTTGTTCGCAAATAGTAAGCCTATAATGTGGAGAACTTTATCTTCACCATGTACAGTTTGTTTCCAGTGATGTAATAAATAAGTGAAGATAGCCAGTCAAGACTCAAGACGGATGGTGTGAAGCTAAAACTTAAACTTCAAGAATTTTGGTTTGCTATTCCGAGAGGCTGCCATTCCGAGTTCCTCACTTATTCTAAAAATGTCATTAACCATACAACTCACCCTACTGAACCTACACATCACATTTACTTCAACCCCTAACCTCAAACCTTAACTCTATAAGCCCTAGTGATGACCCTAACCAAAAACCCGTAATGGAGGCTTTCTGGAATGGCGGCCCCCGGAATGGCAAGCCGATACCAATTCAAGATTCGAGATGTCACGAGACCAGACTTTGGTACTGACAGAACCACATCACTGCTTTTATGACAGAGTTTACATCATTAACGCATCAACATTCGTGATGTCAGTCAGTGTAAACGCATGTACTCACGGGAATAGATTTCTGATTGTATGTGTCCCATCCGGTGCCGTTCAGCATAGTTTGGATAGACTGAAACTGCAGTCGAGTAACACGAGAATTGCGCCCTGCAGTCGGCACAGCTCGTATGTAGATCGTATCATTTTGATTGATGTTTGCCCAGTCGCTGTGTTGGAACGTCACCGAGCACGTCGACAGCGTCAATCCGACAGGGTTCACTATAGCCATAGTGAGTGAACACGGCGGACAAGATACAGGAACTGTTGTATATATAGTCACTGGTACAGACAGGCTTGTTTCATAGATGTCCAATACACCGTCGTCCAAGTTAGGCTACAATGAACACACTCGAAACACTACAAACAGCGAGTGCAAGGTGAAAAGACAAGAGAAATGGACAGATGTGGACAATTAAGGCTCAAGATCATGTAGAAGAACAAGAAGAACTGACTGTGTATTGGAAGTCATTCATAAACTGTGTCAAGTCTACAGACGTCATAATTTTCACTGTCACGTCTGTGTGTAGTGCATGCAGAATTGTCACATTTTACACAGCTGTGAGTTAGCAAAAGTTAGACGTATGTAGCCTATAGCAAACACTTGACATACTGACCAACTTACATCTGTGTCAGATTGTGATGTGCAGTGTCGCAGAATGTGCTTGAAAATAGTTTCACGTCGCACTCAACACATGCCAGGTCTGTTCAGAGGCGAATCTTTCTATCCAATCAATCATACTGTCACTAGAAATCCAGTCTGCTGCTACCGCTGCTTCTGCTGCTGATCGCTCTAGTCTGGTGCAGGACAAAGCCCAAAATAACACCAACAGAGTAAGTTATGCGGGGCTTATTACTGCACTGACATTGTTACGGCGATGTCCCGTAAACAATGACCAGATTCATGATCACTTTTTAATCAAAGGAGATGCCACCCGCGTTTTGGGCTTTTTACTGTCATGGCCTTGACATTGCCAGACGATTCTCGACTTGTACTTTCAGAAGATGTACTCGCAACCAAAAATACATTTTCTGAGTCAAGGCATTTGACGTTATATGACAATCAAACATGCATAGACGTACATACGAGCCATGCCACGGCACGGCCGCTACCTGCATAGGTGGTAAATTAATGATCAAGAGGAACATACCGAGTCTATACGAAGTCCGATAAAGTAGGACGTACTACTGTGTACAAAGTCACTGAACACTGACGCTGTTGACTGCCAAAAACTTCTCGCTGCACACGACACCTGCAGACACAGACAACAGACTGGCGGATCGTATATTGTGTAACAATGTACACCACAGTGTCGACTGTGGCAATGACAAATGTGCAGGCCCGGGGCCCTGGACATTGTCCTTTCACTTTCACCTTGCACTATTGACCTTCCATTCAATTACACTGCAAACTTCAATGTGTTTTGTTAATCCTACATGGAGAACAGCTGAGTACGAGTTACAGCTCAAGATTTCGCGCTAACAAAAACACAAACATCTATTGCCGTATGCGTGAGTGCTGTACTACAGTGTCGCTCGGCGTGAGTTGGTGTAGCTTAGACAGAAACGCGGAGCTCAGGCTGTGCATCTAAAATATACGCATTATGTATACATCTGTACAAGCTCTGTCAGTAAAAATAGTGACGGCAGCCGCACATATTTTTTGACCTGCAGCATTTTCGCTGACAGATCGCGCCCCGCACTGCATGGAAGCAGAGTCACGGACGGCGAAATGTTGACAAATGTTGAGAAGGTACACATAATTAATCGTCCAGCGCGGCGGGGCGTCGTATAGATCTCAGCGCAAACTTCGCCGTTTCTTCGCTGTCTCTCACCTCTTTGGACTACGTCTCAGTCTCACACAGTAGTCAGTCATTGCAGCCAAACCGAATACCAATACCTCTGTTGCAAAGCCGGCTTTGATGTCATTGGAGGAAAAGTAGAAGTCAGTTTCCACAGTAGTGTTGGAAGAAGGAAGGACTCTTCTGACAGAACTCAGCTGAGAGTCGAAGGTCATGACAACCTCGAAGCGGACGTCGTCACGTGGCGTCGGTTCATAGGTGATTCGGCAGATGAAGTAGAAGTCGACGTACTGACCACTGTCCACTGCCCGGTGTAGAGGACCAACCAGCTTAACAATGAACTCGCGTGGATACAGCACTGCCAAGGCAAACAACAGTTACAGACGCGCACTACAATGTACATTGACAATACGCAATCATAATGCGCATTCAAACTTTATGCCGCGTTATCGAAAAAAACGCAGACAAGTTTGGGATAATTATAGATGAGTAGTTGTTTAGATGATCTAAAACAATTGGTAAAAATTCAAGCATGGGCTACATCTGTCTATAACGTAACTGGCGCTATGTTTTTCGTGAGCATGGACATTTGAAGGCCCCGTCATAGCGGAGTGTCACTACAGTTTTCATACTGGGCCGGGATAGTGGGCACGTCCGTCCCAAGCTTGATCATTCTTCCTGTCTGTCGGGCGGGCCTGTCCCACACTCCAGTGCACCCACAGAGCGCCGCGGCATCACCCGACAACGATCAGAAGTACAGGCACTGGAGGGCATAAGATGCCTCAGATGTCACTACATGCCCCCACTCCAGTACGACTAACTCCATAATCACGAGTTCACAAACGCCTCTCTTACTGCCATATTCTTCCTCTGTGGACAACACCTCCTCCACACAGGTTTCCAATTCACAGCATCACACAATATATATTTTCAACGTTAATCTCTGAGAAAGTTTACTGCCTATTCTGTGAAATTTTCGTCACTTACGTCGATTGAATAAACCTAGTAAATGGGCAGTTCGATGGCTGCCAAACGTGTGAACTCGAACTCGCTCTGCCTGGCTTTTGTTGCGCGTCTCCACTCGTCCTTATATCCACACGGACAACAGAGCTGTTGCTTGGTGACCGCTACTCCGCGACCTCGACGTGAGCCGTTTCGTAACTGAACTGAGTGAACCTTACAGAAGTCTCCGAGACAGCTCTTACCGCAGAGCTCGGTTGAACTCAACCGCAGCCAGGTGCGTGTGTTATGTCCTTTAAGCATGATAGATATACCTATCGCATTGGGTGTATTTTTAAAAATACCCGGAGTGCTGTGGTGGGCGGCTGCTCTCTTAATTTTTGCCCGTTGTGTACCGCGAGCTCCGCTCGCAGCTACGCAAACAAGCAATGTACTATCCAAATATGCGTGAAAGGCGCGACGGGGCCGGCCTAAACGAGGGCTGGGGCAGGTTCTACTGACATTCACCCCCAACCACTTAGGAAAAATAGTCCAATGCCATCCCCCTGCTGCTTCATGATAGGTCAATGTCTAGTTTCAAAATCAGGCCACGGGATTAATGTCAAGTACACGGCAACATACAACCAAAAACGCGGTTGACCCAATTTTATTTGAAAGAAATATTTATGGCTATTTACTCTTGAAGGTCAATATGCGCATATTTGTATCTTCTAGCGTACACGGCTTGAATCAGCATCGTTAGCAGTCCGCAAGGAAGTACGATATCGGTGTGAAGCTTATCAACGCTACCAGTCAGAAAAAATGAAACAGCTATACCGGAAAAGTTCTGAAGTGGAATTCTAACTAGAATTTCGGTATTTTATGAAGCGAGCATCATCTTGGCATTTATACAGAGAAATCTGACTCCAAAACGAAATTCAAAGGACTGGCCAGTAACTCCCTATTTCTACTTCCGGTTCCGGTTTTGCCACGTGACATCTGTCGTCGTCCTTCGAGTCCATCGAATGTACCAAATTTTAGCGTAATAGAACAACCCGTGGATGAGTTCCCGTAACTGCTGACCATTTTAAAAATGGCGGCCGTCCGCCATCTTGAATTGTGTCGAAAGCGTCTAGCGACCTTTGACGTCTTTGCGAACACTATTTTCTATCCACTTAGAACCACATTACATTATTCTATATCCAGCCTGGGTTTCCGACCAGTTTCGCGATAGGTTCGCGACATATTGGTGCGGGTCTGCGACAGGTCTGCGACCGTCCGCGACTAGTAAAAATGAAACTAGAGCGACCCAATTAGAAAACGCGCAAAATGAGTGATTTGCTGAGTTTATTATTTTGATGCTGCATGTTTTCGGTATCTTTTAGTGTAGTCACTCGGAGTTGGACATGGGTCACTTTTCTTTGACCCAACCCGACCTGACACCGACCTGTAGCGACCGGACCCAACCATATCCACAGGCAAGTAAAAAAATTCACCTGACCCGACCCGACCCATCATGAAATCTTTGAAATCGTATTGATATTCGTTGCATATTGAAATTCGAACAATGCTAATACCCTAATCAACACATTGTTCATTTAAGCTGCTTAGGTCTAATGTTTAACCAGTAGGCATTAGGCTGGCACGCAACCCCCAACGCATAAGTTCGACCGTTTCCTCTTTGTCTGTTGCCAGCCGAGAACGCCTGTCCGTTATGGTTCGCCCGATGGACGAAAGCTGAAACGCACGAGACTCGGCGAGCAGTCTCGGACAGAAAGGGAAAGTCTCTGGACTGTTCATTACAGAAGCCGAGCAAACCGTTGCTAGATGGTGGTGCACTCAACGAAACACAACAAACTTTTCACCAGACTTTCTTATTGATCTGAATCCCACGCATGTCACGCATTAGGCTAGTGTTACCAGAGTGTTGCACAGGAAGGCAGGGGCGGGGTATGCCAAATAGTCATAAAGTAAGTCCCACGT
>Ga0126335_1002432_pt1 | contig 11133 bp, 9 predicted proteins | sample OlaspJWI45metaG_FD_108409 | JGI IMG/M metagenome (GOLD analysis project Ga0126335, IMG submission 108409) | Marine gutless worms symbiont microbial communities from Oahu, Hawaii - Olavius sp. 1 OAHU.JWI-45 metaG | ecosystem: Host-associated > Annelida > Digestive system > Unclassified | place... | reverse complement strand
TTTCCAGACGAGCTTAGAGAAGAGACCTAAAACACTTTCAGGCTGTCACTGATAACGTAGTTGTGTAGACAATGTTAGTGTGTTCAGCGCATTAGAGGTGTTTTTACGACAATGCGCTATACACATCGACTTACTTACTTACTTACTAATAACCAGTTTTTTGAGCTTGGCGGATGCAATAGCATTTTATAAATAATGTTTTTTGTTTCTCCTGTAAAATTACTAAAATGTTGCTTGAGACCTTTTAGCGCAGTAGAGTCAACATATAAAAATTAATGATGACCAAAAACCAGTGAACCAGTGAAGCAGGCCAGAGTCACCTGGTTTATGGAATTGCGGTCAAGGTTTATCAGTAGGTCTTTGCAAGCAAGATTCTAAGGCTTTATATCTAGTAGTTACTATTTATAGCATCCTGGCTAACACACAAGCACACACAGAGAGAAAGACAAGTTTTGAATTGTTTATGTTATGAGCTTGGCTAAGCTGTAGCCAGCTGAGCAAAAAATTGAAACTTTCAGCACCAGTTTTAAAAAATTTCTATTAATTTCTCAACAAATTCTTTCCTTAACGTACTAATTCGACACGCCTATCATCACAACCTACACACATATAAAGATATAAATGTGTGTATTATTATGCCTGTGAAGCCTGGAGGTTGACGTTGCCAGACTGAAATAATCTCAGTACGACGCCGCGTTGTGATTCCGTCTGTACGTCGGCCAGTGACGCCAACATGATGGCCGTGTAGCCCGCTCTATTGGGTTGGTCAATGTCCACGACTCCAGTGTCCAGTAGTAGAGACACTATGTCAAAGTTGCCATGTGATACGGCATAGTGGAGTGCTGTGTTGCCCTGCATACACACAGCAAGTCAGTCAGTGAGAATATGCACACAGAAGTGAACTGAGCGGTGCTTTACATTCCACTTAACACATAACAGGTCATTTCTGAGACGAGTCTTTCCAGGCAACCAACTGCATTGGTACTGACAACCTGACCCACATCAACTGAGAAGAGCATACAAGAAACAAACAAATCCTAGCTAACAAAGACAACAAGCTCAGCTGTCTCTGACTAACTGCCCGACGCCTCTGCGTGTTAAAAAGCTGCCCTCTGGTGAATGATTGTGATTTATTGGCCGGATTTTCCGACTTTTACCCACCGCTCGCCCGTGTGATGCCCTCAATCCCCTCATATTTAGTATCACAAAACTAGAAAGGCTGGGCTATGGCTACACAATGCTTGCTAAAAATAGTGATGGGTAATTTGTCAGAGAAAAAGGATTTAATTCAGTTCCATTCAGTGTCAAATTCGACTCGATGTGATTCGATCTGGTACAGCAATCTGCTCACATTTTCGTTAATTAAATAAACGACATGGAGTTGAGTTCATTTGTGAAGCCAATAACCGATGCTGTGCTGCTATATGGTGTTTGCTTTGTGCTTAATAGTTAATATTTGCATTGTGTTCAATCAGCACAAAATGAGAAGGAGTACGAAACCGAAATGGCAAGTGTTCCTATTCACCAGTCTACCGAGTGAGTCAGAAAAAAGTAGCCCCCTAAGTATAATCGGCCTTAACTTCGTTAAACGTTAACCGATTTTCAAAATTCTTTCACTGATGGAAAGCATACAACAGTTGCAATAAATAAGATGTAACACTTTCCATCACACCCTAGTTATGTTGCTGCACTAGTTAAAACGGTTCAAATTTGCTGCAAATATAGAACAGACTGCAAACAACATGCACTGAATTAAATGGATCTCGCTTACTTACTTATTACTTACTTACTTATTACTTCAGTCTGAGGTTCCTGTTGAATATTCTTTCAAATAACACACAGTTTTATGTAAGCAGGTCGAAATGTTGACAGAACCACGCACACTGGGCATGTGACACTGTACGATTTCTTGAGAATGCTACACTTTTTACACTGGACCAGATCTGAAGCCACCAAACAGCCCAGACCTCAATCTGGTTTACTACAAGACATGGGGTGTCATCCAGCAGCGAGTTTTTTTGTTGTGAGTGCATAACGTTGACAAACAAGCTGCACTTGCTAAACGTTTGGCATTGCATGGACAATCACTTCGTCACTGACAATGCAACCATTCACATCGTGGTGCATGTGTGTGGGCAAATGTCGACACTTAAGCAATATCATGTGGCGCCTTGCCTTTCCTTGCTTACTGTACTATTTTTATCGTAATGTTCAGTGAGGTCTTTGATTTACATACTTGCATATGTATTCGTACCGGTCACTGTTTGTACCTGCGTACACATAGGCTGCACATCACAGCTGCACTGTCGTAGCCTGCCATGCTGCCACCGACCCACCGATCCAGTTTCCGGCCGTGTTGACCTGGTTTCACCTCTTTGCTACCGTATGACTAGAAATAACGTGACCACTGCAGTGTTCAAACTGGGGGACGATTTCTCGACACTTTCAAGTCAGACGTTCTTGAACGAAGATCGACAGTGCTGTGAATCTGGGAAAGACGCCAAGCTCGGAGTTCATTCAGTGTGTGCTGTGGGTGATACAACTGACAAAGACCACTAAGTCGATCTGCTGTGCTGTTTGCCACACTGTGACAGTGCCGAGAGCTGTCTGGCGAATGATACACTCACCACATTCAGTTCGAGTTCTGATTGCTACGACGACTGATGCTGGCCGTCAACGACCGTCTGCTGCCCGTCCCATGATACCAGCAGTCCATTCCATTGGTGTTGCCTCTACGCAGTTGTTCCAACACGTCTGCTGCTCAGCGCTTGCTGCTAGCCACCAGCTACACCTTTTTTATGACATTCTCGGTTTTATACTATGTTACATACTTCTTTTTCCCTACTGTACCTCTTGGTATTTCCCTAGACACTGCATTGAGCCATAATTACTATATTACGCCCGTTATAAAAGTTATATTCTGGTTTCAAAGCTGTCTGTTGACAATTTCAGGGTTTCCGCACAGGCTAACAGCTGAGTAGACCATATGGGGCGAGGGTGACCCGTAACAATCATGGCAGCATTAATATTGAAATTGAATTAGTCACACGACCTGTCACTGCTGCCGTCATACTGTTCACTGTAACTCTCTAACTATTGTAAAGTGCCCCTGTAGCATTCACGCGATAGCGTCACTGTAATCTTTGCATTTGTAATAATATATATGCTATAAATATACACACACACATATATATTCTACAACAACCATATCGATAAAGTCGCTAGTCGAATCAACTTGAATCTATTCAGCCGGATAAACGATTCAAATTGATTTTTTCCATCATTAGCTAAAACATACACAAACCTAAACTGAACTAACAGATCGTAGTTCACATGCAAGTTCATATGAGTCTGCCTATGACTGTAGATAAAACGTGTGATACACAGTACAGCAAAAAACAAAACAAGGATTCAGATGCAGATCTGGCAAGGAAACTCAATGGCCAACTCTCACAACTGCTAAACCCACATCAGGCGACAGTGTCTGAAAGACAAAGAGAGAGATCAACCAGTGTGTCTACGCACATTGTTGTCAGTCATGTTAACGACGTGTTCCAGCAAGCTCTGAGAAATGTCGCGGACAGCCGTCAACATTGTTTCCACTTGACGGACTGTTGCCAGCTTGCTACTGGACACTGTGAACCAGTCACGTTGAACCACTGCTATACTCGCATTCTACATACACATGTATATACACACTAGTGTTTTTACTGGAAAAGAAAAAAGCTCTAAACTGGTAAACTGGACTGTGATCAGAAGAAACGAATTACAAATCACATAGAATACTGTTTGAGATGTAGTACTGAATGCATCAGAGATGGGGACATTACCCAAAGCAAGTCAGAAATGTTGGAAGCTGTAGAAATGTGGATATGGTGAAGAATGTTAAACATCAACTGGAATGACAAGGTGACAAATGAAAAGGTCTTGATGTGCATCAAAGCAACCAGTAGCATACTGAGAAGGATTTGGCACAGAAAGCACAAATGGACTGGGCATATTCTCAGACATGAAGATTTTCTGCATGACTTCACAGAAGAAAAGATGATGGGAAAGGTTACTCACAGTACTTAGGAAAATGATAGGGTTATTAAACGATAATGGGAAAAATGGTAAAACAGAGAACATATGTACAGTTGAAAGATGCGGCATCAGAGATCAGTGTGGAAACATGACAAGCAAGGACAACGTCAAATAGCTGCTGAAAACAGCAGAAGACCAAAGAAGACAGTAGTTGACTATTTACTTCTAGCGTCAGTTCTTAGGACAGAATCCATCAGTTTTGGTCTCAATTATAGTCAAAAAAACTGCTACGAAAGATGAGATACTGTACCAGATCTTTGGCTGACACTTGTGTTGAGTCATCAAGCCAGTGAGCATACGTGGCACATGCCAACGACATTTCATCACTCATCACGTACCTGTCACCGAAACATAAGCAACTCATCATTGCTAACACCGTCATGCTGTTTTGTCCGGGTAGGGCATACAACAAGTGTACTAAACCAGAGGGCAGTGCAGCTTCTTCATGTCAAAAGACCTGGATCCTGTGTGACCTAAGTGCCCATACTTCTAGGAAGAGTGGTGGAAAAAATTCTACTGCCATCCACTAAGGGTGTGCAGATACTACATTTTTGTTTAAACTGACAAGTTTACTCAAGAAGACAACGTACTGCTGTTGATAGCGCTGGTCATACATGACAGCTGCATCACCAGCCTCCGTAGCAGCATCAGAAGATTTCATTATTTCCTCGTCATCTCTACATGAGTATGTCACAGAGCCCTGACGACCGTCATATGTGCCTTCCTCATAACTCGCTGATGAGCGCTGACTGTCACAGTCGGACACAGCTCCACCGCCCCCGCCCCCAGTTTCACTACACACACATATAGGCCGACATCAGTGTTTATGACTTCAGGCATTTGTCCTGCTATGAGGTGGTCTTGCTTGGCCAACCCTGTTTGAGCAGGTCTCAATATTTCCCACATTTGTTTCAGTAATGTTACAGCTGACATGAATGTTTTCATGTCGTGCACATTTAAAGATGCGTGAAAGGTAAACAGTGAAGTTACACTTGACATAACGCCTCAGAAGTGCTCAGGTATGGCACATGTTGCCGAGACTCAACTCGAGCAGTCATTGTTCAGTTCATTACAATGGTAATATGATTTTCGTTTAGTTCTATACCTACATTAGTCGATGCTTGGGTCTGCCTCGACTAATCTAGCAGCCTTTAGTTCAACTGCAGCAACTCAAGTCACAACAAACCTTCTATGTTGAGAGCTGTCCATAAACTTGATGCGTCTCGTGACAGTTGGTGAGGATGTGTCTTTATCAGATGAAGAAGAAGACTTCATAATGGATCTTATTGAGCCTTCAGATGCTGCAGCAGAACTGACCTCAGGGCCGGTGTGACGTCGCTCTATTCTCGTCTCAGTTACATAGACCTGACGACCACTGCCTCCACCACCACCGTGAGACAGGGTTGTTGAACTGTCTGGATGGAGAGTGTCATGTTTCAACACGACACTACACAGAGTGTCACCCGAGCCATCCCCATCAGACGACTCCTGGTGTCCTCGTACCACTTTGCCATGCTGTCGAGCCTCGTCAGTGTCTGGGTGCTGTGGTCGTGGACTGGTGTGTATGATTGGGTCATCACTGTGCCACATAAATGATTCACGGCTCGACGACGAAGCTGTCTGGGAGAAAGTCGGCTCAGATACGGTGCGACTGGGCATGAAGAGCTGAGCACTGCCACGACTGCCACCCACACTACTGCTACCAACACTTGTTGACGATGTCGACAAGGCAGTGTCACTCTGGTGATAGTGCTCGCTGCCAGCTACTATCAGAGGAGGCTCATCCTCGTCTCCAAACAGCATTGAGTTGCGTTTTCTTTGACGAGCTAAATCGCTGGTGGAATCCATACTGCCAGTATTCGATGTATCATCACCAGTTTCATCCCCGGTAGCAGTAGTACTAATAGCTGCTGCAGCTCTCTGAGGAGATGAAGCTGACATCAGAGGTGATGATGATGTCTTCTTAACCTCAGTAGTAATAGTTGTTCTCACTTGTCTAGAACTCATGTCACCTCCACCTCCGCCTCCACCTCCGCTTCCTCTCACCATGTATTCAGTTTCCGTTGACACTGTATTGCCACCACTGCCAGTCGGGGTTGACTGTAATGGTGAAGCTGTCTTCTTGACTTCACTGGTCATGGTCGTTCTTGTTTGTCTACTGACGTCATCTCCACCACTCCTGACATCTTTCACAGTGGACTCAGTTTCCATTGGCATCATCTTGCCAGTCACTCGACTGTCAGTGTTCGTAGCAGCTGGATATTTAACGACAGCATCTGTGTTGCTGGCACGATCGACCCTGATTCCCTGCGTGCGTGTGTTGGTCGCTGAGTCGACGCGGTAAACAAAGTCGGCACCGCAAGCACGATGAAAGACCGAAGGGCGACAGTCAATGGCTGTGGAACGGAACTGTCTGATAGGAACTACATCGACGTCGATTGTGTCATCGCTACATCCGACAGTGGCACTGTTCTCGGCTGCCGTGGCGGTGGTGCTGACGGCACGGTCAACTGTTGCAAACCGACACTGCACTGCGACACTGCGCAAGTTCTTCTTCAGCATCATGTCCAGCACTTCACGCAGCTGCTCGTTGCTGAAGCGCAAATGTCGCGACTGGAAAGCTGCCATGTTGAGCTGCTGCAGAGCCATGTTGGTGATGTTGACTGATGTATCGGAGCGCTCAGCATCAGCAGCCAGCAGAGCAGCGTAGCCATCAGCACCGACACCCATCTCACCTGCTCCGACAGCTATGTTGCGTGTCATTGGCGCTGCATCATCAGAATGGTACATCACTCCCACCTCCCGCATCGCTGCCTTACACAGAATGCCAACATTACGAGTTGACTTGGGTAGTGGAGCAGCAACTGTGTCTGCTCCATCAATATACACTGTGCGCAGTTCCTTCTCACGAACTTCAAATCTGCTAGATTCAGGGTCAGGCACTTCGTACACTAGGTCATCTCCAACGCCAATGCTGCGAGTCTGCTTCACTGCAGTCTGAGGATAACCGCCAATCATGGAGCTGGTATCGCTAGCCCCTCCTCTAAGGAACACAGTCTTGATCTCCTTCTCTTTCACCTCCGTATTCTGCTCTGTGCTAACTTCGCGCTCATGTATACGCACCGGTCCAACATCACCCACAGTGGAAGCCTCAACGACAAACACATTTCCATCACCTACGCCGATGTCACGGCTGGGTTTTGGCAGGTTCACCTTGTGTATCACTTGTAGATTGGAAGTGAAGTCTGATGCACCATCCTGCTGGCGCTGCTGACGACTCACTGAATCCATTGGTTCATCACTTCCAACTTTAGCATCACGAGTTGCTGGCTTCCTTTGGGACCTGAGCTGTTGTTCCAACATCTTCTTTTCTTCCATCAACACCGATATGCCAGCCTAGACCATACCACACACGCACACAAAAATGCATACACGCAATGAACACACAGAATAAACCATTAGATGAAACAGTATCTTCTGAAACCTAAATGTACAATTCGTTTACTTCAGATAAGATAACAACTGATGACACAAACAATGATGTCACATGTCAAGTGTCAAGCTTGCTGTTGTCTAGTGGGTAAATGGCTGACTGCAGTGCACCATATCCCACGATCAATTCCCACTATAAACAGTTTGTGTTTATCACAAGGTGAAGCCTTGGACATTAGCTGTACAATTTTAACTACACAATGCCAACTCAGCCTTCTATCTGTGTGGGACAGTAAAATTAGACTCACATATCTGAGACGCTTTGCGTGTATACCTGCAGGCGTCGCAGTGACTCGTTTTCATCCTCCAATTCCTTCATCCTGCGTAGGCTTGCTTGCATCTGTTCACGTATGGTCTTGAGTGTAACCGAGCTGATGAGAGTCATGTCAGCCGGGATGCCGGGATGACCCGGGTCCACAATACCATCGATTAGGAACGTTTCCACTTCATCAGTCACCGCTGTGCTGCCAGTCACCATCGACTGTGCGGTGGTCTGAGCCTGCATCGTGGATGACACGGTGCCATGGGCTCCATTTTGGGGATAACTGTCTCCAGGTGGTCTCCACGACCTGGTGCCACTGCCAGTCATCATAAGCTCACTGGTCGAGTGATGATACGGGGCGGGTGACGAAGGACCACTGCCAATTGACACTGAGCTTGATGAGTCATATTCATGGCCTGGTGGGCGTGTCACGTTCAGCGCTGCCTCCGACCTGTAAATGAGTACGATAGTAAGTAACTATCAGTGTTTTATAGTATGCCCTCAACCTCCGTGGCCTCATCTGATTACTGATGATGGTCCTGAGTAAAAGAGGGAACATTAACACAGCTGCTCTAGTTACTAAAGTCCTGTGCTACACTCTTGTTGCACGATGTTCTAGGCAGCTTACTGGTCAAGCAGATTGGGTTTTTGTCACCCTGGGACCCTTACATTGTGTTTAGTATAGAGGCGGTTGCCTACAGTTCATATTGTAACACGGTGCAGTGGTCCTGGTGGGATTTAAGCTTATCAAAGTGGCCCACTGCCTTCCGTCATTGCTTTGATGCTGTTGGCTGGGTCATCTGGCCTGTAAAAATCGTCCCCAAAATGACCGAAAAAGTGTCAAGCGGGATGTTAAGCCTCTACATACTCACATGCCAAAAAGATGGCAGTCAGCCTCACATTATATCATTACAGCCTTACATCAGCCATAACTCAACATGGAAGCATGCACAGGACTGTTCCAAATGGCATAAACTCATGGAGACGGCTATTGCACATCGTCACCTCAATTGCATAACCCAAGATGTCTTAATTACATTTAAGCAAATGGGTAAAATTGACACTCTTGATAAACTTTCTAAAACTAATCAAAGACATTCCACGCATTTATTACTCTTTCATAATGACGAAAAGCCAGCAGGTTTTAATCTGCCAATGTCTAATAATGCAGCCTCCAAAGACTTCGAAACAGCAGGTGGTTAAAATTCCACAATATCAGCTTATGGAAAAAAATGTAGGCTATGGAAGAAAAAACTTAAAATAAACAGAGTTTTAAAATGAGAATGAAAGCTCCCATGTAACTGTCCGCATGACGAAAGAGGAGCTGCATATGTAACTCACTGATAAAGAACAGAGAATACAGATACACTGAATACAAAATACAAACTGTTCAACACATACAGCTAAAGTTATCACAGGCAAGACAGCTACTATACATGTATACCTACAGTGTACGTTTATCCTAACAAAAGAAAAGTTTTCAGTTCATATTCAAACATGAAACACAAAAACAAGCAGAAAGTTTGTTGCATTGGTGCATAAGGTTTTTTAAAAATTATGCGCTGCATTATATAAATTCATACTGACGTCAGTGACAAGCGAAGACCTGTACTTGGGTGTGGCTGCAGATGATGGTCTCCAACTTCTGTCCACATACTGGCGTTGCACTAAGGAAGAGTCATCATGATAGAGCTGCGGTTGTCGTGGCAGTGATTCCATGTCATATCCAGGCCTCGTACCACCTGCCGCCGCTTCCAGCTCTCGTCGGCGCAGGAACAGTTCCATGGACTGGCGAAGTTTGTGCTGGGCCTGGCTGTCTGTATCCGGGCTGTCCGCAGTGGACTTGCCCAGTGAGTCGAGGTAGCGAAGAAAGTCTATGTCAATGTGGTAGCCATATGGACAGCAGTTGCAGCGGTTGTCAACAAACTTCATATGAGCCGTCGTGGCCAAATCAGGCTCCATCATGTCTGCCCCATCATCTGTTCACATCAACAGTCATTAGTGCTATGAACGTTCATTACGTTTCGTTATCAAAAGCCAACTGCATCATGTTTTCGGTTGTGTGCACTGTCTGTCCTTCCTTGATTCTCATGTCACATTGTGTCAGTGATTCTCTCACATTTTCCCAGCTTGCAGCAAGGTTGACAATAAATTTGCACCAACCAATCTCGTTTGGCAGTTTCTTATCCTGCAGTTATTCCACTCAGCCATAACTAAGTGTTCAGGCATATTTTCACAACAAGCATCACTCAGTGTTTTAAAAAAACTAGCAACGTTTTTGTAACTTTTACAAACGAACACAATATATTTTAAAGTATTCTATGTCTGTCAGTCATTACGAGGACGTCACCAGTAGCACAACACGCACAGAAGCAGAGGTACAGGTACAACTCTGTGTGCGCAAAGCAACTATACAACACCGATGTCTCAGACAGACAGGGACTTGCAACAGCATATATTTGTCAACATCAACAGCAACAGTGGCAAGCCAGACTGCAGTACAGGAGTTTACTCCAGGACACCTGCTGCAAACTGCCAATCATCCAAACAGGTACAAACGCATATGCCAAAATATGAACCGGAGGAAAGACTACTGTAAAATGCTGTACAGCATTACCACTGTCATCAACATAGCTAAATGCTAATTAAATGCAGCTGTTATTGTATCCTACTCTACTTTTCTTCCAAACTTCCTCCGTTCTCATAAAGTGACTCCATTTCCGACGCTAGCTACAGATGCGAGATGACAGTTTCACTCTTGAAATTTTAATAAATTTCATGTTTTTTTTTAAATTTCAAAGATGATTTTGAAATATTCAGTGAAATTAACTACTTATATTACAACTGACTGATTCATATTGTTTAACCTGAAATAAACTTTTACCGTAACAACGTACAAATGTGCAATGGCATGGCAACAGATAGTTACTTCTTAACTGTTTTACATACACTGTTCTGTATTTATGCCCTATCATATCTACGATGTACAAATTTGCATTTCTAACCCTATAGCCAACCTCCATAGCTCTTTCATTTCAGCATTCTGCAGTCTTCTCACACCATACGGCACAACTGTACTTCATAAATAACTTGAAAACAATTAAATCATGCGTCTGCTGTGCCCGCTGGCCGCAAGTTCATAGCAAAGCTCTCGTCAACATCTCAACAGTTTCAGAATATCAAGACAGACTGACATTGTGATTCTTCACAGGCAGACATGATCAAGCCCACCCAAACATAATGCTTCCAGCGCCTGTCAGGCGGAAAAGGCATAAAAACTACCAGGATGACATGAC
>Ga0126335_1002429_pt1 | contig 11138 bp, 12 predicted proteins | sample OlaspJWI45metaG_FD_108409 | JGI IMG/M metagenome (GOLD analysis project Ga0126335, IMG submission 108409) | Marine gutless worms symbiont microbial communities from Oahu, Hawaii - Olavius sp. 1 OAHU.JWI-45 metaG | ecosystem: Host-associated > Annelida > Digestive system > Unclassified | place... | reverse complement strand
CATACAAATCACTGCAATACAATCTCAGTAACATTGACTTAACCAAGGGCTCACATATAGAGAATTCCTCCTGCTCAGGATATCGGATTTATCATCAAGTCTAGAAGTTAGCAGATGACCCAGGTGAGAACACTCAGCAGTGAAAGCTAAACGACTGCCCTCAAGTGTAAACTGTAAGTCACCAACAGATATTTTGGATGCCTCAGATGTAACCTTTGTCACTTGCAAACACACTGACTTAGTTAGAAGCACTAAAACCATACTTTGGACTTCTGTCAATCTACTGTTTTCTGCCTCATACAATGTCCACAAACTGCACCTGCCAAAGCCCAATCTGCAGACAGTTGTTTTAACAGGACCAGAAAACACTTCAAACTTGTGAGGCTGCATCAGGAAGACAATAAGAACACAACATAGCAAAACCTCATTTCAAACACTTTACATTTGACTTATCCTATTCAAGCTGTGTGTATTACTGACAATAACTGGTCACTGGCTGCAACGTCTCAGTATTCCTAGCCTTGAACTCAGGCACCTTCAAGCAGATCTACTTTGGTGCTATAACACTGTGTTCGGTATGTTTGATTTGAACTTCGACAAATTGTTTGAATGGAGCCCACATCTTGGCACCAGAGGTCACAAATATAAACTGCGTAAGATGTTAACATGTACACAGATTAGGTCAGAATTTTTCAGTGAATGCGTCATTACTGTATGAAATGAACTGTCTGTCTCCACTGATTTTAGCACAATTACGCGTTTTAAAGGTAGTATTTTAAATGCCAATTTCTCTGATTATCTCGTATGTTTTAACTATGTTTTGTTCTGTTGTACATCTTTTTGTATTTTATGCGTGTGTTTTTACTGTACATCACCAGGGGCAGTTGTAAGTGTACCATGTGCCTTGCTGTCGAGTCACACGTATCTGTGTCCATGTAACTGCTTGCACTTGTTTTATGACAAAATAAATGATGATGATCATGATGATGATAACACTATGACTACATGAATCCTCTTGAACTGCATGTACTTAAATGTGGTTCACATCACATGCAAGCAAATTATCTAACATTTCAGGTAATTTTCACAAAAAGTGACACAGGCTGGGAAATACTGTGGCAAACGTGCCAAAACATCCCAATTTTTATGAAGCACAGTATATACACCATAGAATTCACAGAAATATTCAGAATAACAGATTTATTATAGTTTCCAAATACTAAAAGCTAAAACTGACCTTCTTGGCAACAGCCAACATCTGTGCTCTACCACCATAGCACTGAACTGTGCAGTTGGCAAAGATTGGCTGCAAGTTCTCTATCCATTTCTTGCAGTGAAGCTCCAGGTAACACAGCAACGTCTCAATCACTGCAATTAGCGCACACATCAACGCAGACGATGCAAAATGTCTGTTTCACGCACAATAGTTAGCTGAGTCTATTGGAAACCTCCAAGATCAAAATATAAAAAATCACCACATTGACATAATCCGTACTGGGCCACACACCGACGCCATTCTAATCTGTCGAGAGCCATCACCTCAGCCTCTTCCCAAGTAAGTCCCATTCTTTGCAGATCCTACTTGACTACAGTACACTCTCCAGTTTGTCCTTGGCCGACCAGGTCCCCTCTTGCATCCTGTTAATAAATAATTTTGCCCAATGCCAATAACACCACCTCCGAACTGCATCTGAGACCAAAGTTACGACTCAACCTCGATCTAAGACCACAAGCTAATCTGTACTCCAATTACAGATCGAACTTACACAATGCATTTAGATAGAAAGTTATACTAAAACTCTAGACTTTAACTTTGGTCTAACACTGAAACAACTTTATCTTTTGCTTAGAGCAGATGTACAATATGACAAGTGTACATTCTTACAGCACAGCTCCAGCAGCTGACATTCTGTGCAATCGTCAAAGGTGAGTGCAGAATTCTAACCGGGCTTCATGCCTGACTGTAAAAAGCAAGTTTGTTTGACACCAAGACGAAATTCAGTGCTGTACACGATTCAGTTACTGACGATACCAGTGATCAGTTTAAATCTCAGTCCAAGAGGTAGTTTTTGAATGGTAGATGACCAAGCAGAAGGCGAGCAGCAGCATTCTGCACCAACTGGAGTGGTGTGATGCATCGACCAAGAGAGACCAACTAGTTCAGCAATGCAGTAGTCAAGAACTCTCAAATTAACGGGAATTTCTGTCTGAAGCTATGGTTCTAAAACTGAAGATTTAGCAAAACTCAATGTATCATCTTGGCACCAGAAATACCTTCCTCCTTCATGTCAAGCAGTTTAACAATGTCGTCGACCGGCAGAGTCCTCTCATGACTGGGACACGCAGTCTGTCGTCGCTGTGACTGAGTTGTGTTCGCTGACGACTCATCTTCCTCGTCATCATCCCACGGAGTGTCCAGACCAGACACGTCGAACCCGTCTACCATCGTCTCTTCCCTTGGCTTCTGTAACATCAACTCCAACAGTCAGCGGTGTGTACGGATTTCTTGCACAGAGATGGCTGGGGTTTGCAACAATTTCAACAAATGGTGTAACATCAAAGTAGCATCAGCGCACAGTTAGCAGCTTTACATAAGCACATCGGCCTGGCTGACTTCACATACAGTTTTAAACATATTCTAAAAACTCGCCTTTTTATCCAGCCTAGCCCGCCACCACTGCAAGTGCCTCTATACAAGATATACACAGTTTTAGCTACTGAAATGTTAACATTCGTGACGCATGACAAAGAAAATTGTTGCATTATCCAAAGTCAGTTTAAAAGGTAGTTAAAGTAAACGTAGCCCATACGCGATTGCCGAGCATAGGGTTCCGGAGCTGATCCCGGTTCTTGGCAGTCAGCCTGCAGGTGATGTGAGTCATAAACCCGCGGTAGGATGCCGTTACTTTCTGCCAGGCCTGCAGTTACCCCCGCAACCCTAAGCAGGCTGCTACCAATTTTGCTGCTTGGTGAACAGAGGCACAATGGGTGTGAACAGTTTGCCTAAGACTGTTACCCGACAGCGTTGCGACTGCAATTTGAACCCATGCCCTTCCGAGCCTGAGTCCAGCACGCTAACCACTCGGCTACCGAGCCACCCAAGTCAGTTTAGTATAGTTTAAAAACACCACAAAAAAAGTCACAATACAACACTTACCGGCATTTCCGATGCCACAGTGCGCTGGCGACATTTGCAAGGCTCAAATATCCGCTTTACAAGTTTCTTAACTGCAACTCGGTCAACTGATCGGGAGAAAATGTGACGTTTCAGTTCGTTGCGATCCTCTCCCTAGAAATGTTTACAGGTACAAATTACAGCTAATAACATATAATACCAAATATTTTCTTCTTTTCAACAAAACTCTATCATACTGTAAAACTTCATAGTTACACAATTTTGTTAGCAAATGATATTATATTTGCACATGCCTAGACAACTAGCCAGCCACAACACTGCTCTGCCTCAGAATGAACCGAGCCTATGCCACGACACAACGGCAGCACAAATTCACATTTGCTCATTTCAAACACGACGTCAACTTTTCGTTTGTAAAGGATGCTATTTATATTTGCACCACTGGCAGAGCTTTAGAGCTTGCCCCAGTGCTAATGCCAGAGCCACCCAGAGAACAGAACAGAATGATAAAATAATTATATGCTAGAAAATACCACAGGCAGTACAGCACTGGTAGTACCTTACAGTCAAGGAACAGGTGGCAATAGGCTGTCTGGCCATCACGGCCGGCTCTGCCTATCTCCTGTATATAAGACTCGATGTTCTTTGGCATGTTGAAATGTACAATTCCGCGAATGTTAGACTTGTCCAGACCCATGCCGAACGCCACAGTCGCGACGACGACACGCAGTCGCCCACTCATGAAGTCCTCCTGGATGTTTTTCCGTGCAAGAGCCGCCATGCCGGCATGATAGCACTCGGCACTCCAGGCACTTCCCCGTCTTTTCTTCTTTTTGGCCTTCTTCTTACCTTTGCGCAATGATCGCCGAAACATGACGTATGTACACTACGTATAGAAAAGGACAAAAACGATCAGCTACGTAATAGATTCTTGGCAAAAAATTTGTCTGTGGAAAACACCATCTGGAACTGCGCTGTGAAAGACAACATACTGCAACAGTTTTAATTAACAGTTAACTTGACAGTTGATGCTATATGCAACAAAATACGGTGTACAGAGTTGAAAGTTTAAAATAATATACCAGTGGTTAACAGAACACTTTCTTAAGACAGTAGAAGTTAACAGGTAACCTGCCATAACAATTTCACACGTGTTGTCAAGGGATCACACAGTTCCACCTGCATACAGACAAATTTATCCACAAATAGAAGGAACCATACCTACCTTTGCCTTCTTAGCTGAAGCTGGTTCTAATTTACGGACAGTGGAAGGATAGACGGCTGAGTTGGCCGAGGCACCACATCAATAAGTAAACAGTAAGAAGCTGACGTATGCATACCTTTCTTGTTCCTTGGAGGTGTACCTTCTCCATCTTCTTCATCAGAATAGCCCGACAAATCACTGTCGTCGCCGTAGAAGTCTTTCATCTGAGTCCTAATCAGCTGGGCCACACGAGCTGTCTGTTCTCGTCGCGTGCAGTAGACAATGATAGACTTGCAGCGCGAGTACATCGCACCTTTCAATAACCGGATCAGTGCCTGCGTTTCACACGGTAACAGTGCTATCAGTGCTCGTAATTTAATCAGAACAATTACAGTTAAGTGTTCCTCATCAAGTCTCTTGAGCAAACCAAGACGCTGATGGTCCGTAAAGAAAGTAAAAACAGCCATGATGCTGGCAGCATGCACAATATTTATTGTCACTTTCATGCATATTGGTGTGAACTTAAGTGAAATTCAACAATCTACTTTTTAGTTATCAAATATCTTAGTATTACAGCTGTTAAGGCTTTTCACGGACAATGGATCTGCATGCTGTCGATGGTCAAAAACCCTGAAATAAAATGCAACAGGTACACAGAGCAAATCACCTGTTCACGATTTCCGTCACTGGAGACACTCAGCTTCAAATTAGCCGGTATTGGCGCACCACGGATGGTAGCGGCAGAATCATCGACAATGCCAAGATGACGAGCGACACTAACAGCAGTCGTCATTGTAGCTGTCGCTGTCAAACCCAGCATACACTGAACACCATACTGCTCTCTTAGCACCTGCGAGTGGACACACAAGTTAGTTGCAGTATTAAGTACTGAGTTGGACATCACCATACAACAACGAGTGGTCAAAGCAATTTGGCGAAGGCGACATCAAATCCGTGAGCAAATCGGGAACTCCTCTGAAATACAATATCCCCACTCCCGAAGCATCTCTAACCCAAGCAGGACCTCAAACTAATCAGCTGCATTTGTACAGAGGAGTCGTGAGAAGCCGCTTAACAGACAGACAGACTAACATATGCAAGGAACACTTTACCACAACAGTCCGTACCTCACGCATTTAACGTGGTTTGAAAATGAGCAGTGAACACATACACCAAAACTCCAAGGAACACAAACAAATGGCCCAGAAAAAGCAAAGCACGCAAAAATACTTGTTCCAAAACTCCGGACTGGAAGAGCTTAAATATGTCGTGTTTGACAATGATACAACCACTAAAGACGTCAAATCAACGAGTGATAAAAATTCAGTGGAAAAAAGTCCGCGGAAGAACAGACTTGAAGGGACAAATTTTAAAATGAGTGTCAAACAAACGTAAGTTTACCGTGCAGACACGGAGATAAGATGGCCTGAAGTGGTGTGACCACTCCGACACACAGTGTGCTTCGTCAATACAGGTGAAAGCTATTGGAGGTAGCCGGGCCAGAATGCCGGACGATGCCCCACTGCCGACACCACTACCACCGACCAACATCTCAGGAGACAATAGCAAGAAGTGGACGTTGCCGGCTGCCACTGACTCCATGACGGCGCGACGTTGGAACGGCGTCATGTTTGTGTGAATGCACATGCCACGCACACACTCCGGCAACTCACTCACCTAAACAATGAAAACATGCAAACATGCCCTAAAACATATTCTTTAGGTTGGTAAAACATTTATATGACAAATTACATCAATCACAACTAAAACTGTTTACCTTTGGTGTTTCGATCTCTGTCAGAGACCTACATCAGAAGAAGCTTGCTCAGTTCTTCTTCTGGTTCTTGCTACGATAGTGATGTGACGTGGCACAAAATCAATCGTATGTGTGGCTCAGTGTGTAGCTGCCCTCGTCGCTGTTCACAGAACGCCGTCCCTCCTTCCAGATGTGTACCGCTTCCTTGATCCATCTGGAACTTCTGTCAGACGAGGATTGCAGATGCTTGCCAGTTGATCAAGTAATTATCATGACTTCAATGGTCAGTCAAAGCTGATTTATTTTGTTCAGACAAACCAGACAGATGCTGACTTTTTGGCAAAGGTTTGTTTGCTGTTGCCTCCACCTCTGCCTTGTGTTCTTTTAGTCTTGTACCAAACTTTCTCCCAGTCTCACCTATGTTAGTCTTCTCGCAATTACCACAAGGAATTTTGTAAACACAGTCCGTGATTTCTTCCTTCTCTTGTTTGTCCTTCAAACCTTTCACAAAGCGGGACAAGATCAGTTACACACCGATCCACCCACACGACCAATTTCTTGCCACGTTGCAACATTACCGTGGCAAGAACCGAAAGGAACTGAGCAAGCTTCTTCTAACGAAGACCTCTGACAAAGACCGAAACATCAAAGGTAAAAAGTTTTGGTTGTGATTGATATAACTGTTCATATAAAACATGTTACTGCTTTGTGAACCTCACAGAGACAGCAGAACAAATAACGATGCCTCTGAAGTTACGACCTTACAGCGCTATACAAATCTGTTTATTATTATTATTATTATTATTATTATTATTATTTGGCTCTATACGTGCATCATATTGCTATGACAGATGTCTAAAAATCCAAACAAACAGACAATAAATGTCATGCGCCAAAGGCACCAAGTATGAGCATTTCTCAACATATTCTCACAATACACAGCAGCAGAGTCTCATTTCTAAAGCCTAAAATAAATAGCAAAAATCAATATTTTACGCTGTTAAACAGTCACAGTAAGTTCCCCAGAATCAGGAGTTGGACCCAGAGATAGATTCTTCCTCACAAAATGAGACTCTTCCACAAAAAAAGAAAATTTTCCCACTTAAAATCATACATAATTTACTGGCAAAGACCGGTGCCTGTGCTATTTAAAGATTAAAATAGGCTTAATTAATAGACAAACCTGATCCTGCATGAGGCTGACAAGTGGTGAGACAACAAGAGTGATGCAGCGACTGCGTTGAGCATAGAGATAAGCTGCTAGCTGGTAGATCAGAGATTTGCCAGCCCCCGTCGACAGCACCACCAGAGTTGATAGACCTAACATAAACACAACTCTATGCTGTCAAATACATCAAACTGTTTTTGTCTAAGTTCAGTTATAGGTACTCATGTAGAGTCGAGTGGGATGTTAATCACTACCTAAAATCTTCTTGTGACAGATATATTTAAATATACACTTTGTCTCACTGGGAATCGAAAAAATGCCAAACATATCATTATTACTAACACATCACTAACTAGTGATTACATAATTGCGACATCGCGAAAAATGCCATTTACAGAAAATAAGCATTCAGTCAAGACTCTGCGAGAGGAAAAGCTTTTCCAAACGAAAACTAATTCTTGTCGTACCGAATCATTTTATTTAGAAAATTGACAAATTTGCATTAGCTGATTGCTGTTGTGGCAGTGGACATCGCCACAGTGCATGAACTGTCAAGTGTTATGGCAGACATTTTGAGCACTCCTACAGACTTCAGCATCACGTTTGCTAAAGTTGTTAACAATGATTTTTTTCTGTTGTTCTACAAACAGTAGCGTCATGTAATGCATCTCAACAGCAATGAACCACACAGGGCGGTCACAAATATGTCATACAGAAACAGTGATGTTGTAATAATAGAAGAAATGACTTTTTTAGTAATCGAATTGTTAACTTATGGAATAACTTGCCGCTTAGTACAACAGATTTTACTAGTTTCAACAAGTTTGACGAGTCACTTCGTAACGATTATCTTTTACTGAAATGTAAACTAAATTATATGTAAATTGTAAAGTGTCTTTTCTGCTGCACAATTTTATACATATTGCATGATGTGACTTGTAAGTGGCCTTTGGCCCTTTGTTGTTTAATAAATTGAATTGAATTGAATGTACTGCAGCAAGATATTATTTTGCAAGGTATAGTGGCAACACTAATTAGGTGAAGTGAGTGATTATCACACTATAAGCTTCAATGTTTCTTCAAAATGTTGTGTGCCAAAAATTACTTTAATATATGTGAATTTTTCAAAATTACGTACAATATACTGACATTCTTTTTTCTTGGACACGGTGTATAGCTTTAACTATTTTACCTTAATCAGCTAATAGCTCTTGCAGTGACATGCAATATGCTCAATTAATGTTTTTATCCAGTGTTTTAAGCAGACAACATGTTGATCATTCCTGGAGAAGTAAAAACAAGAGGCCAAAAGCATTTGGTGAAGGCTGCACCGAACGACCCTGCGCAGACGGCACGCGGCACACACTGCACTGCCAATTACCCCACACAGTGAAGCCGAGCTGGGGTTATTCGGTGCATTCGTGACAGACAGTCAGACAAACTGATCAACAAACATCGGTAACAACAATCTGCATCTCATGCATTCGATGCAGCCTAAAAATTGTAATGCCAAAAAGTGGCATTAATAGGAATACTTTGGCAACATCGAAGAACAGAAAAAAAGCATAATTTGTTCATTTCAATACACTTAAAATTATTAGAACAACATCGGACAAAAGCTTAAAGAGGTGTCTGACAACTGACCGCAGAGAACCCTCATGATGGCGGCCTCCTGACCAGGACGGAAATCAGAGAAACCAAACATGTGGAGTGCGTCAATCACCTCTTGTGATGTTTCTACCAAACCACACAAATTCACGAAGCTGAACTTAAAATCTGCTTTCATCCTCCCACCACCCTTTATCAATTTTTCTCAAAGTTATTATATTCTCATTCCAACCTTGCTTTTACTCAACAGCTTCCAGAAAAACAACAAATACAGGTCACAAGTTCAAATAGTTTGTGACTCTCAAGTTTGTCAGTATTTCTCTGTATGCAAGACTACCAGCCTCCACATCCAGCGGTTATGACTTCAGACACCCTGGTTATAGACACACATACAGACGCCATTTGAATGGAATATTCTATTAGCTCAGCTGAACTGCAGCCAACTGAGTTAAATTTAAAATGTTTTAAAAACCACAACTATAACTACAACTAGAATATACAAGAAGCTCAGCTGTGGCTGATATGCCACCTGAACACTTCAGTTTATGCGTCGCGCGGCAAAATGTGTCTCAGTAACCTGCGCCCATAATATCCAAAATTTGCCCTTAGAAATGCAGCAATACACTCTATAAATAATCTGTGCGATAACTGGTCCACAGTAACGTCATGCGCTATTATAGACGATAACGTCACATTGCCATGTTGCAACTGGTCGACGTCACCGTGTCAAGGCTGGGCCTTTACAAAAAGGCTTCGGAATTTCGTGACTTTGTACCCACCCCTCTTGCATTTGACGCCCTCAGTGAGGGGGAGCCCCCTGAACAATCAGGTTCATATTCAGTACTGGCTGCAATCTCGTGAAAGTCGCCTGATGATTGACTCAGTCATTTAGGTACAATACATCAACGTGACAGACAGACAGACAGAAAGACAGACACCACCATGGCAATAGCCATCTAACGCACTGCACTGAGGCGGCAAAAACTAGAAAACAAACACTGGAAAGTGGTACAAAACCCACGGAGACCAATCCTACCTGGCACGGATCCATCTTCATTGAGTTTATAGAGAGGCTCAATGCAGTGTAGTGGCATCGGCTTCTCGTACGGAGCTCGGTAAATTCCAAACATGGAGTCACTGTCAATCTCACGAAGGTCGTCATTGTAATCTGTCAACAGACAATGCAGTAAACACTTCACTACATGTGTCAGTGAGAAATTTGCAGCAGTACAATGTTTTAGCTTTGCTGCACTATGTATAATTTCTGCCTGTTTCTACTCCATCACTGCCTTTCAGTAGCATCTGGACTAAGGAGTCATCTCTGGAGCCACTTCTACAAGCGTGCTGACCCTCAGTAATGCAGCCTCGTCATCAAAAGCAGCAGCAACTGCATTCCATACAGTGCTTGTGTGCAGCTGTTTTGAAGAAATAAAGTTGATGTGTAACATCATACAAAAACCAGCGACAAGCTAGTTGGAGGTAACTGAATAAAATTTTGCAGTTTAGCGTAAATACGAAAGTGTAATAAGCGTGTAAAATTTTGATTAAAAATTCTCAGCCATTTGGGAAAAATTTCACAAAACCTCAGGGGGAAGTAAATTTTTTTGACTCACACTGTAGTACCGAGTAAAAGACAGCAACGGCAAAAGTTACATATGCTAAAAACATACAGCTGCAACAGAAATAAAATGCTTTGTCTCAGCAACACATGGGTTACACCTCCAGAAAGATTCAATCATCAGAGGCCAGACATAACAAATACTGTCAATGCATTAGAAACATGACTTTGTACCGTTTTATAGTAGTATACTGACTTGCAACGATCATCAATTATCGATAATTGTAGATATACAGAATACACTGCTAGACAGATGCTGCATGAAATTGAAACGGGTAGTCGCTTTGCAGCACAACAGTGAGCACAGGATAAGTTACAAACTTACACACTGAGCCAGAATAATTCCCACGGTAATAACTTCATCAAACCAAGTTTTATTTAGATGATGTTGGCACACTTATAGCTTGATAAATTTTCTATCATGCATGTACTTCATAATATCCGAAAAACAGACTTAACAGATCTGTTTCGCTGACGTGCTAACAGATGAATGGAAATGGTAAACAGTCATTTATTATGGTTTTAAGTAAAAAATATAGAATTTCAATTTTAAAGACCTGTAGATATACAGAGAATACACCGCCAGACAATTAATTACATTCCTTCTTCACACGGTAGAACAAAACACTACAAAACAGCATAATTAGT
>Ga0126335_1002428_pt1 | contig 11138 bp, 11 predicted proteins | sample OlaspJWI45metaG_FD_108409 | JGI IMG/M metagenome (GOLD analysis project Ga0126335, IMG submission 108409) | Marine gutless worms symbiont microbial communities from Oahu, Hawaii - Olavius sp. 1 OAHU.JWI-45 metaG | ecosystem: Host-associated > Annelida > Digestive system > Unclassified | place... | reverse complement strand
CAGTCATTAGCTGTGAAACTCAGCCGGCGGTCACCTGACACCCGACAAATGTCAATAAAGTAACGTGCTGTATGCCAAAGTGACTACGGCACAGCGATTAGCATCACAGCGTCAGTTAACAGCGACTGAGCAGAAACAGCTACCATGGATTCACTGTTACGAGCCAGCTAATAATTTGAGATGGCCGCCATACGCCATCAAGTATTTTCGAAGTGAGCATGTTTGGATTATTCCACACCTCAGGGTACCCTATAATGTCCAAAACGTGAACTGAATTAACTGAAGTGAGCTTCGTCGTGAGCCGAAATATGACCCAAAAACGAAATTCGAAATGGCGGCTAAATTCTACTTTATGTTCAATTTATGACATGCTGTGCGAAATGGAATGCAGCTCTAATGTGCAGCAGCTCACGGAAGGCAGAGACAACGACTGTCAATTGGAGTTTCCAAAATAAACTTTTCTTGCAACACGATAAACTCAGTCTGTAAGCGGACGGCGATGGGCAGCAATGACAAACAGGCGAAGAAACAGACGACGGCGACACACAACGAGAGACAGAAACCATTGAAATGTCCAGACTACGTGACTGCGGGACTAAAGAGTGACGACTAAATACGTGCTCACACAATTTATACGCAACGTTTACTGATGCTGCTAGGCCATTAGCTCACACTCGCTAGAACTAGCTTGCAGGGCCGTTGGCTTGCACTATCTCGCACTCACTAGAACTTGCTCACACTCGCTCGCACTCATCAGAACTCTTTTACACTAGTTTGCACTCGCTAGAACTTGTTCACACATGCTCGCACACACCAGAACTCTTTTACGCTACCTTGCACTCGCTAGAACTTGCTCACACTCGCTTGCACTCACCAGAACTCTTTTACACTATCTCGCACTCGCTAGAACTTGCTCACACTCGCTCGCACTCACCAGAACTCTTTTACACTAGCTCGCACTCGCTCGCCTGCCTGTTGGTGATGGTCGCAGCCACACATTTTGATGTGCAGCTGATGACATCAATTCGCCGTCACTTCTAATGACATGGTGGGATGGGCCATTTTGGACATTGCCGTGGGCCGTTTTGCACACGACAATTGGTCGTTTCGGTCGGCGGCTAGGGCTGTTTTGGTTTTAATGGACCGTTTGGTCATGCAATGGGGCCGTTTTGGTGATGGGCCATTTTCGTAATTTCCCGTTTAAAACTACAGTTTAAAACTTTAGTTCTAGCGAAAGATAAAGTCACCCAATGTCAGCGGGCTACAATGGTAAAGAATTAACAATGCCAAAACCGAACTTACATAGAGAGCTTGATCTGTGGACTTTAGACGGCCTACAAATAGACATACAGATGCCATCTGCATTTCAACACTTAAACAAGCTCAAACCAGCCTGCAGTGTACGCTGTCACATCAGCTACTGCGCATTTACGAATGAATAAAAATGCCATTTCTAGTTCTGATTATTATTCTTATTTTTAGGCTGCATCAAATGCATGAGATGCAGACCGTTGTTGCCGATGATCTGTCCGTCAGTCCGTCGGTCATGCGGCTCAACTCGGCTTCACTGCGGAAAAATGGCTGAACGGATCAAGATGCTGTTTGGGGTGAAAAGTCCTGGGGGCCCACGAAACATTGTGTTAGACGTGGGTCCTGATCCCCCACAGAGAGGGGAGAGAGATTCGTTGCAGCCTTCACCTCTGTTTACCCCAATTAGTATAAATCCCATTACAACAAAAAATAAAGACGGTATAAGCAGTCGGAATGGCTTAAGATCCGGGTTATCGTGTAAAATAAACTTATTACAAAACAGGGCCATGTTAAATCTTTGGATAATTATAGACAGCCTTTGGAATAAAAATGAAACTTCTCGGCTGACACCATACACATCAGATATTCTGCAGCTGAGCATTATTAGGCTGCACCAAATGCAGACTATTGTTACTGATTTGCATGGAGTATGTCTGTCTGTCCGACAGTCAGTCTGTCTGTCACACAGCTCAACTTGGCGGCCAGCAGGGGTCATTTTGGGGCAGCCTTCGCCAAATCACTTTGGCCTCTTGTCATTCTTATTACTATTATGTCTTAAAATGTAAAAGTTGAAACATGTAAGCTGAGATCCTGTCCAACATCGAGGGCAGCAATAACTAAAATAACAGCAAACACCACAAAACTTGCAATCCACACTGAATCAAATTGCTCATTCTGACACAACAAAAACTTGACAGAAAAAAATGCTATCCGACACAGAACACCGAACACGACTGACAGATGCGTACCACACATTTCGCATGACATCCGCCCTGCTATGTTCTCAAACGTGCAAGTGGCACATGCCCAGACATGTTGCCCCGCACTGCCACCAGTCGCACCACTGATGCCGTACGTATGCTGTGGCTGAGCGGAGTGACAGACTGTCGGTGATGGCAGTGGAACATAGGGTTGAGCAGGTGTCGGCGGAACATAGCGTCGCACTGGTGGCGGCGTCGCTTCAGCTTGCCGCTGTAATGTCTTTAGATCTTCAGCCACCTAGGTACGTACACCACACACATGGACCACACTGTCTACATGCCCAGAACACACATCGACATGGACAGCTTGCAATATCATTGATAAGATTTCAGCATGCAGTCAAAAGCGGACAAGAAGCCTATCACATATAATAATGTAGACAATCTGTTGCAGCCACTGCTGATAGCTACAACATCATACATACAATAATCTACATTGTAACAATTTTATGTTAAAGTATATTTTTGGCAGAAGTTTGAACGTTTGTTAGGCCTTAGCTGATGTTAGTATGGTTTGTAAACGAGCTGCTCGTGCTTGTAGGCCTATTTTGCAATTTCCTTTTATTGCTATTGTATTTGTATTCTGCATGTCTAGATTTTAGCTTTTTACGTAACCGCGTATTTTTTGTGTACTGTATTTTATGTACAGACTCAGAGTACTGTCCATCTTCACTCGACAAAGTCTGGTGTAAAAGGAAAAAGTTCGTGAGATCGTTTTCAAAACAGCTAACTGATCACGTGATCTCACAGTGCATGCTGTGAGGGATCGTCTGGAGACTCGCGATGAGAGTGGGAGAGAGTAACTGAGTGATACGACTGGCGAAGACCTGGTGCTGGTCTGCTGAGCCGATCTACTGTTTGACGCCACACCATGACACTGCCGTCAGCTGTCTGACGAACAATACGCTGACCACATCCAGTTCAAGTACTGCTTGCTACAATGACTGACGTCAGGCATCACCGACCATTCGCCGCCCGTCCTACGACGCTAGCAGTCTGTCGCCTACTACGCCGTAGTCACGACGCGTCTGCTGCTCTCGGTTTTATACTATGTTATATTATAGACTCCTTTTCCCTGTTTAACCGCTGTTAGTATTTCCCTCTAGACACTGTCTTGAGCCATAATTACCGTATTCTGCCGCCGTTTTACCGTTTATAACTGATGTTTCTTGGTAATTTTCGGGATCTCCACAGTAACATATTACCAGTCATATAAGTTAACAGCTAAGTAGGCCGTAAGAGAAAGGGTGACATGTAACAGTACAACCTTGTGGAAACGATCTTTCAGTTGAGTGTTTTCAGTCTTGACAGCACGCAGACTGGCAAGCGCATCTATCAGCTAAACACGCACATGTGCAGCTCATGTTGTATGGAATGAACCATACCTGTCCTTGCCTTTCCCGCCGAAGCTGGTCCTCATTTACCAAGCCTGGAGGAATGGAAGGCTGAGTTGGCCTAGGCACCACCGTGGTGAGTAAACAGTCTGCCCAAGACTGCTACGTGACGGCTATCACAGTTGTTAGCTGCTCAAGCAGTCACGCCTCACTGGGCAACAGGACCTGATGACTCTTCTAATTATCTGCCGTTATAGCCTCAACTGTCTGTCTGACTCACGACACAAACTGTTGTCTCATCACAAATCTATGAAATATCTTAAGTCTTGCCAATTCAAAATCTCACTTGCTCGGCACGACAATTCCGACGCAAAGTGCTCTTGCGGCAGCCTGTGTTGCCTACATGAGCTATGCAAGTTGTTTACTTATATACTGAAAGACCGCTGCAGGCTTAACACACTTTCTTCTTTGTAGCGCTGAGTTCAACACTAGTTTCGCGATATCTCGTGTCAAGATGTTCCATCGTCATGCGAGATGCTTCACGATCGCGTCGCTCCTGGTCAAAATCTTCCTTGAAAACTGCCACCTACGTCACAAGCACCCATACACATACATGCGTGTAACTTCTGAAGCCACACACCAAAGACATCCAGCAACAGATTTTCATTTTACAACCGGTTGTCACAAATTATCTACTGGACGGCTGACAACTTGTCCCCAACTCAACTCATTAGAACTCGTTACGATTTAGGTTAGGGTTAGAATTAGGGCAAGAGTTAGAGTAAGGCTTAGGGTTATGTTTAGGGCAACTGGTTAGGAACAAAGTTGGTTTAGATATGGCGATGAGTTGACTTGGGGATGAAAACTGGCTTGTATTTGCTGATGACATCCACAATGTCACTATCTGTTAATAAACACACAAAATGTTATCAATAGTAAACCAAGTTCCACCCGAAAACTGAAAATGATACGGTGCTGATGCCCAATGCATATGGCTCTTCGAGCAGCACTGATTGCCATTTCAGTAGCCCTCAGCCAGACAGCACCTTTTACCATAAGACCACGAAGCTAATGCCTGTTCACTGTCCAGCACTTAGGCCAGTACCAAATTATGCTGCTTGGTAACAACTTGCCCAATGTTCCTGCACAGCAGTATCCTGGCCGGGAGTCCAACCCGTGACCTCTTGATAACAAGTCTAGCTCCATATCGAAAGCACCACCATTCCATCTAGGGCTTGTTGTGTGAACACTGAGCCATGTGAACCGCTCCAGTTGACCCGGTGGAGCACTCCAAATGTCAATGCAACATACTGCTCCAGCTGGAGTGTTCCATTCAAACAGAATGGCTACCAACAGAGATAATAATATTATTTTGTCGATGATTATTACACTATTTACTGAAAAGCAGAGAAATTTATAGTAAATTTATAGTAAAGCTGCGGAATAAGGTTCGAATTCAAGATGGCAGATGACGCCTAAATTTTTAATGTACGGACCCGGATATCTCTGGAATGGCTAAAGCTACAGACTTCAAATTTGGTGTGTGCATCGACTACAAGAAGTAATTTTGACGGCATGCAAAAACTAGGTCAAAGGGGACGTGTTCCAGTTTAGGTGACCTAGATTCAAATTCACGGACCCCTGTGAATATCTCTCGAACAAATTTATCACGCAGATAAGACTGTAAGGAGTGGAAGATATGCAGTACAAAAGTAGGTCAAAAAGGACATAATCTATATCACACTGACTTACTTTTAAATTTTGGAATTTCGTCCATCTTTCCAGAATGGCTACAGCTAGACTTCAAATTCGATCTGAACATTGCTTAGATAAAGTACTATCCACTAGCGCAAAACTAGATCACGGGGGGGGGGGCAAAAATTAGGTCACGTGGTTACATTTTAAATTTGCCGATTGTTGTGAATAACTCTAAAACAGCTAAAGCTACTGGCGTCTTATCTAGCACATAGATAGATTGTAAGGAGTAGAAAATAAGCAAAAGTAGGTCAACGGGGGACATAATCTAGGTCACGTGACCTATTTTGCAAATTTTTCATTTTCTCTGCAACGTTTAAAGCTGGAAACTTCAAATTTTGTGCGCTTACTCTCTACGAAGAGTATTATCTACAACTACAAAACTACGTCAAAAGGGCATAACCTAAGACACGTGACCTGTCTTTAAATTTTGCAATAGCGACTATGGCAGTTAGGCGTAAAGAAAGTTTTAGGAGGCTGGCAATGTGTGCATGGTTTGGTCACATGACAGCCGATGCATCACAAACACTGGAGGTCATAAGGTCAAATGTCAAGGTCATGACACAAAAAACGAGATCCATCACGAGCAAAGTAAATGCTTCACTGTGCATCATAGCGCATGAGCACGTGCATGTGCTGATGGCACGTGGCTATGTTGATGACAGTTTGTTACCCTCATCAGGCAGTGGAGTCAAGTCTTGCTGTCTGCAATCGAGGCAGTCGTTGTTGATACTTACTGACGTGAATTCAGTCAATACAAACGGCTGTCATGAATGAGACATGTCGTGTTGCCGCACACTGCGATCTAGGAGTGCGGATGTTTTGGGGCCCGCCAAGTCGGTGGCTATAAATGACAATACGTCTTAATTGCTGCATATTCTAAAAAGTAATGCAAAAGGGACCTGTTCACGCAGCATCTGCAACTCCAACATCATGTCTCTGTCTGAAGTCTCGTGCGTCGACGATGACATCGGTGATGAATGCTGCAATGACTGTGTGAGAACGGCAGTCTAAATGATCACCGTAACCATCACCAGCATCATTAGTAGCAGCACCAAGTTCAGACAAAACTAATTGCGAAAACATGCAGCTGTACCACGTCACATCACTACCGTGGCAAGAACTGTAAAAAAAACTGAACAAGTTTCTTCTGCCAAAGGTCTCCGACAGTGATAGGGAAACAATGTTCGATCGTGATTGACGTAAATTTTATACACGCTAACAATAACGAACATGGATACATCGATTACGAAAAATGCAATCTTCTGTTCTGTATAGTTTGTCGAATTATTCAGTTCCCGACCTGTGTTCCAGTCGTTTGCAAAGCATGCAGCTGTGCCTCAAGTTCAGCAACTTTACGATCAATATACAGACATCGGTTCTCTGCAGCAGCTCGTTGCTGTTTCTCAGCATGTAGCTGACACAGAGCATCTTCCTTTGCCATCTACGACACATGCAGCTCCTGTTATCAGTGAAAGAAATCAACGAATACAGCCAAAAATTATGAACGTGAAAATATAAAAACATGCAAAAATCCACCAAAATGCTGAGCTAAAACACTAAGACGACACAGAAGGCAAGCAAGCCAATAAAACAAGAACTAGCTAAAGCTTTTTACTCACATTTTACTAAAATACCTGCTTACTTATCTTTTATTTACTCATGTACTTTCATTACTGTGCCACAGAGCAGCTAAATACATTCCAAAAACTGAATAAAATCATAAGTGAGTGAGAGAGTAGAGGCTTAACATACCACTCATCACTTTACAGGTTATTTCGGGGACGATTTTCACAGGCCAGATGATCCAACCAACAGCGCCACAACACGGAAGAAAGCCAGTTGGCCTTTGAGATAAGCTTCAATCCCACCAGAACCACTCCACCGTGTTATAATATCAATTGCAGGCAACCACCTCTAAGCTAATCACAAGCAAATTGAGAAATTCACAAAATGTGAGAAGATGTTAGACGACAGCTTTAACGACACACATAAGCAGAACGGTAGGCACATACAATAAGCGACAAAGCAGGAGAGATAAACAGAAACAGATGGGTACCTCCTCGTCCTCGCGTTGTTTCTTGGCCGACAGCAGCAGTTCATCAAACTCTGTCTCTCGTTCACTGTCACATTTCTGTCTCTCGTCAAGTCGTTGACGTACGTCTGACAGCTCAGCTTTCAGTGCTGCCATCTGGCGAGTGTGAGATGACTCCAGCTGCTTGCAGTGGTCGTCCCAAGAACGATTTACTGCCACCAGCTACAACAACAAACACTACTACTACTACTACTACTTAGACGTGGGAGTCACTTGGTTGCAAAAGTTACAGACAACTCAACTCAACTCGTAACTTTTAGGATGTGAAAGTCACTTAAACCAAATATTGTGGTGTGACTTGACTTCAAATTCATGTGACTAAAAGTTACGACTTAAGAACCATTTTAGATGTTTCAGATGTGCTGCATCCAGCTTTTGCCCTAAATACCACTCCATTGCAAATCACGTTCATTTAAAAAAGCTGTAGGCCAACTTGGCATTTTTTATACTCTGCACTTTAATTGTGCCTCAGTGGACTGACCATTGGGCTAAATTGGACAGGACTGTAAGACACTCATTATATGACAGCGGATTCTGTCAGAAAATTTGATGGCGACCTGGACCAGAAATGGCTTGACTTGAGGCACTCCAATTCGACTAAATCAACTCCACGATGTGACTGCGACCGTAACTGTAACGAAAATGCATTTTTCGTCCGTGAAATAGATTACTTACTCACTTATTTACTATAGCTAATGCAGAGTTTACACTGACCATAGATAAGTGCAACACCGACCTCAGCGATGGTAGCATTCAACTTGTCAACGCGTCTTTTGAATTCCATCTCGGACGTTGACACTGCTGCAATGTCGACGCTGCCGGCTGACGACACTCTCCTCTCCACTGTAACCCAGTCTCCTGACTGCTGCTGCAGCTGGTCGGATGTCTGTCCGTCTGCATCTTTGGATGTCCCTGTCTCTCTTGTTTCTGCTGACTTAAACGAAACCTCGTTTCTATGGCTCGTCATATCGGCCGCAAGTCGGGCACGATCTTCTCTGCATCACAGCACACAGGCTCGACTACAGCAACTCACTGCATTTTGTTCTATCCGGGTGGTTGTTGCATTAGCCAGGGTTTACTCCACGGCGAGTGACTCGTGTAGACTATTGCAATGCCATGCTCACTGGGGCACCCAGGTCCATCACCGACAAGCTTCAGCGAGTTCTATACGGCGGCGCTCGTATCATTACCTGTACCAGCAAGTACGATTGCGGTTTGTCTCATCTGCTGCATGCCAAGCTGCATTGGCTTGATGTTCGACGACCAGTGCAGTACAAACTCTGCACTCCTGTCTCAGACATTGCCAGTCGCCAACATCTGCGATCAGCCAGCTGCCACCAGCTGTTCGTGCCACGACACTGACGTTCAATGTTCGGCCGTCAGTCCTTCTCTGTTGCTGGTCTGTCGGCCTGGAACTCGCTGCCAGACAGTCTACGTGACCCGGCACGTTCTGTCGACTGCTTCTGGCGTGAACTCAAAACTTCTCTTTTCTGAGGCTTCTAGCATATATAGCGCGTTAGAGGCTATGCACTATACAAATTTATGATTGATGTTGACACCGACAAGCACATGGGTGGCAGGTAAAACTGAGACATCCCGATAACCTGCGCTATATCTGAATGCTATGGAGACAACATTCCCTCGCCAAGAGATGCTAACTAGTCACGACACAGAAAGACAGGGTAGACGCAACTTTACCACACACAATTCCATGAGTGAAACTGAAAAAATTACTCACTGCAGCTTAGCAATAGTTTGGTCCTTGACCATCTGCTGGTCATTAAGTTCAACGATTTTCATTGTCAACTGTTCCATCATTGCCTGTCGTTCACACAAGCACACATAACACTCATTAAACCGAGCATCATCTAATGAGTAATAATTCACCACGACACATATGCGTGTTTCCTTACAACTAACTTCCCGTTTCTCCTTTCCAACGAAGATACCTTTAAAGTTGCACACTCTGTTGCGAAAAAATTCTGAACGAAATCATCTTTACTTATTTTCTCCACTTACTTGACGACAACACAATATGCAAAACGTCAGAGCAAAATGGCAAAAATTGTCTCGAGAATGATACTATCTGGGCTTTTGCAACCCGCCAGTATGACATTTTGACTTTCTTAAAATATACCTGAAGAAAACACAGAGCGGGTAGCATCTCAAAACGTTACAATTTCATTCAAATTCTGTTCAGTGACAAACTTACGAATATTATACATTATACACACATTATTCCATAAGAATCCCAGCACGGGCAGCAACGCAGAGAAAAAACAGCCAGCACTCGCCTTATGAAGACGTGTTTTTCTCTCGAGCTTCAAGACTGACAGATTGGTGCGAATAAGGTCTGATGAGACGTCCTGACATGACGCAGCAAGATTACAAGTATTGCTAGTATCATCACTCTGACGAAGTGCAGCATCTCTCAGCTCAGTCGTTAGTCGTTCGACGTCAACTGACAGACTGCTGTCCTCCGCAGCATCCTAATACGAGCACCACCATCAAGTGAATGCATGTTTGTAAATATTCACCACTATTAAATTGTGTCTTACGTACTATTATGTGTTTGATTATTGTTTTGGTTTGTACAATTGTTAATTTACGGCACTGAGTAAGCCTTGTGCCACTATTTGGCAGAGCGTATATTACTGTGCTAAACTGCGTATGTTATGCTATGTTTCATATGATGATTTGTGTTATATTATATGCACTGTCCTGTGTGGCAGATATTGTGTAATCCAGCATTCATGCTGCAATACAAATAAAACCATTATTATTATCTTTGTCAACATCACCATCATCTCAGTCATTCAACGGGTAACTATCTTTTGCTAAAACTGAAGTTTTTAAGACAACAGTTTCAGAACAGATTTTGGTTCAAAGTAAAATGTAACCTGCTGGGTTTGAAACTGGAAACCAAAAAAAGCAAGTGTAGCACAAATCGTATCCCAGACCACAACAGAAACTATAAAACTATGCTTGTAGAATCCTGCTGCACTGCCGTCGTGATACAGTACATGGAAAATTAAAAATCTATCAGCAAGTCAAATTTTAACTGTTCTAAACGTGCCACTTTGTCGCCAATAACTGTCCTATAGCTGTAGTGTTCATATCGTAGGTCAAAAAGCTAATCGATATATCGTGACGTTTCATATCATGGCACCGCAATATTGTACGATATCCTCACGGTAACAGCAAAGTGCCCAGGTACTGTAGCACTGCATGGTTCTCAAATCTTCATTATCTATTATTGATTCCTGGAATACATACATACATACATACATACATACAGAAGAATTTTTTAAAGTGGCCAAAGTGAAAACCGCAAGGACCACTAAAAAGAAAAATGCCGTCATGGATATGATATAGAAAACAAAACAGTTTTCAGTTTCCGGCAGAATGATGTCAGTGATGCACAGTCAGTAATGTCGTGTGGCAGACTGTTCCAGAGTATCAGACTGGCATCAGCGAATGCTCGGTCGCCAACAGTCCGACGATGAGTGCGCGGCACGTCGAGCTGCAGCGAAGACGCGAAGCGCAGATGTCGCCGCGATGGGATACCCACCAAGCGATGAAGGTCGTCGGATAAGCACGGTGGGGCGAGACCATGCAGTGATCGAAACACCATCGCCGCTAGCTTGTACTGGATGCATGTTG
>Ga0126335_1002427_pt1 | contig 11140 bp, 7 predicted proteins | sample OlaspJWI45metaG_FD_108409 | JGI IMG/M metagenome (GOLD analysis project Ga0126335, IMG submission 108409) | Marine gutless worms symbiont microbial communities from Oahu, Hawaii - Olavius sp. 1 OAHU.JWI-45 metaG | ecosystem: Host-associated > Annelida > Digestive system > Unclassified | place... | reverse complement strand
TATGAGAATAGTTAAATGCAGCAGCGAGGTGTAACTTAACGACAGTTGCACGAGCAAACTGTGACGACTTTGCATTGAAATTTGCATATCGTACTGCGTGCCTAGATCGCTGCAACTCGACCGAGTTTCGCTGTACAAGAGGAAATAATTCGTGCATCGACGCTGAACAAGAATGTGACGGTTTTATTAACTGCAACGACACTTCGGATGAAGCAAACTGCTGTACGTTGTTACGGTGGTTTTAGTAGAGCTTTGTTAGTGAAATGTGACTGTCATGCTGACAGGTGTGCGAGCCACAGACTCAAAAGCAGGTTTAAACACTCATGACAATTTTTTGGGCTTGATGTGGCATGATTTATGGGTTTACTTTTGTATGATTTTTTCCAAATTACATGTAATTCGGACAGTCAGGTACTGTAATGATAATGAGTAGGGGCATAACGTCCCACTCGACACTTTATAGGTCATTTCGGGTGGACGAACTTAATAGACAGCTTTGCGGAGAACATTAAGGAAACAGGCGCGTAGGAACCGGGTGTGTAATGGGTGTATTTACACCCCCAATATTTCGCTGCTTAAATATGTTCCCCGGAAGAAAAATATTACTACTTTATAACCGATCATGACAATAGGATGGATATGTTTGGCCTCTTTAAATAAAGCGTGATATTGTCAGAAATCGCTTCTCTGTATGTTGAGGTAGAAGGTGCGAAAGTGCAGACACATTCATGCATGTTCTAAAAATATCATCTGTCAAAAATGTTCGTCAAAAGCTCCTACGCGCTGGAGTACCAACAGAGATCCACCATTGTTTACACCCCCAAACTCCAGCACCTTCCTACGCCCCTGGGAAATGACGGTTACCCGCCAAATCAGACTCTAGTTAATCACACAATTAGCCGATTACTTCTGCGTAAGTAGCTCACCAGCTTAGCTATGCCTAGGAGTGACTGCACAGCAACTATCGTCATAACTCAATACCTACTTAATTATTTACTTACTTACTTATTGCAGTTTCGCTGAACGACTCGTTATCAGTCCAGGTAAAATATCGCGGTGTATCAGGCTACCACATCTGTTCTGATTCCTGGACTTCACAGCTTAGTGACCGACTCTGTCAACAGATGGGACACGCGTAAGTCTATCTATTAAATGACATCTTAAAAGTTTTATGTTTGAGCTGTGACATAATTGTGTAGGCTTAATGACGGTTATAATTTGTCCTCATTTTTAAGGTAGGGGGCGTACTACACGTACATCTTGTCGTTGTCATTGTCTATTCGCTCTTGGTTATACCTGTAGTGTCCTTATAATGTTTTTCTAATAAAAATATGCATAATGCCTTAATATTTTTCGGTGACGATCGATATTTTAGTTGTTTGGGACAATTAGCTTACTACCTACGCACAGCATTCATTTATACTACCGATATATTAATTATTTCCGTTCAGCCAACTTTATTTCGTCTGATACTGTTTCAGAGAAGTATAATTGCTATATGTTACAGGTCAGTATCATCAACTAAGATGGTCAATCTCACTGGGTCATATCGCGTTTTGAGAGTGGCAGCACCTTCAACGAGCAATCTACTACGGAAGTTGCAGCCAGGGTGAGTAGCCTAGGCGGCGCCACGATTCAGCCCCGCACAGTAGTAGCAGATGATCACAGATGCTGAGACGGAAGTAGAATTAATTTGAAATTTGAAATTCCAGTAGTGATGGGCAAATTTAAAAAAAATAAATATTTATTTTTTTTTGTTTTGGATCGAATTCTCGTTTTAGACTCGAATTCCAGCTCGGGACCATTGGATATTTGATTGACCCCTAACTCTAACCGAGCTGGGCCATCGTAGAATAATTAATTAATTAAGTAAGTAATCCTTAGGACTCTCTATGTGAGTTGATTTATGTGAATGACCCTCCCCCAGACCCAGAGCGTCTAGCCCGACTGAACAACTTTATGGTGCAGTCCTTAGGGACCTATGTGACGTCATTTAATATAATTTAAATTTAAATTAAATTAAATTTAATTTAATTTTAATTTAATTTTAATTTAATATTTAATTTAACGACGGGGTGCATCCCTTAGGGTGATGGGAATCATTTGAGGTCGTAAGTGGTAATGTAGTGACGTCTTCATAGAATATTTAATTTAATTTAATTTAATTTAATTTAATATTTAATTAGCAACTGACAACTCTATGTGCAACCTTTAAAGCTTTACATGTAAGGTCATCAAATTTAATCTCTGTTTAAGAACCGGCCCACCTCCAATCAGGTGGTTCGGCCGACACGCGCGTGTGACTGCGATGATATGCTGAGTCATTTTTTGGTGCTGAGTACCAGCTTTTGATTAATTAGTTTGAACTTTTCCTAGAAGCAGGCATGCGGCCGGCCGACTCGCGCGTGAGTCACGCGGCTGGAAACGCGAGTAATTAATTAGTTTGAACCGGATGCTTCCTAGAAGCAGGCCGACCGACACGCGAGTAAGTCATTCGGTATTGCCGCTCCGAGAAATCGTTACGCGCATGCGCGACTGGACCACGCATGTGACTGCGACGGTATGCTGAGTCATGGTCTCCTAGAAAAACAGATGTGAGTAATTAATTGGTTTGAACCGTAACTAGGTTGCTGAGTCATGTTTCCTAGAAATTTGATATGCTGTCATAACCGGATCAAACTGGTTTCAGCCGGTTTTTTACCGGAAGTACATACCATGTATGGAAATACGACTTCCGGAAAATTTCCTATAAAAACCCCAGACGTGACATCACATGTCATTTGAGCGTCAAGAAGTCATAGATGCAATAATGAATTGCTGCCGTAATTGCTACATAGGGTGTGAGAAAGATTTCTGTCGACTTTGTACTGTTAGGAGAGTTTGTGTATACTGTCACAGACGTCTGCAGAGTAACTGCATCGACAATGATCGAGAACATGCTTGTTTGGTAAGATTATTTTTTTGTCACAGATAATAGATCGCCAAGCAATGTTTTTCAAGCAAAAGCTGGTCTTAATGGCACATAGAAGGCCATTTCGGTGTCATATTAACCGCGGAGGGATAGAAGGCTGAGCTACCATAACTGTTAGTAAACACTCTAACCTGTAACGAGCTTTGCAGTTGCTAGCTGTTCAATCCGTCACGTCGCGCTTCAATGAGCAAGCCGGCGTCTAGCTCACAGCTGGGGACCGAGCGTAGGGTCGCGAGCCACGCTACGGGATCATAGATCGCAATAGGTATCGAAAAATTGTAAATATTACAACAGCTGTCATCGGTCGCCCATCCGTACTTTTAACCTATTGTCCTTGTTGTAGACGTGTGCAAAGAGAAAAAAACAGACGTCACCGCCGCTCCACCGCATTGAATAAATCAGTCATTGAAGTTCAATCTGATGTTTCGCAGCAGAACGAGTCATATGACGAATTGATAAGCAATCTGCGAGATGACATACAAAACTCAGTTTCTCAAAACTCGACAGTTTGAAGTAAGTTTACTAACCTGGTTTGTTGTGTGTGTACGTAAATAGTCCATAGCAGCCGTACGTACAAGCTGGAATTAATAGTGAAAACACAGCGTGTAGTACGATCTCAGTCAGCGCGTTTTTAAAATTTGAGGCCGGCCGCCAACAGTCCGGTGCAGACCGGTGGTTAAGTGGCGTAGGCTAGCCAACGAATATCACAGATATCTGACTCAAGGCCTAGCGGCTCGACACGTTGTACAGCGAGCAGACTCGTTCCCACGCCAGCTGCAGTCGTCCGCGCTACATAAAATTGGCCTACATGTAACTGGATGCACGATGCGGTGTTAAACTGTACCCAGAGTTGACATAACCAGCGGCAGCAAAGTTCAGTTTGCAGTTTAGCAGTCAACCCACCGGCAGGGCATATGTTTTTGCTCAGCTGAGTCAGACCTGGCGGCTTGCCATGGTGTACATCCCGCACACGCCGATTCACTGTTGCCTTACTTTAAGCAGCGACGCTGCATATAATAATGCGTAGAGGGGCAGCATAGAAAGAGTTGTATATAAACAGTGTGTCCTAGTCTACTGCAGCTCACGAATCCAAAGTAGACACAAAGTGATATTTATCGAAAAATATTTTATTTAGTGACGAAAGATGCGAAAACACAGCGATGTACGATAGTGCGCTTAAGCTGGATGAAGTAAAATGCGAACGTGTGGAAATGGTCGGACTATCCTCAGTTTCGTAGTTTACTTACCAAATTAACACTTTCTTATAACGACGATACTCCAAGCGTTTCGTTATCGACTTTTTAGAAAAAAATTAAATTTATTTACAATTCCCTACCACTGCTAAGGCCGGAAAAAATTTATGGTTTAGTGTCTTTCAATGGTTTCTTAAATGTTAACGTATAAAGAACGAATCCGACATTATATAAAAGAAATTTGTAGTATATTGGTGCTTTCCTGTTCACAAGTACCCATTTTATCATTACCCCGTCTTGTGTCAAAGTTCAGTTTGCAGTTGGCTGCCAGCTAGAACCGAGCATGTAGTGACTGGCGCTGTCAGTCTCCGCTGCAAATGCGTCTTAAAAAACACGCGTTGTATGCGCGGCATGCTGAGTGCTAGCCACTCACCACCAGTCATGTCGTTGCCATTTTCGCAGGACAAGCCTGGAAAATAACTGTTAAGTATACAAAGTGATAGGCTATGAAACAAGTAATGGCCGCATTAAAGGCATCATCTGGCGAAATGAGTGGTCATCGTGACAGACTGACTGTCAGACGCCCTGAGCATTTGCTGTGACCTAAATGTCATTTTATTTTGTGATGGGCAAAAAATTAAATTTTAAAACTGTTTAAAATTATCTGTTTTTGGTTTAGAATAATGAGTAAAAAAACGAAAGTGATTATTTTGCAACATCATCAAAAAATATTTATTAGTGATGGCCAAAATTTAAAAGGGTTTACATATCTATTTTTCGTTTTTTTCACTCGTCACATAAATGTAAAATTTTTTACTATCCACCTAGTAATAGAATGTAAATTCCGGTTCTGGACCAAGCCTTAGCAACCGTTGCAAGGAATTCCCCTAACCTTAGCCACGTCTAGGTTTGATTAATCCCTAACTAAGTAAGTAAGTTCGCGTATCTGTTTTTATGCATAAGTCGAGAACTCACAGTCCACGACACTTGACTCTACACAGCCGCAGTTGTTTATTTAGCTTATCCTATGCAAACTTTGTTGTTTAATTTATGTACTAACAGATCGATGCGCCTACAGTTCAAGAGTCAAGCAACGTTCGAGCGAATGGCCGTGAATAGCCGTGAATGATTGAGGCCAAGAAGACACGTCAAAAATTACGGCATATTTTCACACGTCTTCTGTTGTGATAAGCGAGGGACATCTATTGGATTTGGATGCAGCGATTGCTCATTTGAATAAGAGAGTCGCCGGGTTCACTCGCCGTGGATCCGGCTACATACTCGCCAGCATCGATGAACTGAGCGCATCGTTCAGACCGTTGGGAGCGGGCTCTTTTGTCTCATCGCCACAGTGGATCGAAAACAATCACGCAGTTGTTAACATTAGAAACCAGTTCACTGACAAATGTTTTGTGTGGTCTATTTTGGCACATTTGTATCATGCCAAGCATAAAGCAGAGAGAGTTACTAACTATAAACAATACGAACACACTCTGAACCTCACCGATCTGACATTTCCGCTTCCAGTGAAACAGATACAGAAATTTGAGTGCATGAATCCGAGTATTGCAGTTCACTGTTTGGCTTGCGATTGAGACAGTCGCAGGCTCGCAGCTTTTCGATGGTGTACCTCAGTCTAGAGGTTCACAAACGCGAGCACACCATCACGTTGCTGTTGTTAGACGATCCTCGAGACGCACAAAAGGCATCACTACGTATACGTCAAACACTTATCTGCACTGATATCGGACCGCGATAAAGTCCACCACAAACGACACGTCTGTCTCTCGTGCATGCAAGTTTTCAGCAGCAAAAGAATTTTAAACGATTACTCTCGCTGTTGCCTCATCCACAAACCTGGACAGACGAAATTTCCCGATCCAAACGATCCAAAATCTTGCACTCTGTCATTTCGATCTCACCATTTTGAATTCCCATTTAGCTTTTACTTGGTGGCGGACTTCGAAAGTTTCTAAAAACCGGTCGCCGGAGGGCAGCAGCAGCAAAGCGGCGCCGGTAGGGTAATCAACGTCCACGAACCGTCGGGATTTTGCGTTCATCGCGTTAGTAGTTTTCCGGATTACCAAACATCGCCTCACACCTATTCCGGAGCCGACGTCATCGATGCGTTTTACGATCACGTGCTTCGCGAAGCACGCATCATCAGTGCCATTCTATCGCGCAACGTTCCTATGAGTGAGCTCAACGATGAACAACAATCGTCGTACGTTGCTGCCATGACGTGTCATAACTGTGGCAACAAATTGCGTACGATAACCCCAAAACGCGTCATTATTGTCACGTGACCGGAAACTATCTGTTTCCGGCAAGATAGTTTCCGGCACGGCATGTAACAATTGTAATTTGGCATTGAAACCGCAAAAGTCGAACGGGTACTTGGGAGGAGGAGAGAACAATTACCTCGTACCTGTCGTATTGCATAACATGTCCGCATACGATGGGAACCTCCGATTGCAAAATGGTAAGGTACGATATGCGGACATTAAAATCATTTTCCTAAACAGCAAAAAAAATCTAAAAATTCAGATCGCAAACACACTTTTCCTGGACTCTTTTCAGTTTATAGCAGCATCGTTGGACACGCTGGTCGAAACGTTGCGTAAGTCTGGAACAGATCAGTTCGAGCACACGTCGAGATACATAAGCACGGAAGATTTTCTGTTCCAGAAAGGCGTGTTCCCATACAAATATTTCACAGCTATTAGCAAATTCCAGGAAACGGCATTGCCCCCGAAAGACGCATTTTTCAACAGACTGACGAACGAATTGCTGACTGACGCGGACTACAAGCGAGCCCTAAAAGTCTGGAACCATTACGACATAAAAAATTTACAACAGTACCACGACTTCTACCTGACAACAGACGTACTACTGCTCACAGACGTGTTCGAGAGTCTTCGGGGCACGATGCTAAACGCCCACGGACTAGACTGTTTACACTTTCCTTCGTTGCCGAGCATGACGTTGCAGATGGCTCTCCAGATCACCGACGTCGAATTGGACCTGATCACTGACCCTGACATGTATTTCATGTTCGAGTCCGGAATTCGCGGTGGTCTCTCGTACGTTCGTCAACGTCACGCTCGTGCAAACTATCCGACGTTACCCGACTATAGAGCGGACGAGCGGACGTCATATCTTGCCTACTGGGACTGTAATTCATTGTACGCAACGTGCCAAATGTACTGTCTACCAGTCGGCAATTTCTGTTTTCTGAGGGAGGACGAAATGCAATTGTTCGACGTCAGTACGGTTTCTTCCGATTCGTCCGACGGATACGTACTGGAAGTCGATCTGAAATATCCGGTGGGCTTACACGAATGGCACAACGCATACCCGTTGGCTCCAGAACACGTCGAGATCGTCGACGACATGATCAGCCCGACCCTGCGAGATATGCTCCGAGAAACCGATACGCGTCACGTGCCCGCGTCGAAGCTGGTCTCTAATTTGCGAGACAAGACGCGATACGTGACGCATTACAGGTGCTTGCAGTTCTATCTCGCACACGGGTTGGAGCTGATCCGTATACACCGCATCGTCGCATTCGATCAACGGCTTTTCATGAGGCCGTTCATCGAATACTGTAATGAACAGCGAAAAAAGGCCACCACCGACTTCGAGTCGGGTCTGTTCAAACTGTTCGCCAACAGTTTCTACGGAAAGACAGTGGAAAACGTCCGAAAACGCATGAACGCAAAATTGGTGACGGATCCTGAGAAAATGGTGCGAGCCGCTGACAAGGCCACGTTCAAACTTTGCGAGATCATCAATTCTGATCTCGTACTTGTCGAGTCGGAACGCACCAAAATCACGTTAAACAAACCAGTCGCAATCGGTTTCACGATTTTTGAATTTGCCAAACTCGTCATGTACGAGTTCTATTACGATTGTCTGCTACCCAAATTCGGAAACAAATTACACCTTTGCTTTACCGACACGGATTCGTTCATCTTTCACATCGAAACCCCCGATTTGTATGCCGATATGGAAGACATATCGGGGTGGTTCGATACGTCCAACTTCCACGAAAACCATTTTCTTTATTCAGCGACAAATAAACACGTCTTTGGCAAGTTTAGATCGGAAACCGGCGACTGTTTGCCCCAGAAATTGTGTGGGTTGAGATCAAAAATGTATTCGCTGCTGACTCCGTCGACCGATACGTCGTTGTCGTTCGTTAAAGCCAAAGGCGTACCGAAAAGTTATGTCAAAAAAACCTCCGCCATGAGCAATATCCACACGTCCTAAATACCTGGAGCTCGACAAAATGTAAATTTAAATCCTTTAGGTCCAAACGTCACATCCTCACCACGCGCGAGGTGACTAAGACGTGTCTGTCCTGTAGAGACGATAAACGTTTCCTGCTAGAGGACGCGGTGCACTCGCTTGCTTATGGACATCACCGCATACCGCGTTAGTGCAGATACGAACTTGTATATGTACATATTTGTTTGTCGTTTGATTATTAGAAAAAAATCTATAAATAGCGTTACATTTACACAAAACGCACAGACGCCGCGATGAATAACACGACATTACCGAGTGGGGGTTGCTACGTAGGCTACGACGACGACAATAAGTGGACAGTGTTCGTAATCGCCGCATTGGCGGCGCTATTTTTAGTAACAGCAGTTTTGGCGACGAGCCTACGAAGGCGACGAACGAACGCATAAATACGGACGTTTATCGTGACGTCAATTCATTTTAGGACAGAACAACATCGCGTCAGGACTCAGACGGCGCTGTTGCCCTTCAAACACCCGCTTACGGCGATAGTATCGGGTCCGACGGGCTGTGGGAAAACCAGCTTCGTCTTGAACGTAATCGACAATGTCGACACGTTGATCGAGCCGACCCCCGATAAAATAATTTATTATTTCGACGAATATCATCCGATGTTTGACAAATACTCACACGTCGATTTTCGTCAGGGTGTACCGAAGTCAGGTAAAGGTATAGCAGTTTGTGAAACTTTACCACACCGCTATGGGAAATCACTTACCAATATGATTACACAGTGTTACCTGCCACCCGGCAGAGGTAACTTTCCCGAAATTGAAATCGAAGACATTCGCGATGCATTGGTGATACTGGATGACATGATGATCGAAGCAGATCAAAAAATACTGAATATTGTTTTATGCGAGTCGCATCACCGTGAGATTTCGGTTATATTTTTCGTGCAGAATTTTTTCAACAATAACAGGTACATGTGCACCCTCAGTCTAAATGCTCAGTACATAGTGCTGTTTAAAAATTCGCGAGATAGCAGTCAATTCGCACACTTGGCGAGACAGCTGTACCCGCACACCAGTCGCTTCGCCGTGGAAGCATATAAAAACGCCACGACGGAACCTTACTGTTATTTGCTCGTCGATCTCCGTAGCGAGCAGGACGAAGATCTAAGACTGAGAACCCGCATCTTTCCTGGGTCGTACCCTTACTTTCGAAGACGGGTGGTCACGTGACCGAAGCATTCGAAAAAATCTTAGACTCCGGAGGCGACTGCCGAATGTTACAGACAGACAAGGGCAGCGAATTCGTCAGTTCTTCACAACATCCATTTCTATACATCGGAAAACGAAGACATCAAAGCTGCCGTGACGGAAAGATTTAACAGAACGCTGAAGATAAAAATGTACCGCTATTTTACGTTAAAAAATACGTGGCGTTACATCCATATATTGCAAGATATGGTGGATTCGTTTAACACCACTCGTCATGGTTCCATCGGTATGTCCCCAGACGAGGTGACCGTCGCCAACGAGGCTATGGTTCGTTTGCGACTCTATCCGATCAAATCTGTTGCGAAGAAACCTAGATACGCGACGGGCGACACAGTTCGCATCGCAGTCGGTCGTCGTCCATTCGCCAAGGGGTATACGGCCAAATGGTCTCGCGATCTGTTCGAGATCTCTTCGCGTCTGCCGACGGTACCCGTAACGTACGCGCTGAACGATTCGCTCAGCGAACCGATAAAAGGAAAGTTCTACGAGCAAGAACTTTAGAAAGTCGAACGGAGCGGCAACGAGCACTTCATCATGGACAAGATACTGAAAACTCGTCTCGGAACCGACGGAAGAGTCTGGTACTACGTCAGTTGGGTTGGATATCCGTCAAAATTTGACTGCTGGGTCGATGAACTCGTCTCCGTCAACTGACGGACGCTGGAAATTTTGCGGTGATAGAGTGCCTAAACAAGAAGTCGTGTTTATCTGTCAGATAATAGCATCGTTCACTATAGTGATAGTCGCCCTGCTGAATCTATCGTTAAGCGATAGAGACAAAGTGCTCTGGTCTACGCTAGTTAAAGCAGGTTTTGGTTATCTGGTACCGAATCCCACTGTTCATCGGCTTTAGATCAAAAATGAGTCGCTTTACTCTAACCCTGCCGAGCAACAGCTCAATGAATTATCATCCGAACAACACGGCATCTCAGTACACGACGAAACTGAACCACGTCATAGAACTGGACGGCAACTGGGAAGTGGGATTGCTGGAAGCGTCGTTTCCGAGTAAAACGGACAATGTATTGCCCGACGAGTGCTTTTTCACGATATACATCGCAGGTGGCAAATATCACGAAGTGAAATTGCCTGCGGGATATTACACGAAGCCGGATCAAATCGTCGTCGCTATGTACCTCGCACAACGCAGGACCTTTCGATTATGGCAAAATCAACCGTTGTACGCAACATTTCGCTCCGTCCAACGTGACGTGATTCGCGATAAAAATCACAAGCTCGTTCGTAGATAAAGTGCGCTTCAGCGAGGACTTGGCATGCTTACTCGGATTTCAACCACACAAGGATTACACCGGCAGACTGGAAAATATGGCAGAACTGCCGATGAATTTAACGGGAAGCCGGGAAACCGACGATAAGTTTGAACCAATAAAAGATAAAATATGTTCTTATGATTGTACACCAATAATAATAACAGTAGATGATGT
>Ga0126335_1002426_pt1 | contig 11141 bp, 7 predicted proteins | sample OlaspJWI45metaG_FD_108409 | JGI IMG/M metagenome (GOLD analysis project Ga0126335, IMG submission 108409) | Marine gutless worms symbiont microbial communities from Oahu, Hawaii - Olavius sp. 1 OAHU.JWI-45 metaG | ecosystem: Host-associated > Annelida > Digestive system > Unclassified | place... | reverse complement strand
GCAGGCGCGCGCAGGCGCAGGCGCCGAGACCACCCACCGCGCAGGACGCTGCTGATTGGATCGAACGAGCGACGCCTGTCAATCAGTTCATCCATTCAATTAATCAATCGACCATCCATCCATTTATACGAAATATCATTTTACGCGCTACAAAATGACGGATGCAGTATTGATATTGTTAGTTCGGCATTAACCGTTCTCTAGTTACGCTGAACCAGCTTTGCCGGAAAGATTGACTATTTTTTACTAATAAGATTTATTTACCACACAAATGTGTAAGCTTATACATTTTATTACTAATTCTAAACATAATCATCAGCAATGGAATAACGAAAATAGACACATAAAGCGTACTAAATTTTAAAATTAGAAAATGTACGGAAAACCATTTAGGCCTCTGCATTGCCGGCCGTCACAGAAACGGACAGACATGCACACAGGCACGGACAGACATGCACGACCCGATTAAATAATGCCTCTGGCGCCTCTAGGCGAGCAGACGCATAAACACGACAACAAAGAACGGTGGGCAAGCCCAAGCGACTTGGTTAGGCAAACAAGTGCCATTCAGACGGACAGCATTTATAGGCCTAAGTGTATATCTATTATTAGCAGAACGTTTATTTTCAAGAATTGTTATATTAACTTTTTGTACAAATGTTTATAAAACGCTTATTAACTGGCAGCACAACGACTGAGTTTATATGAGATGTGTAATATTGGCCACCAGCCGACTTCATAGTTGCTGGCAATATAATGGTTGTCCAGCATGTACAATAGAAGTCAGTGGCGGCGCGGCGCTCCTAGTGTTCAATAGTCGCCACACATTTCAGACGCGGGTGCATAATGCAGTACTGCACGTGGCTGACGACGTCTCAATTTCCTGGCCGTCCAGAGCCACACATTGCGGCTGAGCTTAGATGACGGCGATGAATACAATATAACAACGACATGCATGCACATCGCACACCGCCAAGACAATGACACACGGATCAGCGCGACGGCTGCAGTTCCGCTCTGAAGGGACACTGTGGTACTGTCCCCCGATCTGGTGACTGGTGAGAAGGAATACCACTTTAAGCTGCTGATGTGGACCGTTAGAAGTTTGGTTCTCTACAACAAATGTCACAGAGCACTGAGAGCAGGCCACGAAGACACAGAGCCTCAGGCTGATGTGCATTAGTTACAAGTTTCAAATAAATGAGTCAAATGTCTGCTGGAATGATGTATATGAAAAATATTAACAAGCGAGAAGTGAAATCTACAAAGGCAATTTTATGTCGTTGTCAAGTGGCTTTGATTTGATGCCATTCCAGGAAATGATGCTAAAAGAGAAATAAGCAGGTAGAGGTAGGTGACTGGGATGGCGCTGTGCTCAGTCTCATACTATTTTCTTGACTTCCAGACCATCCATCTGTCTATACGTAACAGTGTGACGTTCGTCTGCAGCGTCAGCCAATAAGTAATGAGCCAGTAAGTGACGTCATATCATGCGGTGCATCGACAAAAAATTGTCGTTGTTAAGTTGCGGACAAATAAACACATAGATAGATCGGCACAGAGAGGCTGAGGATATCTGTGTAGCTGTGCGCCAGCCAATGTTGTCAATATAGCCGGCAAAACGATGAGATACTGTGCAGACTTCAGTGCTTTGACGCTGTTGGTTGGGTCATCTGGCCTGTAGAATCGTCCCCGAAATGAACTATAATGAGTCGAGTGGGACGTTACGACCTTACGGCGCTATACAAATCTGTTTATTATTATTATTATTATTATTATTATTATTATTCACTCACTCAGAGACAACGAATGCAGGCAGCTAGTCGAAGTTCCTATCCGTCCTATTTCAGGAAAGGCTTCAAGAACCATACGTGCCTCAATCAGCTCAGCGTGGGGCGTGGGAAGTGACGGCGACATATGCAGACTGACGGGGAGAGGAGAGGACTATTGATGCTGCTAAACAACGGACGGCGCGACATGCTCCATTAGCTTCTCACTTTTCCAGTCCCATCCTCCCCACCATACCAGCCATTATAATGTCCCCCGTTACCGACTGATCCTGTGTGTTTTACCTGGACGGCTGCACACACTGACATGCAATTACGCATCTACAAAGTACACGTGCGATGAATGGAACTTTCTAACGGTAGAGACAGGCCTATTGACTGTCGTATCATTCCACCAGGGAGGTACAGCGTCGTGAATAAGGCACTTGCGTGCACGTAATGCGTAATTACAGTCAGAGGCCGACGGTCAATACGATTCTTCAGCACGGTCGGACCGACAGACTAGATATATAGGCTAGTGGTAACTAGTCACGAAATTTTTAAGAACAACAAATTCCTAAATTTTGCTTTCCAATTCGAAGCTATTTGTCTATAAGATATGGTGGGGAGTAGGCTTAGCTAGTGTGATAGCTAGCTACATTGAAAACTACCACTAATATCATCGGTAATAATTCTGTATTGTATGTCACATTGTTGTGATTAGCATACACATATTTGTTTCAGTTTAACCTGGCTAATCTTCCTATTATTGTTGACTTTTATTGTCTAGCCTGTTTTGCTAGAATTAGGCTTGCAGCAGTTAACAAAAGGCCAACGTAATTTGGCAAAGGCCGCATTGAATGCACCGCACACACTGCCTTCGCAGGACTCGCTAGCTGTACTTGTTCCTGCGATATGTAAGCGGTCAAAGGACTTAAAAGTAGGTCACGCGACCCTGCCGCAGACCCCTGTATGACCCACTTTTGCATTGTTGTCGTTAGGGCCTCAACTCTCTATATGCCCGCAAAATTTCAAGTCTCTACCTTCAGTCGTTCGAAGATATGAGGGGTCCTAAAATTTAAAAGTGGGCCCTCTCCCCTTCTCTGTGGAGGGTGTCAGGACCTACGTTTAATACAATGTTCCATGGGTCCCCATGAGTGTTCACCCTAAACAGCATCTTGATCTGTTCAGTGAAGCCGAGATGAGCCGCGTGACAGAGAGACTGGCAGACAGACAGACACCGCGAACATCGGTAAGAATAGTCTGCATCTCACGCATTCGATGCAGCCTAATAATGATTAATTGATTAGAAATTCAATGCAGTTTTAAATATCAATATTCCATAAATGCATACAATTATTGTATCGTATACTGAATACGTCATCTATAGTGTAATGTATTGTGTGTAGGTGATAAATGTGGAAACAAATTGTGTACTGAATGGAGGAAGGGACTAAGACTAATATGGAGTTTGCGGTCTGATGCATATTGTGATATTGTTACTGGTCTGTCTGGTGGCATGTCAATCTCAATGAGTTGTGTATGCGATCTCTTAGTTTTGCTGCAAAATGTCTTCATTATAGCTCAGCAGCACTGATTCGTTTTATTACCTACATATCATGGTATATTTTTTGTTGCTGGAGTGTCGGTAATGGGTATGAATGTTACATTATGCTCTGCTAGGTATAATTATAAAACTTGCGATTTTACATCAGGAGTTGTTAATATGAATAGAGTAACACGGCAGTACTGTCGCACAGCTATTAGTGTGTCGTGTGATAGATAGTGTCAGTTTATTCTTGATCAGATAAGGTGCCGGGATTGGCATATGGATCTAGTCCATTCAGCTGTATATGGTTCGGAGTGCTTCTTGGATAAAGATGAAATTTGTGAAATTAACGCGTATAAAATTTTTAGCTGCAGGTTAATAATTGTGGTGTAATTGTAATTTGTGTATATGCACTATGTTTTTATGTTCTTTTATGCTGTACTTTGTGTACGATTTCATAACAAAATATATATACGTACCGAACAGATACAAATGGTCGGTTACGACTTGTTCGGTTTCGAATCTCTGGCCGCGAGCTCGAGAAGCGTTCAGGACCTGATGCAGCTTGAGGATTCACTAACGATCTTGTCAACTGTCATAGGTCTATATCTTCGTCTGGTGACCGCAAAGAATGAACGGATGCTTCGGCGTCCTTTGAAGTGCTCCAGGTGTGGTTACCAGGTGCGAGCTGCACGTTCGCCCCAGGCAACAAAGGTATAGGCCCGTCACAGTGGCGACCGTTTAAATGGAGCAGTATGCGACCAACCTGGTCCCCGTAGTGAGCGACTAATAAACCGGGCGCGCATCGGACTTCAAAGAGAGCCGAGGTACCATCTGCGGCCACGAACAGCGCGCAGTGAACCAGCTGCAAGGTCGCCTTTCTCGACAGTTACAGCTGAGTGGACTGGATTCATGCAGTTGATTGCACGCTTCTCTTATCATATCATAGCTGCATTTATAGTGTGCCTATTACAAAGTAGAACATAGGTGCAGTACAGAAGTCCGACTAGATACACGTACACGCTACAAAAAGACTAATAAAAACAGTAATAACAGTTCAAATTTTTCAACAAACACTGAGAGCAATTCTAAAAGAATAAGATTTTAACAGTTTTCGGAAATTGACTGGATCAGCCACGGTGCAGATGTTGTAGGGCAGTGCGTTCCAGATGGCGGGACCTGCATGAGAGAACGCACGCTCGCCGAACTTCGTGCGCAACCGTGGTATAGAGCGTATAGTTCATGAGTGAAATGGAAGATGACCGAAGCCCGGAAAGTGATCTGCTGGCGCCGACTGACTTTCCTGCTTCCTACAGATATGTTGTGCTGCGACCATGATGGATAGCGTGGATGGTGCAGCACAGCTTGAGCTTTACTTGGTAGATGACTTGCAGCCGATGCAGCTGGATGAGGCTTGGCGTGACATTGTTAATTATCAACCTATGCCGAAGACCAGCCAAGCAGCTGCATTCTGTATTCGCTGAAATGGCTCCAGTGTGGAGCTCGGCAGTCCAGCCAACAGACTGTTACAGTAGTCTGGTCTGGACGTTGAGCGCCATGACCAGCTGCCGTGTAACTTCCTGGCCGACCCGACGACGGACCTGACGCAGACGATAAATGTGGTAGAAGCAGGCGGCAGCAGTTTTGGCGATGTGATGTTTCATTGTGAGCTCCGAGTCTAGACAGACGCCCAGATCACGAACAAATCTGCTGGGCTGAATGTTACTGGGTCCAACTTGGAGTGACTGGTTGAGGCACTGAAGTTTAGCAAGATTGGAACGCGACCCAAATCAGATCGTTTCTATCTTGTCGGCATTCAGTTGAAATCTGCGCGAGGTACACCACTTGGTAACATCAGACACACAGCCGGTCAGACGGTCTCGAACAGACTCGGCGTAAGCAAGTGTGCTGCTGTTGTAGAGTTGTATGTCGTCATCATACGTATGTGAGTGAACGCTGTGCTTTTCAGACACGACAGTGAGGTCCTCGGTGTATGCAATGAGCCAAAGGGGTCCAAAAACGGACCCATGTGGTACACTGCATGTAACGGGAAAGCAATCTGTGGCGTGACCGGCATAGACGAATGACTGGGACCGCTGATACCAGAGCGACCAGACAGCCACACAGTACGGTCTGGTGGTCCACCGTCACACCGTGTCGGACGCTGCACAGAGATCTAACAGCACTAGCTGAGAGACAGTCATCAACAGCACGGACCAGATCGTTGTGGACTTTGAGTACCGCTGTCTCAGTAGAGTAGAAAGGTCGGTAGGCGGATTGTTGGGCTGGAAACAGAGTGTGTAGATTGGCATGGCCGTTGAAGCGCTTGGCGACGAGACGTTCCACAAGTTTAGAGATAAATGACAATTAGAGATGGGCCTGTAGGAGTTAGCGGTGACTCTTGACTTCGTTAAGTACCGTCCAAGCACTACTGCTTTTACACATTTTGCTATCTTTTACTAATAGATTTAGGCCTATACTCGTATTGTTTTTTTTCGCTAAATTAGTTTCGCTAAGCACCAAAGACGGATGTGTTAAAAACAATATTTGTTTTAACGGCTATACTTCGAAATTCATTTGGTTAATAAAAAAATTATCTCTCTTTCGTTATAGTTGCTGCAAAGAGTGAGGCTAGGATTCACTTAAAATTGTTTGTGCTATCTTAAATAAATGTATGAAACATCAAAATCGCATTTTGCTCTCTAGCGCCACTGTTATTTTGCTTAGGCTTCGCGCGACAAATCATGCTATCCGGCGTGTCCGACAATGTTGACTATCGCATCGTAGCGTAACGTAATTGTCCGAGAGTGCTCGTTACAACTTACATTAAAAAGCAGCACATTAACGAACGATTTACTCGCAGGATGAACCGTTTTGCAAATGAACGCAGACAGACAGACGGACAAAATTAAACAAGAAAATGGGAAAACGAAGAAGTAGGAACAAACGCGCGTCTACTATACGGTAACGGACGTGACAGTTATTTTGAGGCTGCATAGTCACTGTACCGACGAAAATGGCGAAGACGTGGTGTGTCCACTCCACGCAGTCAATAATTTACACGTCAACGTTGCCATTATTCCACGCATCTTCCAGCCGACTGGGCCCGTGTGTTTGCCGTCGATTAAACTGCACCGAACGCAGCTGAGCGACGCGGCTGAGCGGCGGCTCAGCCTTGCCATGGCATCCATTGTGACGCGAGGCGACGAAACAGATAAACTGCTTTAAGCGACCGGCGGACGACACCCGAGCTAGGAACTTCTCCCTGATGATAGCCACCCCAGAGAGAACACGCCACGGTGTTAAAAGCTTTAATAGCTTCGCCTTTCATCTAAATATTTCCTGTGAATCTGCGACAGCTATCTCTCTTACAATTAGACTCGTAAAGCGTAAAAGTAATAAGCTTGTTTTGTTATAGGCCTAGTTAATAAACTAAAACTTAAACCACAATACAGAGCCTCAGCTTAGCAGCTAAAACACAATTGCGACTTATACAAAAATGCATTTAGGATGAAATGTGACGGCCACAGATGCCTGAGTTTGTCAGAAAGGCTTGTTTCAACCTAAAAATGCAGAATTACCGTATGAAATCAATACCCCTAACAAAATCACCAGTGTTTAATTTCTACTGACCGCTGCAAACTGTCAGCATTTTTGTCAAGAATTGCATGCGCACACTTTGAAGCACGGAGGACATCGCAGTACATGGCTTGAATCTTAGCTAGGCCAACCTTGACAACAATTCAAACGGTTGTTGATAGCAGGTTAATGATGAACACGTTTAATTTCTCTGACGGGGGAGTTTTCTTTGCTGGGGCCAATATCAATAGGAGGCATGACAGCCGGTGTGCGGGTTGAAGTCACATCATCGTTGTCAGCATTCAGCGTGCAGTGCGGCGTGAATGGCACGCGACAACGTTCAGGCCTATACATGCCAATGACGTACCGATCTGCCACAAAGATAGATTCACTGTGTCCCGTATGGCGTCAGCAGCATGGGTGGGCGGAGGCGCCTATCATCAGGACGACCCCTGAGGGTGGCTAATGGTATCGTAGATGGACGCGTGACGCATGCTGCAAAGCGACTATGATGAACTTGGGATAGGCAGTGGGCGGCGGCACATTGAGACTGGCACTGATCGATCAAGCTGTTGTCAATCAGCGTTGTACGTGTGACACTGCCTTTTTCATCGCAATGACACGACGTGGACACAATGAAAAGTACAAGCAATCAAGAGCCTGAAAACAGAGTCACTGAAATGACTTAATTCGTGCACTTTGACACTTAAAAACGCAAGTAATGAAGACGCTAATCAAGTTCAACTCCTGGAGGAGCATGGCCGCCAACAACGACAAACCAAACTATCTCCAGACTCTAGACACTGATGACGAGCAGCTTTTGACAGTGCAGTGTCGGCTTATAACTCAACGATGGAGGCAGTTGTTAAACTCACTGTGGCCAGCCATTACAATGCACATTTTAGGCTGCATCGAATGCATGAGATGTAAACTATTGTTACCGATGTTCGCGGTGTCTGTCAGTCTGTCACGCGGCTCAACTTGGCTTCACTGTGCAAAAACGGCTGAACAGATCAAGATCCTGTTTGGGGTAAACACTCCTAGGGCCCAAGGAACATTGTGATAGACGGGGGTCCTGATACCCCACAGAGAGGTGGAGGGACCATAATTTTGAATTTCGGGACCCCCTCGTATCTCCAGAACGGCTGAAGCTACAGACAGTATTCGACTCGATTCAACCTTTGCTAAATTACTTTGGCCTCTTGTGTTAACTCGCTAAAAGCAGGCTTACATTTGATCTGCTTCGATTTTTTTTATACGTCATCACCGCTAGCCGTTCGGCTGTTGACCATGCAATTAACTTAATTAGGCTACTCGTAATAAATCCGCCACGAGTAATCGATGATAATCTGTCCATGGCTGACAAAACACGATCTGATGACGAATTGAATTGACGCAGTGTGCACTTACTCGGCTCAGATAATCAATTATCCGATATTCTATTGTTAGTATTCGAAAGCGACACGAATTAAGACATAACCGGAGTATCGACGGATCGGTTTGGCTGTTATAACACGTGCAAAACGTGCTGAAGTATTGTCCGTACTTGTTCTACTCAGTGGCAAAATATGGATTAGCAAATCAATTGCTAACAACGCAGGATTGCTCGACAATTGTCAAATGAATTAAAACAACCGCATTCGATCTCGGCTATTCTATGCGCTGTGTAGTGTAGACCATCATCATCATCATCATCATCATTATCAACATTTTTATAGTGGCCTAAATAGTCAAAACTATCACAAGGACCACTGTTCCGGAGGGGGAGACAATAACCAGAAAAGGGAAATGTAACTAGCAAAACTAAACAAGCGGACTACCAAACAATACAAACATGCATTTTAGGCGTACAGTAGTAGTCCGACTAAAAGTTCGTTTAGTAATACAAGTAAGGTGACTATCGTCACGTCACAGGGTCCTCAGTGCTCCGCAGCGTGTGCAGAATACACTCGCACGGTGGCGATACGTAAACGCTGTTTGTGCGTATACGTGGTGGCTCCACCGTGCGAGTCGAAAAGAAATTAGCGTTTTTACTGTTCGCCGATTTTTGGCTAAAAATTTTGCCACAATTAAATACTAAAGCGGTGCATAATTTAAAAAAAAAGTTTGGGCATCATCCTCACACTATGGGCTACGTTGTGCCAATTTTCGCATTTCTATAATTTTTGGTTTCTGAGGTAGCGTGTGAAGAAGAATGTGCTCATCTTTCGCGTTTGGGCTTATTTTTGCCGACTTTTTGCCGCAATTAAAAACTTTCTCGAAAAGTCTAAGTGCGCTCGTCATCCTCGTACTATATGCTACCTTTGTGCCAAAATTGACGGCCTTAGGCCTTCTCAGTCGTGAAATATCGTTTGGAGAAAAAACAGTCACCCACACAGAGAGACACCTAGACAACCAGCTTATCCGTGAACCTCCACGCTGAGGAACAATACTTGCTAGTTAGGTTAGTGTAAAAGAAGGTTATAATGTGGCAGACAAAATTTGTGGGCGTTTCAAAGACAATACAACGTTCATAGCAGTACATTATATGCTTATAATTTCAGCGTTTCACAGCGCAATGAAAAATAATAAGCCACAGTATCATCACAGATATCCTAAAAATTCACTTTCAAACTGACTGACACGATACGAAGCTGCTACACATTCAGTAACCCAATAACGCAGTACAGAGTAATCACGTCTGCGAATGATGCCTAATGCTCAGAAAAATACAGAAGAACAATGGAGACACATACGTGCCATTCAGAATGTTACAGCAAATTCACGACGGCCTGTGAGTGCAACGTATGAAAACAGACGTATCAGTGAACAAAACATCACAGTGTCTGTGATCCATGTTAGAATCGCCTACAAATAATATAAAAATCTCAGCTGTCGAAAAGAAATTGAGCGACAATCCATATAAATATTAAGCAAAAAACTTCAGCAAAAGGTGTCAACATCTCAACGTCAGAAAGGTGCATATCACTCATACAGGTATCAGCTCCCAGCAAAACCCAGTTATTTTTAATGACTGTAAATGCTTTGTAGCAATCTCTATGTCCAGTTGATAGTGAAACTGTCAGAAGTTTTGCCACGAGGAAACAGAATCATGGTGTTAAAAAGTTTGATGCATTCATTTGTCTGACACGGTATATGAGTGGGACAGACGGATGGACAGACAAAAAGACAGAAATGCATCAGCTATATATTGCACCTGCATGCTATATACTGCACGGCGAAAATGAAGTCACATCGACTCTGTTAACTAATGACAGAAATATAAATCCTGCCTGCAAATGAACTGGTCATGTAAACTTAACACAAACTGCATTCTACCTGATCAACATCAACAAATACGTGCCACTGATCACTGCAGTATGTTTAACAAATAACACAAGCTTACTATTTGCATCTACAAAATATAATCCATGATATAGGCTACATTATTCGACAACAATGGTATCTTTACTAACATTCACATAGTGCATAAAGTCATAAAACCAGCTACACAGTACTGATAGCAGCAAATGTTAAGGTCCACATGACTACAGCTTAAGAATCAACGAAATATTGAAATTTTGTGGTTTAAACAAAACAAAAAGCCAAAGGTGTTTGGCGAAGGCTGCACTAAATGACCCCGCGCACACGGCACGCAGCGTACACTGCACACACCGCCGCCGATTACTCCCACAGTGAAGCCGAGCCGGGATCATTTGGTGCATTTGTGATAGACAGACTGAGACACAAACACCGTGAACATTGCCAACAATAGTCTGCAACTGATGCATTCGATGCAGCATAAAAGCTGACACTTGTAAATTATATTTAACTGTCCAGAAATGTACAAATCTGCAGTATGAGAAAGTTACTAAGTAAGTAAGCTGAGTTTTGCATCGCACTCTACGCTCTTGGTATCATATCGACATAGCAATAACCTGCAAGCAGAACACTTTGCTGGATACAATACATTATGAAACTAGAGGATGAATTAATTGCATTTTATATATCCATGCATCAGTGAGTGAGTGAGCAGAGGTTTAACGTCCCACTCGACACTTTATAGGTCATTTCGGGGACGATTTTTACAGGCCAGATGGCCTAACCAACAGCGTCAAAGCACTGAAGGAAGCCCAGTTGGCCAATAAGATAGGCTTCAGTCCCACCAGAACCACTCCACTGTGTTACAATATGAACTAGGCTAACTGTAGGCAACCGCCTCTAGGCTAATCACAGCGTAAGGGTCCCAGTGTGACAAAACCCAATCT
>Ga0126335_1002425_pt1 | contig 11143 bp, 9 predicted proteins | sample OlaspJWI45metaG_FD_108409 | JGI IMG/M metagenome (GOLD analysis project Ga0126335, IMG submission 108409) | Marine gutless worms symbiont microbial communities from Oahu, Hawaii - Olavius sp. 1 OAHU.JWI-45 metaG | ecosystem: Host-associated > Annelida > Digestive system > Unclassified | place... | reverse complement strand
TTGGCTGCTGACATACGGCCATACGGAGGCCAAAATGTAACACCTGTCAGTGGGCACTAATACTGATTCTTGCATAATTCTTCCTTCTTCATGAGGGAACCTCATCGCAGAAGAACTCAGGTATGGCACACATTGACAAGGGATCACAGTTTTACCTGCCACCCACACATTTATCCACGATTGGAATGAACCATAACAGAATGGCACGAATAGAATAACACGGTTGGTGCTATAACAGACTTGGCAGATAGAACAACAGCAACTAATTACAGCAGAACATACTTGACCTAGGAACGAGATCTAAACCTGTGATGTCCATAAACAGACATGATGCATTAGCTCTGTCCATGCTCCAGGAGTGTAAGCTTGTCTCATGCTGATGTCTATAGCTCTGACAAGGACCTACATGGCTCAGGAGCAACTTTATGTTTTTAACGTAGTTGTGAATGTGATGCCTCATAAAACCGAATAAAACTGGTTAATCCTCTAAATGGCGGTACCACATTATGAAAATGCGACAAAATGTTGCTAGGGATAGGGTTAGGGTTAAGGTTAGCTTTAGGGTTAGTGTTAGGCCCTCATGTATGTAAATGCAACAGCAAGTAACTTAGTTGACTTATGCCTTGTCACTCCCAGTGGAACATAGGCCACAGACCACTTGTCTTCACCCCACTATATATTATGCTGCCATCCACTGTTTACATTTCCCTCTCCAGATCTATTTTTCCAAGTGTTTCTCAGTCGTCCTCTTCCTCTATGGCCTCATGGCATCCACTGTAGCACTTGTTTGACAATGCTGTCATCGCTTCCTCTCAGTGTGTGACCGATCCAGTTCCATTTTCTTCTTCGAAGTTGTTCTAAGACTGGCTGTTCACTCATTTTCTTCCACAGATACTTGTTGGTTATTCTGTCTGGCGAGTGTATATATCAGTATCGAACAACAAGTACTTAGGCCTACAGTAAACAAACATTACAGCGACAGTCCAGTAGACAAGTTGGAACCCCCATTAGCAGGAATACCAAAACTGGTTTGTATATGCCATAAATATCTGCAGTTCTCTGTGCTACTCTCTACTTGTACCAGAAGATGAAGTGGTAACATTTTTAAACTTTGTTCTAGCATTGCATATAACCGTGTTGAAGCTAGGCAAGCTTAAATCCAACAACATACCAGTGATGCTGCTATATTTTCTAAACCCAAAAAATGATTTCATACATTTATAGTAACAGGAGGCAAGCTTTTTAAAACAAAATGCAGTAAAATTACATCATCACACGTTTCACAGAATGACTGCACTGACCTGGTTGTGCATAGAGGGTGTTAGTAACTGATGCTACTGTGACTGTGTCAATGTCTTCTTTGCTTAGTGAAGCATCTCCTTTGTCAGATGCCTGAATGCTTTCACTGTCTTCATGCACTGTCAGAGTAATAACACATTTTGTCACTGCTAATTACCACTGCTGTCTTCCACAGCAGTGTAAAACTACAACCTGTAGTCCTGTGGACATTTAACATGCACTCGGGAGCTGATGGATGTTTGTCTCCTGTCTGTACCACACAAGACCACAGCAGAAAATTAATGATAAGTAGAAACTATATCAGAAAACAGTCATAATATCTACTGTTATAACAGTCAAGACAGAACAGAAGTCTAATTAACTGGTCCACAAAGGTGACAACTGCTAATTTTTCTAAAGCATTAAAACCAGTTTTCTCCTAACCATTCTGTTCATGCCCGGCTGTGGTTAAGTGGGATTGGATAAGCTGCTGATACTATGTTACTGCCACTTCAAGCAACATATAATGCGAGAGTTTTAGATTCTGACTGGTACATACATACATGTATCATCAGAGACTGGTGGAGGGTGCTGTGATGCAACTGCAGGCAAAACGAGATCAGAGAACGTGACTTTGCCAGTGCATGTGTACAGTGTTGTCACTTGGTACAGGGAAAATGTGTTCACATCAGAATCTGAACGAACACTTGCTAAATAACAAGCACACACACCACACCTGTCATATTCACACGTACAAATTGACAAAGAAATGACTTGGGCTGGCACTTAACCTGGCAGTATAGTTTGCACTGGAGAATTTTACGTGGCTGTAAGCACTGGCTGCATCACTTACTGGCTTGCATCGTAGATGGCTGTCATGCAAACATCTTTCCTCACTGTCATCAAAGAAATAGTTAATAATCCTTCACTGGCAGATGAGAGTGTCAGCCTAGACGCCTACTGGCTTGTTTATAGATTCACCAAAAATTCAACTATTTACCTTGTAATTTCAAATCCCGTGCTGAGTTTAACTTCAGCATGATCACTAATATTGCCAGCCATGGTGACATCATGACCTGGCAACGTTTCTGATAGGATATCCCTAAGAATATTCTAGCTGGAGTTAAACCCACATGGCAGACAGAACTGCATTTCAAATACATGTACACACACAGCCTGAGTCAGCTGATTACTGAAGACTGTAACGTGATTACTATCTGCAGTATGTGCAGTTTCAGCCAACGATGGATTGCTCGGCTCGGCATCTTCTTTATCATCAGCAGCAGCAGATGCAGCCTCTGCAGCAGCAGTGTCTGATATCTGTGACATGTGTGACTGTGACTGTTCAGTGACAGAGTCGTTAGCAGTTGTTGAGCTGCTGACAAGCTGGGTATCTGGCAGCGCTGTGAGAGTTGTGTGACGGGCTGGCTTGTGTCGCACAGTCAACGGATACCGCACCATCTCAAAACCTCTGCATATTACACAGCATCAGATGAGCTTTGTCCAGCACATCACTAACATTAACAAGTGGCAGAAGTAATTTTGCAAAGGCTGCATTGAATCCATGGAGGGATCGTGACTTCCGTCTAACAGTCTAATACAGTGTTCCTTGGGTCCCCAAGAGTCTCCATCCCACTTCAATCTGTTCAGCTGTTCCTCCAGGGCACAGGTGCATGGCAGAGAGACTGGCAGACTAACAGACAGATACACCACACCGTGGGCACATCAATCACAAGACTCCACATTTCATGCATTTGATGTGGCCTAAAGGCCAATTTTAAAAAATCCCCAACCCCTCTCCTCCCTTTTTCCTACTCCTTCCCCTCACAAACTTTCTTTGCTCCTCACACCATCCGCCTTCTTATTCCTTTCCCTCCTTCTTCCCAAAACCTTCTCTTCCCATGAACATCCTCACTGTTCCTGCTAAATGGTGTTTGCAGCATAAATTTAAAAAATTGCACCGAAATTTCACGAGTAGCATTGTACATACAGAGGTGTCATTATAGGCTGTTGTTCAATGTCTTCAATGATCTCCAGCAGTGTCGGTGCTGCAGATGATGATGACAATGATGACGCCTTGGAACTGGAAGACTTCTTGCTCACAGAAGTGGAAGACTTCTTGCTTGTTGATGACTTCTTGCTGAGACTGGATGACAAAGACCCAGCAGCCACATCAGCAGCAACTCTCACTCCAGCGATAATCTCAATCTCTCTGCCACTGTCTTCATTGAGCACATAGTCAACCAGTTGCACAGTTATATCATTAACTGTAAATCTCAGGGACAACTATAGTGTATTATTTCTTCAACACAGCTGCAGCTCTTGGTGATCATACTGACCTAATAACTAAAAATTCTCTTACAACGGCAGTCAGAGACACCTGTAACGAGGTATAGTCCCCAATGGGATGGGATGATAGCTGGCCTGCAAGCCCCAATGTTTGTTCCATGAATCACCGTCATTTAGTTTCAGACTGACAAATAGCTGGAACCATACTTCCGGTCGCAAATCTGACAGCATATTCTGAGCCAGGAGCCTCAAATTCTTATTCAAGTTTAATATTAACCACAGTGATTTCCATCTGAAAATGAGAGGTGCTTATGACTGACTTGGATAACAATGTATTTTTAGCCTAAAATATTCTCATTTCTACTATGCATGAACAAACTAAACCAAGGTGGCAATGTACGATAAGTTACAGGTATTTTAAATCTTTCATGAAGTCAGGAATGTAAATTATGACATTAATTGATCTTTACCTGGCATAATTTCACCGAGATCAGTATGAGATTCAACTGATATTGTGAAACTCTCTCCAGGAGCAACACAGATACTGCCTGTATCATCCAGTCCAGTGATAACAAGCTTGACAGCCATGTATGCCGGCCGACCATTAATCCACAGCCCTTCATAAGATGCTCCGGACACCTGGCTTAGCTTGCCTTCACCATTGTACATGTTGTTCAACCACTGGCCCTAACAGACAACCAGGACACATGTATGCTGATACAGAAACATTCATCCACATGCAGAGAGACACTTGGGTTAACTACCTTGATACTCCAGAGCCTCTTTTACATTAAGCCTGACACACAGAGAGAGACAACTCAGGACTGATCTATCCAACTAGCACTATCTGGTATGGTCGAGAACTGTGGGATATCAATGCCACAACAGGTAAGTAACTAACTGCTTACTGGCATGTAAATAGGCCCACAGGAAACTTGAACATCAACGTCTTTCTATATGTACTAGACATTGCCACTTACTTCACATTAACAAAATATGTGAACATTTACAATGTTGGTATTGTTGTTTTTACCAGGCAGTGTCTTCGTGCATCTTACTAGAATAGAAGGTAACATGCTTAGTGGCTAAAATGCCGGAAAAAAATTTTTTAAACTGATTGAAACTGTTTTTGTTTTTACAGACCACAGTGTGTACATACATACTGCAGCACATACAATGGTCAGTGAAGTACTTTTTTTATTAATGAAAGGGTTGGTTTGCACTTTCACAGCAATCTCATTAGCAGCTTATAGCACTACAAACATGTATACTGCTGTCGTACACTGCTGTCAACTTACGACATAGATATCACCATTCCGGCCTTTCCATTCACCATGTCCTTGCCGCTTGCCATGAACCCAGTTTCCTTCATAACTTTCTACGTTCCTAAAATATGACCATGACAATGCAATGATTAATTGCAATAATGATAAAAAGATTTCTGTTTACTAAAGAGCAACATACATTATTATGGACCTGTTGCTGACAAGCTGACATCAAACTTCGATCAGTAACACAGTTTAGTACAAATGCCTTATTATAAGGGGCTAGAACCCAGACATAGAGTCTAGACCCTTGCTACTGGCACTTAATCAGTCTAAATTCACTTATTTTAGGATGCAGGAGCTTTATCAAAAGTCAGGACTAAGGAATGGTTTTCTTTAACTGATTAACTCAGAGCATCCGATATACACAAATGTTACTAATGTTCACGACAGTCTGCACAGTCAATACGAGCTGCTGTAGGAGGCTGCGAATGCAGTTTTTGCGAGAATGAGTGACAAAGCGCAAACTTCAGCTTCAACATCATTCCACTGAAGTCTCCATATACACTGCATGGCACTCTGTTCTGTGGTACAAATGTAATTATACTGACAAATCAAACAGCATACCCATAAGTAATACAGCCATGTCCATGGCGTTTGTTGTTGTAAAACATGCCTTGGTAAGCACTGCCATCTGATGACGTCAATACACCATAGCCTAGGAAAACAGCAACAATCAGTGCATCTTGATTTACACATTGTCACTGGTGTAATTAGGACCACTTCCACACAGTGGTCATTGCACTCAATCAAGAAAATGATTAATCATAATTTATTCATTGCATTAGGAAAAGGGATGATTGTTGCTAAGTCATTTGAATGTTTATTTTTCTAATCATTCACGTTAGTCTCCTTACATTGCTGATTAGAAATAGCAACAGTTAGGACATCTTACTTCACAAAATTTCTCTGGTGTTTAAAAGAAAACACAATAAAACAGTTGCACAATTTCCATATCAGTAATCCTGTCTACACATGCTCAAATGACAAGTGTGATAGAACCTTCACGTTTATTGTCAGCCCACGTTCCTTCATATGTTGAACCATCAGCATAATTCATCACACCCTGACCATGCAATTCTCCGGCAGAAAACTCGCCACAGTAGAAGTTACGAGTTACGGCATAGTAACGCATGCCGTGTCCATCAATTTCACCTTGGTCAAACTCACCCTCGTAGTAGCTGCCATCAGCCATCGACAATTTACCATGCCCTGCACACCAGTTGTAACATCAACTTTGTACTTGTAATGCAACACTATGATACACAAGTTCATCAACAATAACTCAGTGGCCTACTACTGTGAGACTCCAGTGGTATATATCACAGTAAAATATACCTTTTTTCATATTTATTTCCGAAACTGCAAACCTGTAGTGATTGAAAGTGCTCATTATTATGGTACATATGATATCTATAGGGGTGATATGATATTTATTTATACTGGAAAGCTCTCACTGAACCACACAACATTCTCAGCTATTAGCTATACTCTACATAACTCACCATGCTTTTTACCATTCAGCCACTCGCCTTCATATTGAAAAAACTTATTCTCATACGTGTAAGTCCCAAAACCTACAATGCATAAGCAATATTACTGCAACATCTTCAGTGAAATGCAACTACGTTACTAAGTGACTCGTGGAAACTAGTTAATAAGTTCGTCATTAAAGAATGTCTGGAAGAACCACGGCATATCAATCTCAACAAAGATCTAGCTTCTAAAGGCATTGGTGTGGCCAGACGCTACATATGGTTGTGAAGGATGGACCACGAGAAAGCCGAAAAAATATGAATCAACGCATTTGAGATGAAGTGTCTGATGCAGATTCTTCTAGACTTCAAGACCTAATATTTGGAGTCCAGTAAGTTAAATATGACAGGGCTAGGTTTACAGTTAGGGCTAGGTTAGCCTTGGGTATGAGTTGGCTTGGGGACGAGTTAACTGTCCAATAGCAGCTTACATAACAGCCCATGCAGCAGAGCTATAAATAAGCCGGGACGCTGTTGCCAGACCTCATTCACCTGTTACATGCTTTCTCAGTGTAATCCATTTAACTTAGCATTTTTGATCGCATTTTTCAATGCATATTAGCATTTCAATGCAAAGGGCACATAAATAAATTTCCATGTTACAATGGATGCTGACTTAAATGTTTTCCATAGTGCCAGCGCTGGTTGCAGCAGCATCCTGATGTCCTAACATCTGTCCCGGTGTCTCGGTCTCACTTAGACTGACTTAGTACAGAGCTCGGTCCTAGACCCAAAGCCGCCACCATAAGCCGCAATGGAACGTGCTAAGCAACAAGCTGCCACAAAATTAGTTAGCCAAGCCGGCAAAAACGTAAGCTGTAAGACCGGTGAGCCAGCACAGCTTAAAGCTTTCTCCTGCTGTTCGCAATGCGGTTCTGTCCAGCAGTGAATGCAGTCAACTACTGCAAGATGCATATCAGAATGTGACGAAAGAGAACAGTACAGTGCTACGTTTTTGCTGCTGCGAAATGTCAAGCAAATGAAGTCAATGGAGGAGGAGGAGTTGGATATCAAAGTGTCTGTCAAGAAGCTAAGAACTTCATTGTTACCGGTAATAATTTTGCACTGTTTGTGCATTTCCTGTTAACAAATCAGCCACCATGTAATTTGGTTCAGCATCATCTATCAACATCATCATCAACAAATTTGCTACAGCGTCTATCTATTGCACTCTACGACCAAACAATACATAATATAAAATAGGCTACAGAGATAAAGACACAGTAAATTACAAGTAAAAACACAAGTCTAATAACAGTAAACATGTGTAAAACTAACAGCAATGTGCATTTAAAAAAGAGTTTTAAAACGACGATTGTCCAAGACGAGGCGTAGTTGGGTATTGACGAAACTGCTGCACATGTTGTAGAACACGGCATCAGCATTCTCGGCTGGAAATGATCGTGCCATTGTTGCACCTTTCCTGAGTGAAGTCAACCATTTCTTATCATGTGATGTTGATGAAAATCAGACGGCGCCGGAGTTCTGGCGACAAAGATGGTCCGACTATCCAATTCTTTCCAAGATGGCCAAGATTTACCTTGCCATCAGTCCAGGCGGTGTGCCGGTGGAATCCATGTTCAGCACAGCAGGCAACATGCTAAATTGAACAAAATCATCAATGGCGCCATATAAAGTTGACATGGTGTTGTTCATTCCCGATAACTCTGATGTGGTGTGCTGACTTCTACTGCTGATCAACAATTTTTAACCTACTCTTCAATTAACTGTACTTTTCTAACGCTAATTCACGAACAGCGTCATTACTATTTTTGGTGTCGGATTTGACATAATAATAAGATAAATTGATGTGACTGTGCTAATTTGCTGCGGTTCATTTTCTTGTTTGTACCCGTAAGCCGTGGCTAGCCGCCATCAGCCACCGTAAGCCATCAATAGCTCTAAGCTACGGCCAAGCCGGCTAGCCAGCCATAAGGATTGTAAGCCAGCCGTCTGAGACACTAAGCTACAGCTTTGGGGTCTACTCGGTCGCCTTACTACGGCAATTAACTGTCCTGGCATCCCGGCATATTTTAGTCAGACCCTGACTCGTTCCCAATTTACCGCTAAGGTTAAGGTTTAGCGACGGAAAAAAGACAACTGCTTATCAGTATTGCAACCTTCGCGTATCTGCTTCCGTTTCTCGCCAATATAGGCATCTTTTACACTTACTTCAACCTTATAATCCATATTGTTTACGACTACAACCAGTTGCTAGCTATTAAACATTCTTTGTGGTTTGGATACTGTAGTGACTAGTGAGGTGACATTACGCTATTTGGAACCGGATACCTGGTTGCTAAAACCGGAAGTCCGAAATCGTACACCGTGCGTTTTTACTTTCAATAAATAAATAAATAAGTATGTTATTTGTTGATAATAGTGTCACATTACGCTCAACAACCTCTTTAACTCAACTCAACAGAGAATTACAGAAAGCAGGTGTCTGACACCTCTAAGTCCGCATCATTAATATATACTATCATAAACAAACAATATCACTTTATACTTCTTCTGATCGGTTTCTAGTACCAGTCAGATCAGCAGTAAAGTCAAACTTCACTAATTGGTGCTGCCAAAACTTATCTAAGCGTGCTTTAAATGCATTAACAGTGCAAGCATTATTGTTTGTTTATGATAGTAATCAGGATATTGTATATGATTTTCGAGCTGAAATTGAAGGAACTTGAAACCGAAGTGAAGTTTAGTTGGTAATTGCATTAGATAATTTTGAGAGTATAGGAGTTATTGAAGAGATGAGCATAGAGGCGTCAGCCTGAGCCCATAATTTCTCTACGTATACGTCTACGTCTATATAATAATGATGCTGACTTGGAGGTGTCAGACACCTGCGTCCGTAATTCTCTGTTGAGTTGAGTATGTACATAAATATTAAGCCCACTATAAAAAAGTAAACACCAGGCAGTCATTCGCTAATTGCTATACTGTCATCTCAGCATACATACTAAGTAGTCCTACTTCTAGTTATGTTAATGTTAACTCATGCATGTTGTGCCGTTACTTCGGTTTCTAACAACATTATAATGTGTAACTGTTGATTTAAAATTTTGTACAGCCTTAAGGTAACGATGTAAGAACTCAGAAAGTTAAATAGTCTTTATCAAAAAGTAAAGAATACGTAGAAGTTTTTCCGATTTGATGTCTTTTGTGTGTAATACTATTTTTTTACATGTATGGTTCGTTTGAAGCAGAGGTAAATTAGGTTTAGTAAAGCACATGCTGCACATTCAGCGTCACTTGCTTTCCATTTGTCGGTCCTACTAAAAGCCAGTCGGTGACACCGATCATAACACACCATGGTTAGGCAGACTATTCCAGATATTGGAGACCGTCCGACACTGCGCCTTACCTTAAAAGTGGAATGTTCCATATTGCGAATGCATATTTCTACTCTGAAAATAGGAACTTTTTTCGAGTTCTTGTGGGAACAGACACACGGACGGCACCGTAAACAATATGAAAGAGTGTCTAGACGTAGACGCAGAGGAATAACGAGCGCAAGCGATGCCTCTATGCCCGCATCACAAATACAAAACTAACAAAATACAAATGTCATATATAACTGATTCTAACATTGTAAACCTCGGCTTCCGGTTACGTGAATTTCAGCTTTATAATCATACACAGTATCCTGGTACTGCCAGAATTTATCAAGATGAGATTTAAATTTATTAACGGTATCACGTAACACAACATGGTTTGCAATAGGTCCAGTGCTGGAAACTACCATTTTTGCGACTTACAAACGATAGCAAATGATGTTAGAAAGGCAGAAAAGACTTTATTTTCTACGGGAAATGCAATCTAACTCTAGCGAGACCGAGTTTTGATTTTCTTTTAGCCTTAAGACTTTTATACGTTGAAATAAACTCAAAAAAGATAAACTAGGCTATAATCATATATGAATGTCGCATATAGGCCTAGAGTTAACTGCAAGCGGGGAAGCTTAACGAAGAAGCCTAGTGCCTATGGAGTTCCTTAGGCTATGACGTATGCACTATGCAAATCGCTTGCAGTATAGTATACTCTGATTGGTCAACCGATAGTTGGCCTATCAATGACGTCACAGGAATCTATGGTTGTTGTGGTTATATTCTACGGCACAGCACACTAACACGAGTCAATGCCGGGAAAACCCACTGTCAAACAACTGGAACTATAATCGTGATAAATACTCCTACGACGATAGCGTAAACTACCTAGCCTTGCACTGATATAGCACGGACTAGAACTACCAGTGTAACAGCTGGTACACTATGGTAAATACTAAGATCTCGCCAAATTACACCAAAATATTGTTATCCCGGACGAGCCCCCAAATTGTTATGTGTTTTTGATTTTTAGTTGATTCTGAAGTCTAGGTATGTGACCCTAGGTTCAGTTGATAACAGCATTGGTTGCAAGAAATGGCTGGTCGATCTAACTATAGTGTCCATCTGTGGTATAAACTGGTGTCCTAATGCTGTGCTGATATAGACTCGACACGGTTGAGTAAAACAAGCTTTGTTACGCAAATCAAAGCAGCAATTATTTACAGCAAGGGAAAGTAAAAAAGGTTTTACACGTACTAACCGGTCGACTCAAGGCGATCTGAGTCCAAATCTCTGATACAGTAATACCAGTGCAAATCGCACCACAAAATAAACACAATCAAACAGTCAAAGTACAATAAACACAAATACAATTACTATAGTT
>Ga0126335_1002424_pt1 | contig 11147 bp, 10 predicted proteins | sample OlaspJWI45metaG_FD_108409 | JGI IMG/M metagenome (GOLD analysis project Ga0126335, IMG submission 108409) | Marine gutless worms symbiont microbial communities from Oahu, Hawaii - Olavius sp. 1 OAHU.JWI-45 metaG | ecosystem: Host-associated > Annelida > Digestive system > Unclassified | place... | reverse complement strand
CAGGCGAAGCAGTCAACGAGTCGTCCACACCAAATCCTGACTCAATATCTGCTACAATCGAACGACGACGTACGTGCCAACGTCGGTAATCTCGAAACCTTTAAACGGGATTTGCGACGTCAGTGACGTGGATGCTTTCCGAAGGACCCGACATCATTACGTGATCTTGCAATTCCGGAAGAATGGAAAACAACCGGAGGGGCCAATCCAAGACGGAAGAAGAACAATAACAAACAACAAAAATTAATAATTTTTATATAAAATAATAATAATAATGAAAAAAACCTGTGTTAAAGAATCAAAAATATTGAGCAATACATCTGTCAATTTTGCTAAGTTGAATTTCCCGTGCCAAAATCACATCTTGTGAGCATTTGTCCGATTTTTACTTAGTGGTGTGAGCATTTGTCCAGTGAGCATTTGTCCGCACACCGTGTCAGACACACGTAACGCGTGCTCTGCTGACCACAAAATGTGTCAATGGTGTGCCATGTTGACCAAAAGTGGTATTGGGTGCGCAGTGGACGCTGCTGTGGTTAGAAGACTTTGTGTTTGTAAAGTAATATTGTATTGTATTTACTATCTTGGTGTTAGTAATACAAAGTGTACAGTTTTAGCTGCAAGATGACAACAGTACATGTCATTCTGACTACATGAAAAGGTCAGTGTGGTGTTTCAGCTACAAAACAACGTCCGTAATACAGCGCTGTAGGCCTGCTGCTTTTTACATACAAAGCTGTTGTCATCAGTAAGTCGAACATTTGTTACGTCGGCCACAACAGAGGTAATGTGGCAACAATGTAACGTCTTTGTACCAAAAAACACAACAATGTGCTGGTTTTGGCTACAAAGCTATGACAGTAAGCCTACGCCATGCGACTTTAACTATCATTTACTATTAGTATGGCATTAATTAGGTACCGTTGTGGTGATAGAGAATTTGCAAAGTAAAATACACCGTTTTTTCCACAAAGAAATACAAGTTTTGTTATTTAATCTGCAATAACATGTATGTCGCACGTATGTAAAGTTTGATTTGTTGTCTACAACACGTCAATAATAATATTGCGAACGATGATGTTACTAAGACAAGGATGTGTCGTATCGCTCATAAACGACATGGATTATGCAACTATGTATTGCTTTGGGCACATAACAGTGGCGTCTGTCTGTGAATGTGCCTGTACACGATGTTCTAAGACTCATCACGTCCAACTGGACATTTCGAGCGAGTGCGAGCCAACAGGTGGACGAGCGAGGGCGAACGAGTGTAAAGGCATTCTGGCGAACGCGAGCAAATGCTAGTGAGTGTGATCGAGTTATATCGAGTGCGGGATAGTGCGAGCCAACTGGCTGGCGAGCAAGTTCGAGCGAGTGTGAGAGAGTGTGAATTAGTTCTAGCGAGTTTGAGCGAAGCGCGAGGCTGCACGTGGCAATGCAATAGTAATAGCCACAGTTTCTAGTTAGTATTACAGCAGTCGACATTACCGCGCCACGCAACTGCAGCCGCAGCAACGGCACTAGCAGACTGGCTTCCAGTCCGTCAGCGCCTTCGTAAGCCTACCCAGCAGATGACTGCCGCCTGACGTCGGCGCACACTCAGGTTGACTTCAAATGCCATCTGAACATTGGTTGTTCCTCGAACCCACAATTACAGATTCGACGACAGAAGTTTCCTAGCATGTGGCCTCAGACTGTGGAATGACCTTCGACCGAGACTACTGCGGCCAAATCTATCATTCGCAGCATTTGAAGACGGTTTCGTTTGACTGCAGCACTGAGTGGTATTTGCGCTATAAAAATACATTTTACCTGCAGGACTTATTTCGCTGACTGTCTGAGACTCTGACAAATTTTTAGATTAGCCGTTTAGTTATTTTCGTTCAATCTTTGTTTTAGTTCATTTTCAACTATATTATACTTCCCGGATCCCAAAATACCACGGTCCAATCATGTATGTTGGGACCCAGAAAGTATAATATAGCTCACTGTTCGTTAATTCACACTTTGAAATCTTGTAGCAATCCTTCAAAGGCTGCTGCTAAATTTCGTGAGTTATTTTATTCCTTTAAACCGACGAGTTTCTTTCAGAAAACGAAAGATAATTGGATGGACCACCCACCGAGTACCGACCTCGCGTATTTCTTTGATCTTGGCACCACCCTTGCCAATCAATGAACCGCACTGACTGGCAGGCATGATGAGCCGGAGTGTGATTAGCTGCTTCGTCGCCGGTGTCCGGTTGGGATTAGTACTTTGCAGATCCTGCACATCCACATCATGTCAACGTAATCTCCAATGCATTAATGCATTATGATAGCTGTTGTGCGCGCCTCCACGCTCGTGACACGGCAGAATACGCATTGCATCAGCGCTCTACGTCTCTCAGTTGATAATAACAATTATAATAATGATAATGATAACGGCCTGATGGGACCACTCTTCTGCCGCCGATATAGAGGTAGGCTAAACCCATGGCTTGGGGTGTCACAGTGCCCGACACCTTCGCTGAATCCCACATTGATAAGACAGCTACCAAGACCGGTGCAGCAGTTCGTTTCTAATGCGTGCCGAATCTTTTATACTTTGCAGAATCATGAAATTTCGCCAGTAGGAGTCGGCAGTTTAGGAGCAGTGGGAAAGCCGTGTCTGGGAATACTAGCAGTCTAACCAAGCGTCGCCAGCCCAACAACTCCATGCCATATCGAGCCCTGTTACAGAAATATTGTAATCGACAAATGAGAGACAAACAGACAGCAATATACAGCCGGGTCACGTAACCTCTTCAAAGCGGCGTGATATCATTGAGAAAGCGTCGACGATTTGTTGTGTCGTCCCGCTGACTGTCACGATACGCTCCGGACACGATGCGTCAGAAATGTTTATCCGTGCACCACTCTGCACAACACGTGTTTGAATAGTCAAAATTACCAACATCATATGAACACATAAAACGTGATACACTGTCGACAGGCGAGATGACTGCAGTTCGCAACCCTGGTCGTCTATACCAGCTTGTATGTCATCGATTCAGCGTATATCAACACCATCACATTATCATTGTTGCTCCAGCGTCTGTATGGCCTACATTCATTGGCTCTTCGAAGATTCAACAAAATCTGCTTCTTAGTCAGCAAGATGACCACCAAATGAAGTGCCCTTGCAGCTACTATATTTGCGCTTTGGGGTTTGGGCACTCTACAGGCGTTGCGCTACTCAGCGGATTTTTTTTTACAATATTCGCTGTAAAGGTTATTGTTCACGGATGGTGAAAAAGCTGGGTGTCTGGGTGTGTGGGTGTCTGTGTGGGTGACTGAGTGACTATTGTTTTCCAAACGATATCTCAGGACTGAGAAGGCTTAAGCATGTCAAATTTGACAGAAAGATTGCGTCTAATACGAGGATGATGCGCGCACTTAGATTTTTGGAAAAAGATTTTTAATTGCGGAAAAATTTGCAATAAAACCGCCTAAAAGGGGCAAAAACGCCAAAAAATAAGCAACTTCTTCTCCACGCGATACCTCAGAAACCAAACACAGTAGAAATGCAGAAATTGACACAAACATAGCCCATTTTGTGAGGATGATGCACAAACTTTTTTCCAGTAAATTATGTCTAAAAGAAAATAATTAGTGTTGAATTAAGCACAAATACAAAAAAACGATAAACGCTGGCCAGGCGCCAGATGAGTGGGCCTGCCTAGCATTGCGGCTGTACTTAGTAACATGACGTCATTGACCTCAATATGTTAATTAATAATTTGGTCCTTGATGTTTTTACATAGACCACTTTAAAAATTTCTTATGTAAGTTTTTCTTATGTAATACGCTCTTCCGTCTACCGGAAAACTTCCATCTACGTATAGGCTTAAGTTCGCAGCTAAACTGCGGAGCACCGAGGACCCCTGTGACGGCAGTCACCTTACTTGTAATTTACACGTCATGTTACTAGGCCAAAAATCGTGGTGCTGTCCAACATTTCATGGCGACATTTTCAGTACCGTACATTGTACATTCTCTAAACGTTAAGATAGAAGCGCGAGTCGTTAAAAAGCACACGACACAAGCAGCCAGCCGCAACAAGGCTGTCCGTATACGCGATGCGGCTAATCATACACAGTAAACGCACAGACCCACAGACCGGAAATTAAACTCAATTTCCGGTGAGCGCTCGGTCGCCATAACTTAACGACCTCGGAGTCGGCGTCCCATCTTCATTCCCAGCATCCATCGCGAGCGAGCAGCGCTGTGATATTGCACCTTGTCGTATTCTGACTACCTGGATTACATCTATGTTGAACTGGTGTCTACAATGGCACTCAGGTGAACTATCATATCCCCAGTTTGTAGAACTCTACACAATGTGCGATTGACAAGTTGTTGATTCGTCTGGTTTGTCCGTTTGTCTGCCATGCTAGCAGAATTAGGCTACTTCTGTCGGAGATCAATTATATACGATGGGGCAAAAACGATCGATAAGATGTAGACGGAGATCAGTATACAGATGTAGGACCCTCACAACGCTGTTTCAACATCGGGAAATATAGCATTACCAGTTGTTTATGTGTCAAACTCAAATAAAGTCAAAACCGAAAATTCTCTGTTTGAGCCCATACGCTAGATGTCGCCATTACCGCAGACGAGCGCTATCTCGGTGTTAACTAAGATTTGTCGCGTTATACCGCATGAGTCAAAAAGTGATTTCCTATGAAATATTGCCCTTAACTTTCTCAAACCTTAACCGATTTTCAAAGTTCTTTTAACTGCTGGAAAGAGTACTTTGTTTGCAACAAAGGCAACAACTTAAGTATATTGCTGCACTACCTTGAAAGTGAAAATGGTTTAAATTTGATGCCAACCTGGAAGAAAATGCAAACGAAATGCACTGATTTTGCTTACTAACATTGTTACGGGTCACCCTCTCTTGCTATGGTCTACTCAGCGGTTAGCCGGTGTGGGAATTCTTGGAATTATCAACAGACAGCTTTGAAACCAGAATACAACTTTAATAACAGGTGTAATACGGTAAAATGGCTCAATACAGTGTCTAGGCAAATACTAAGAGGTACAATAGGGAAAAGGAGTCTGTAAAACCGAGAATATCACCAAAAAGATGTAGATAGCGGCAAGCAGCAAGCGCTGAGCAGCAGACGCATTGTGACAACTGCGTAGTAGACGACATCGGCAGAATTTCCAGCATGGCTCGGTAAGGATAAATATTGGTCGAAGACATTATTAGTGTACGGTTCAGCGAAATGTTCACTTGGGAAAACATGCGGTTTAGAAGCATATTAACCGGACCGACTGCTGCGTCTGCAGCTAGGTCGGCGCCATCGGCAGCGGTAAGCTTGACTGCCAAATACAGCAAAGTGTTTGCAAAATCTATACAGGATTCTCCGCTGTCATTGATATCAAACTCTATAGGCGAACGGTCGGCCAGGCTCGTTATCGGATGATATTATATCCAACTACTTTGTTCGATGCTGGTTTGGATAGGTGGCACCGAAAACAGATCCAACTCCGATTTCGTGCATTCACAAGACTGCTCGTGAACCGTGAAGGAATGTCATTATGAGAAGATGTCACGTCGACGCAATCTCTTCGACACCTCTATTATACCTGTACTGATTTTACCTACTTACCGGCATGTAAGTGGCTTCCGCCCTTTGCCGCGGATGTTTAAATAAATAAATATACCTGTAGGCACGCGATCCTTTATGGAATCTGAGAACGAGCGTCCGTTTATAACATCGCTCGTCACTTCCACGCCGGTCTTCGCGGCATTTTTCAGCATGCTCTTTGCATTATTAGTTTTGAAGAACGTGAGCACGAGACCAACGAAGCCAACCAGATACTTCCGAGACCATGCACACGTTAAAATCTCCTACCGGCGAACACCGTTATCTCGCCACCGTTCTGACGGGCGTATTCACTCTTCGTACAAGTCCAGACTAGCATCGCAGCAATACTGCCTGTGCTTCATGTTGACGCGTCAAATGACAAATGACGGTCGTTGCTTATATCGCAAATATTTATAGGCAGCTCGACGAAATTCAAAAACAACGAATGACTTTCCGAACCGAAACTAAATAGGCAATCCGGTGTCTGTCATCAAATTTTTCTAGACAATGTCGAAGCATCTCTTCTGTAACGTAATGTACAATGGAAGATTGAAAGTTTCATGTATATTTGCACCGCGCGGTCTGACATTATGTTCACTATGCGAAGAAGCGGAGCTTTGGTATCCCAGACAGCTACGTGTTTCACCAAGTCGCAGTAGACATATGCCGTACCAATAATCGGTGGAAATAGCTCCATTTCGAGGTTAGTCATCGACGCAAAATACTATTTTTGTATCGTGCGGAAACCCAAGTATACGTCCAAATGCAGGACTAAAGGTTATGCAGAAACGCTGTGAAATTGTCATTTTTAGTCTGTTCCGCTGCTGTCTAAGGAAAAACGTATAGGCACACGACCTGGCGATGTCACGTGAGTTATTCGAAACACATGCGCATCGTGCAATTTTGCAGATAGTTCGTCGAATATACCATAGTATTCGGCAGCCGTGTAATTTTAAATTTACTGCATTTTATCCAAGATTGTTGAGGACAAAATAGCATTTCCTTCTAGTACGTTGTCCACGTTGAACGAAAAAGATATTTCCGTCAGTCCGACTTCCCATTCGCCGTCCAGTTTAATCTGACCGTTCAGTTTTGTCGAATATTGGACTACGGTGTCCTGTGGATAGTAGTCCATCGAGTTGTTCGATGCCAGTGTCATGTAGAATCTGCTCATCGTGACTCGAGTTTGTCGACCCAAGAGTTGAATTTGCTCAGATATCCTTTCCACGACACCAGATACTGTATCTTTCCGTTGCGTTTTTTGGTCCCTATAATGCGATCGATGTCGAAACGTTCTTCGTAAAACTTTAGCACCTTCTGAATTTCGGATTCATAAAATCGACCTCTTATATGTTCAGTCGCCAGATCACGTAGTTCGTATGTGACTGGCATTGTCGGAAAACGGGCTGCAATTTCACAGATCTGTGCCGTCCACTGTCGGAGGTATCCTTTGTGAAACGGACGTAGCTGTTTGGCCATACACACTCTGTCACCGACTTGGTACTTCGATTTGAAATGTTTCAGTTTCAGTGGGTATAGTGGAGCTCGGACTGCATCTTCGGTTGTCTGTTCAATTTGAGCGGGGACATTCCGATCGATCGATGATACGTGTTATTGTACGAGTGCAGTAGATCGTCCATTATATCAAAGTAACGACGCGTATTCTTCTACATCTTTCCCTTCAGAGTTCTGTTAAATCGTTCCGCGACGGCGGCCTTCAGATCTTAGTTTTCGCTCGTGTAAATATTTATAGCGTGACGTTTCAACATGGACTGAAAGGTCGAATTTATAAATTATGTTCCTTTTCCACTTTATATAAACTTTATTTCGCCAGAATGGCAGTGCGATACAAGAAAATACAACATACAAAATATACGAAAAGTACAAGTTATACACAGTGGACTGTATCCACTTTGTACCATGGTACATTTTTGATCTGCAAGAATATTTTCAAAAACTTCGACGACATGTAGAGCAGATTTTCTTGCAATAGGTACGGCCCAGGCTGTATTGCTAAAAACGTCTATGCAAGTTAGCAAGTATCTCATCCCATCGCGTAACGATGACAGACTTGACAGGTCCACCAGTTCGATTTGAAAAAAAAGTCACAAATGCCTTTCGAATGTCTTGCGTGTCGAAAAACGAATACTCCTGGGTTTGTGTAACGCGTACATGTCTTGACCAGCCAGAAGTTTCTTCACCTCTTGCGCCGACCGTCTATTATAGCGTTGTAAATTGCGCACGCGACCAAAACTACCGGCGAACGCGACGTGGTGTGGACTGTATCCATATCAGTACGGGCTCCACCTGGCGACGTCCTTGTCGAACTTGTGGTTGAGGAAGAGCGAATATACCTAAATTAGGCTCTACCTCCGCTTTCTCGGGCACCTCCTTACGGGTGTTTAGGTATCTGTACAATGCGGCAACGTATTTCCTCACTTTCCGATCGCCGGATATGGACTGGCTGTGAAGAGTATAGGATAGCTGCAGAGCTGGGTTTTCGCTACGGCAACTGCAGGTCTCTGCAATCATTTATATTCTCTCTCGAATTCGTCGACCAGAACCAGCTTCTTTGCAGCCTGCATTATATCAGAAGTAGATTAGACAGAACTCGTAGCAAAAAAGGCAATAGAGAGCCAAGAAACCCGCCCTTCTGCAAGATGCGACGCTTTCTTTGCAATGCCGTCTTTTTCGCAGATAATGCTCTGAAGTCGTTTCTGCTACGACGTAGTCTCTCCTTTGAACGATCCTGTCTTTTATTACGTTTTTAGCACACTCGATGGCACAACATAATAATTCCTTGTAGCAGTTTTGAACAAAGTCTGGCTTTGTCCTATCAGCGAGCCTAGCTTTGCGTTTCAGCATGGGCAGATAGTTTTTGACGTGTCTGCTTATTTGGCAGTATAAAAGTAATGCGTCTCTCCAGGAAATATGTTCGTTCGTTGACGTAAACTAGCAAGTAGCTGTATGGTTCGCGTGTAGCGTCCTTATATGCTTCCACTGCAAACTGCGAGCTCTTCGGATACATGTATCTCGCCAGACTGTCAAACTGTGTGGCGTCTCACGGGTTTTTGAAAAGAATCATGTAGTGTGTGTTCAGACTTGCCGTAAGTCGTTGTGGCATATATGTTCTTCGGAAAGAGATTCTGCGCCAAGTACACGACGTTCACTTTCTGTGATGCGAGCCTTTGGTAAACAAGTTTGCAACCGTCTCGTCCGTTTCCTGCATCAAGTAATCTATATTGAGTAGGACCGGTTCCCTTCCATCAAAGTCGTTTAAGTCCGGAAGTCCGTGGTGAAATACTACTCGAGGATACTGATAGAACAGCTGCTGGTACTCTCCGTAACAGTGAACTATCCTACTCGGTGGAGGATCTATCATGCGCGATACATGGTTTATAAGCCGAAACACAAATCTGGTCTTGCTGCAAGACGTCAGTCCGGCAACGATTGCCGTAAACGGATGTCTAAGAGGCAACATCGCTTCTATTTGTATTCAGTTCACAGCCGACATCCAAAGTCAAGGAACGCGCTCGAATGCGTTTTCTAAACCTCTCCGCGGTCATTGCCACAAACGTCACGGCGCTAATAACTGGCATAGCCAGTAGCCAAAGTGGATGGTATTCTTCATGCGGCATAATGCAGTTTACAGCGACGGACAATGTGTTGTTTTCCATCCTGCTCTCTCTTTTGTCTGTCTGTGTATGCGCGCGCTATTTATACTCTCAGCGAATTATTACACTACTAAGACTCAGTGAAATTTTTTTACTTACAAGCAGTCATACAATGTACGTGATCAAACATATTTACAGACGTGTAAAGACAACGGCTGCGAACGACAAGTCAACGGTACATGTTCACACGCAAGCGACAGATAAATCAACTATGTACACAGTTCAAGTGGAACGTCACAGTGTCTATAAGCCTGTGTCGCTATGCCATATTCCAATATGTATCGTTTGTCATCGAACGCGTTTAGGCACGTATTGTGAATTTCGCTTGTTTGTAGTGTATGATTTTCCGACCGAAATGTGCGAAACTGACTTTTTGTGATTGCTTTAGTTTGAAGGATATCCAAAAACTGTTGTGTAAGAATTATTTATACCTTTGGCTCTAATTTTCGATTGCTTGAGATCTTTTGGTAGACTGTACATTTTCGCTCTCAAACCGACAAAGTCACTGTGAGCAAGTGTCCCCCTCTCACTCTTGAATTTTCCGCGAACGCGTTGGTTTTGGAGGGACTAGACGGTTTACCGTCGGTTTTCTTTTTTTCTGTGTATTCGTTCTTGAAATGTTTGATGACAAAATGTGCGTAATAGCATTTAAGTTTGGAACACAATGGGGAAAAAGAAGCGTTCATCCGTCTGATTTTAGTTTTTTGGTTGTTAAAAATTTGATTAACTGTTGCCTTTCTTTTGCGACTCGTAGTTTTCGACTGTAGATTGCAGTTGTTAAACGCAGCAAACAGAAAAGCGCCGCTCACGTGGCAGTGGTGGCAAACTTTGCGGTTTCTTGCGCTAAAATCTGTGCCGCAGTGTGTTGCTGTATCGTGCTTTGTTTGCTGTTCTTTTGCGAGTGAGAGAATGTCCTTGTGATTTTTAAGAATTTCACTTATAGTTTTGCTTTCGTACATGACATGGTCGTAAAATTCCGACGTGGGATCTGGCCCACTATACACTACCGGATTAGTCTGTTATTCGACAATGTCGGTTACGCGGTGGCGCGGAAATCCACAAACGGCGGTGCTCGTCGATAACTCGGGTCCCTCTGTCATAGTCGTCGTTGTCTTCGTCTACTGGGGACAGGAAGGATTCGAAATCGCAGACGAGATAAAACGGGACATAGAACTGTTTCTTGTGTGCTTGGAATTTGAGGGTACAGTACTCGGGGTCGGGATATTTCACTACTTGTGAAGGATTACGTGCACTATCTGGGGTATGACGGTCTAAGTTATCTTTAAAAGAAAAGGGGCGGAGACACCTATTACGTGTACGTCGCATGTGCGTGCTTACTTCTGCCGGTGACCAGAAGTGATATGTCTTTCATGCACACGCAGTAGGCCCACCTTTTACCGTCTTGGCTAAGTAGGAGCAAATTTACATGATGCTTTCGATAGCATACGGCTGCACTAGTCGATGCCAGAGTTTTTGTTATCAAGTGACAGGACGTTAACGCTAACGGCTGAGTTAAGGTCCTCGAATATACAGGGTGGCTCATAATAAAATACCCCACCAAACAATATGCAATATCTCCGCAACCAGTGGTCTGATTTTAAAAATTCTTGAAGCTGCTTAATCCCGACACTTCTCTGAATCTAACGGTATACAATGTAGCCACTGCACCTTAATTATACAACCACTCTACCGTGTAAAACAATTACTACGAAAATTACAATTTTTCACACGGGAATTTTTTTGTAACACCAGGATAACTATTTCGTAGTAATTGTTTTACACGTTTTCACTGATGAAAAAAACTATTACTTGAACCCTCCTGTTAACCATCAAAATGATCGTGTTTGGTCCGT
>Ga0126335_1002423_pt1 | contig 11148 bp, 7 predicted proteins | sample OlaspJWI45metaG_FD_108409 | JGI IMG/M metagenome (GOLD analysis project Ga0126335, IMG submission 108409) | Marine gutless worms symbiont microbial communities from Oahu, Hawaii - Olavius sp. 1 OAHU.JWI-45 metaG | ecosystem: Host-associated > Annelida > Digestive system > Unclassified | place... | reverse complement strand
GTTCACTTGTTATTGCAAAAAAAGTTTGTATCGTGGCGCCAATGCCATCTTCGGTAAGATTGGCCGGTTGGCCTTCGAAGAAGTTGTGTTACAACTAATAAAAAGCAAGTGTATGCCTATATTATTGTACGGGCTAGAACCTTTCGATCTTTCTTCCACAGATTTAAAATCTCTGAATTTTGTTGTTAACAGGTTTTTTATGAAATTGTTTAAAACAACAAATATGGAAATTATCCAGTCATGTCAGTATAACTTTTGTTTTGAGTTGCCGAGTATAATTCTACAAAAAAGAACTACAAAATTCAGAAATAAATACATTGAATATCTGGCATTAACATCAGTGTATACTTGCTTACTTACTGTTATGCACTAGCTGTTTGCTAACGTACGTCCTGGCACCTGTTTGTTTCTAGTTTGGACTTGTTACGTTCATTATTATAATTATTGTTGCTTTGTTTTTTTACTACCTGTGCTGCGGGTGAATAAAGTTGTATATATTAGCAGTTGCTTGGTACTAAATAGCTTACACTATGCTGATGAGACTGTTACTTGCTGAGGTGCGGATCCAAGTGAGATTCGTGGGGTTCACACCCACGAGAGACACAGAGTCTTCGAAAGAATATGGCGTTATCTGTTAAAGATTTAAACCTTGTAGATTTCTCAAAAGCCAAAATGCACAAAAATGTATCATTTCCAGAAAAAAGACATCCAAAATTTTCCAGAATCACATCCTCATGGGAAGGGACACTATTTTCCACCCAAACGAACCTTCTTAGAGCGAAATCCTGGATGTGCCACTGTTACTAATCTCCTCTACGGTTCGCACTGCAGTACCGAAACGTTTCACAATCATCAAGAAAAAGTTCCAGCTGCCGCCGGTCGTCGCCTGTCGTCATCGATTCTCTTCTTGGACCTAATCACCGTGCATCGTCCTGGCACTTCGACCACTAGGACACACATGAAAGTCGGTCGGTAGTCAATAATATGTCAATAATTCGCTAATTAACTTCATTAGGCGTTTCTGTCCAACTGGACCCGAGTCTTAAGTGACACATTAGGCTCCTTTGTTATCCGAATGAAGACTGCTCTAACTTGAGAATAAACATACGAAAAATTGCAGACAGCTTGGTTTTGCAAAATTATTGTTAATGGGAAAACGAAATTGTAAGATAACATTATAAAATCCGTATTTGGTTGATTCTGGATTGGCGTTCCTCTCAGACTAACAGCGGCCAGCTCAGTCATCTGCAGCGCTTCGACAGCACCTGAAAACTGTTTCGTGCGATATATGCTCTTACTGACGTTTTTCTGTGTTCTAAAATGCGAAGGCCAAAGTAATTCGGTGACGGCAGTATTGAATGCGAACATTTACCTGGGTGACCATTTTCATGCCGGTAAACCATCTAGGTACGTAACCAGCCAACTAGGTCGATTCAGCCTTCTACCCTCCGTGGGACGGTAAAATAAGCATCAACATTCTGGCTGAGTAATAATAAATGGCGATGGTGGGTGTGGCGAATGGCAGCCTACAGGCGGACTCACGGCGCAAGTCGACTGGCTTAGTCTGAGAGTTGGCAGCCAACTGGCGCCGAACCACATTCATCAGATGAACCAAGTGAACTCTCGCAATGACTTTGTTATGCACTATAAACATTGTCCTGAGTATTATTATTATTTTTTACCCTCGGTAGGTATATTTCTGAGGGAGTTTAAAAATTAAGCCTAAGGCAGACAATGTGGGTACGATAACTAGTCCGTGGAGTCAGCGGCCAGCAAAGAGTCACGCAACAGAACAGCGTTAAACGCTGCACCAAAACCGAGGCCAGTTTAAAAGAAGACGAGCAGAGGAGTTGGAAACGCCTTGAGTCTCCACAGCAATCGGCTCAAAGACTTAGCGACTATCTATGTCTGCATATTTCGCCTCCTTGCGGGATGCGGCAACCTCTGCAGCCGCACCTGCTTCAATGGCGGCATAATTCACGTAAGATTCGGCCAGAGGACATTATTATTATTATTATTATTATTTATTATTATTATTACTATTATTATTATCTGTTCTTATGCTTTACAATTTCCCATATTGTTCAATTGTCCCGTCGTAGGGGGATCGACGCCCATCCAACAGGCCTTGTGTTTCCAAGAGTCTCCATACCTTGAACAGGACGTCGATCCGTTCAGCCGTGCATGCACATTGCTACAGCGTGACAGACACACACCACACTGCAGGATCATCGGGTGCATTTGATATGGTCTAAAATGGTAGCAGTACCAACACTAGCAATGAACAAACATGCAGAAAAACAGAAATGTTTTTTTTCGAAATTAACGTACACCTGTGAATGAATTTTTCATTACGTTTCGTCATTATCAGGTGGGCCACTGGCCACCGAACAAACTATGGCAATAGCCTATTGGAGATAATTATTATTTCTCCACTAGACGCCTGGAACTATCTTCTATCTTCTAAAGTGAAGCAAACTGCTTATTATCTTAATTATACTAATCAAATAACTATGAATTAGCTTTTGGCTGAGTTGTCAATCTATTATTAAAAGAACGCAAATGCCAACTTAATGGCGGGTGTAACTGTAGCCTGTTTCCATTGTCTTTATTGAGAAGGACTCTTTTGAGATAGAGACGCGATGACAATTCGATGACCTTTCACCTATGACCCGACTTGACCCGACCTATTGTGTGACCCGTCCCAGCAAACTCTGCTATTCTATTCTTCGGTAAGTCTGTACGAGGTCCAGGCGGTGTTTGTGCAATTGTGTGGTTTGACCTGTGATCTCGTCAAACAACGTCTGACACATGAATATACAATGCTGAATACGGCAGTGGCAATCGACAATGACTCGATCGGAAAAACCATCAAAAACACGGAAGTTTTTTTCTCCGCAGTTTAAGGCGGTTTTAATTCCCATACTTCATTTCAAAGCTTCGTGTAATGACTATGCGAAAACGATGACAAATAATAATAATAAACAGATTTGTATAGCGCCATAAGGTCGTAACTTCAGAGGCGCTAGAAGTTGTGTTGCACGCTGTGAACGTTGAGAACGCACTCGCACGGTGGTGAAGCCGGCTACAGTTGAAATCGCCGCCGGTGTAGATGTCGTGCTACTGCTGGCAACTCAACGAGCAATCAGAAGCACTCTAACGCTCCAGCAATCAGAAAAATGGTTTTTAGTCTTACCAATATAGTTGCGATATTAATACCGGATGCGAGTCTTGCATGCGATTGGCCGTAAATACAGTACTATAGCACATTGTAGATTTATTCATGTAATGTAATGTAATAATATTTTTATAGTGGCCTAAATAACTATGGCTACTTCTAGGACCACTAGAGTGTCACAAGTTACTAACCAACGAAAACAGTTACATGAGCAAATCAGGAAACGAAACACTAAAAATGTCTTCTGTGGGCGGCAAAGGCGGTAAAATTGTTGTGTTTTAGAACATTGATTATTACATCTGTGTGTTAAGTAGTATTCATGTTTTTCATGTGCCTTCTGTCTTCCTTGCGTAGTTAGACAGGGCGGAGTATTATCGCCATATCTATTTGCGGTATACATTGATAGTGTGTTTACACGAGCAAAAAGTTGTCCGCTTGGATGTAAGATTAAACGGTATTGTATGTGTATATTTATGTACGCAGACGATATTGTGTTGTTAGCGCCTTCGATATCCACACTCCAGGATTTGTTGCACGAATGCGAGGCTGAACTGGCGTGGTTGTACATGTCACTTAATGCAAGTAAATCTATGAGCATGCGTATTGGACTATTGGTCCTAGACACAAGTATAAGTGCTGTGAGTTGACTACTATAGACCGACGTGAGATTCTGCCGTCAAACACAATTAGATATTTAGGTGTATACTGTTTCCTCTACGAATTTTAGCATCTCATTAGAGTATGCTGCAAGTTTTTCTATGTAGCGTTTCTGCCGTATTTTGCAAAGTCGGACATGTTGCATAGAAGAATGTTGTTGTAGAATTACTCAAAACCAAATGTCTCCCAATATTGCTGTCTATGTCCACTTACAAAGACACAACTTCAGTCTCTGAACTAGGCCACTTCTAGTAGCTTTAGAAAAAAATAATGTCAACTCGAATGAGATTGTCAATTCATGTAGGTGCATGTTTAACTGTGCCGATATTGAGATTCTGCGTACTAGAAAAAATCTGTAGAAATACTGCTTGCTAGATAATGTCGTTTGGGCCCATGTAGACATCAAGCTGATATTGAGCTTGCATTGTTAAGTGCCAGACACGTTTGTGTATAGTATTGCATTGCAATTTGTATTATTACTATTATCTATTATACTACCAGTGTACTAAAGAAATAAAGCTTTGTGTTCAAAGGTTGAGATAGGCATTTTTCTGTCAAAATTAGCAAAATCAGGTAACATCTAACTGAGCTGTCGCAGTCTGCAGATTTAGGTTACAAACAAATACGCTGCGCAGTGAGCTTGGACTTATTATATAGAGGTAAACAAATCAAACATATTATTAATTGCTGATTTGCTTTATTGAATATTGAAATATTGATTTTTAAGTTTATTTACGCACATTAGCTTTTCCCATATTCCCGTTAATTATGCCAGCTGCTGAGTATACTTACCGGTAATAGCAAAACCAGACCTGTCCGCCAGCAGCCTCTCAAGTACCCTCTCTAGCTTCTCTCAAGTCATTAATAATGAAAATCCAGCAGATGGTTTTCATCAAGCATTGCGGCTAGGGTTACCTGACGAGTACTCATTCGTAGCGAGCAAAGGGAGGACAGACAACGCAGGGCAGCGGAGGGAGATGATTGCCTGCGCCAGTTTTCACGGTATTCGGACTCGTTTCGCTTGAGCAGTTTTGACGGGTCCTCATTAAACATACGGCTGTGAATTGAAGCAACGGTTCCGCTCGAATTGGCACAAAAGGTCGCGCGACTTTTTCTCCTCCCGCGGGGAAGAGAGGGGGTTGTATTCACGGCAGGGAGGTGGGTGGGGGAGGGGGTAAGAGTGTGGAGATCGCGAGCGTTTTTCTCGGCAGCTGTCTTTTGTCATTGCCGCAGGTGCTAGCAGAGGTTGATGGCCTGGAGCGGCGGACGGGGTGTTTTGTGACATACGGGTCGCGTCAGACCACCTTGATGGCAAATATGCCGCGATGTGTGCGTACGATTCATGTCTTATGAGGATTGTGGCTCCCCGGGTCTGACAAAGGCTCTGGGAGAGAGATGTGTGGGTGCTTTCAGGACCGTAGCTACGTTCGGGCACGATGAGGCAGTTGCCTCCTTGTTCCTCGTCGTTTAAACTTTTTGGGACACAAATAAATGTAATGAAAAACTATGTAAAAAGAAATAAATATGACAGAAAGAGTCGCAAAAACCTGTTGCTGTTGCTATGCGCTTACGTTTAATCGTAAATTGTCGATAAGTTAGCAAAGGATAAAAACATTTAGCCAAAGTTATTTGGCAAACGGCGCAAAGATCCCCTTTCCTCGCCGTCGGGGATGGGGACCCCCGTCTAATAAAATGCTTCTTGGATCCCCCCCCGAGTCTCCACCCCAAACAGAACGTCGATCCGGTCAGCCATTTTTGCACAGCGCACCAGCGTGGCAGACAGACTGACAGAAGCCTGGATCATCGATCGCAATAGCCTGTATCTTATGTATTCGATGCAGCCTAATAATGTAAGACAGTATAGCAGTTTTCCCGTGTAACTTTTTGATCGTTGTACCAAACTGTGCCATTGACAGTGTGCTGGCCGTATTACGTGGTTCGGTGTGGGAAGGAAGCACAAAGCGATCGGAAAATCGATGTAGGCCTATATAGGTGTTCGGGACAGGTCACCCAATAGGGCCAGTGACACGACTGAGTCAATTGTTTGATGACGCGGGTATTTGTGACATGTCTGAAATGCGTGACGATTTGGGCTGTTAATCTTTCCCTTAATTCATCAAACAAATTCTTTAGGTTGGTAGAAACATTTATATAAAATTACAGCTTACACAACCGGGATGAGGGCAGCTACACACTGAGCCACACACACGACCGATTTCTTGCCACGTCGCATCACTAACGTAGCAAGAACCGGAAGAAGAACTGAACAAGCTTCTTCTGACGAAGGTTTCTGACAGAGATCGAAACGTCACGATAAACAAGTCTGGTTGCGTTAGCTGTAATTTTTATATAAAAATTCCTCTTAATTCGTTAGCCAACTGTGACAAGTCCTCGTCTCTTGTCTAATTTAGACCTTGTCGGGTTTTATAGTGACTTAAGTTAGCATAGGCTATTTGCAATACACTAGATTATAGAAACATGTAAACTGCGCACACCTCTTACTGGAAAAATCATCTCAGAAGCGCTGAGGTATGGCACGCGTTGTCAAGGGACCACACAGTTTACCTGCATACCCACGTGTTTAATCACGTCTTTGCCTTCCAAGCCGTAGCTGGGCCTCATTTACCAACCCCTGAGGGACTGAAGGCTCAGTTGACCTTAGCTTCTAACTCGCTAGCCATTGACCTTAGCTTCCAACTCGCTAGCCATTCATAGGCTGACTCGGTGGCTTAGTGGTTAGCGTCGCGGCTCGCAACCCGACACGTCGTGAGTTCGACGGTCATAGCCGCTGAGCTCTAGTTGCCCAGTGAGGCGTGACGGTTTGAATAGCTAAAAACTGCGATACCAGTCACGTAGCTGTCCTTGGCAGATTGTTTACTTACAGTGGAGATGCCTAGGCCAACTCAGCCTTCCATCCCTCCGGGGTCATTGAATGAGGACCAGTTTCGGCTGGGAAGGCTAAGGCAGGTATGGTTCATTCCATTCGTGGATAAACGCGTGAGTATACAGGTAAAACTGTGAAATCCCTCGACAACGCGTGCGATACCTGAGCGCCTCTGCAGTGAGGTTCCTTCACTGAAAGGCGCTATATCAAGTGTGTGACCTTTACCTTTGTTTTACTTTTGTAATACAGTTCCTACTCCATCGTAACCTCTGGGCGTGAAAATGTATCCCCTGTTTACAGTTACGTCAGTTCCGTGTAACGGTGGCCTGCTGCTGAAGCAGGCCCGGGCAAACATCGATCGTCCCGACACGCAACCTGTTCGCATTGTCTACTCCTAAGCCTATGCATGGGCCTCTATATCTGGCCCCAGACACCTTTGTCTACCTGTGGTCTACGCTGCTTCGAATAAATTAATTTTTGCCGATGTAAAACAGCGCAGTGCAGCGGGCGCTTACAAATAAATTTATGATACTCTTTGGCGGACAACTTAGGGTGTTTTGTATCCCGCCCGAAAGTATATTATATGGGCATTTCTTGCAAGTAAAATATGCTTTGCTAAACGCTAATAGTTTTAACAAAATTATCCTATTGCTGAAAAGTGATCTCTGTAAATAATCTGCTTTATACGGCGTCGCTGCTGGGTGAGTCAAATAATGTAATCCTTCCATTAATTGGGATTAACTTGCCAAACCTTAACTGATTTTCAAATTTCACAAAGTTAAAGGTGAAGTTTCTAACAGGATTATTTTTTTGTTTTTTGAATGACGAGACAGAACATTTTTTACTTCCTCGTTCAGTCAAGTAACAGATCTGTCATTTGTTTAGACAATAGTGTGTTGTTGTTTTTTCTATTTTATTGTGTTATTTTATTTTTCTGCATGCCATGCTTTATAGAAAAGCTATTAAGGTAACGAATTTGTTCAACAAGAACCGGTTTACAGTGCGTTAAATCTTAGATTCGAGCGTCCTGTGCATGTCTGCGTGTTTGGATATAGTCGTCTTACAGTAGGCGTAGGTACGGAAACGACAGGCCAACAGTCCTGCTAGATAGATAGATACATGATAAACTTATTTATATAGCGCCTATATACTCAAAAGAGTCTCTAAGCGCAAACTCACATCGTTCATAGACAGAACCGGAATCTTCAGTGCTGTATAAAAGCACGAAGGCGACCGTGATCAATAGTAATTAATTTCACATAACTCGTGTTTCGATAAAGCAGCTTACACCTGTGTTCTCTAAGTGCCGGAAGACGTAGATTGAATTGCGGAGTAATCCAGCTTTGTGCGTGAAATCTATCGTCTTGCTTCTGCATGCGTTAATGCTATTGTTTTGTCACAAAATGCGACTAGACCACAGTTCTGTAGAATGCGCTTTTCTTTTGTGGGTTTGTTATTTGTGCTAAATACTGTAATTAGTTATTTTGTTTCTTCAACTTGGGGCGCGGCTCGGTGGCTCAGTGGTTATCGTCGCGGCTCGCGGTCCGAATGATCGTGAGTTCGACGTTCATAGCCCCTGCGCTCCAGTTGCCCAGTGAGGCGTGACAGTTTGAGCTGCGATAGCTGTCACGTAGCGGTCTGGGCAGACTGTTAACTCACCAACTGTTTACTAGGCCAACTCAGCCTTGTATGCCTCCAGGGTCAATACATGAGGCTGGGGAGGCAAAGGCAGGTATCGTTCCTTCCGTTTGTGGATAAACGCGTGGGTGTGCAGGTAAAAACTGTGAAATCCCTCGACAACGCGTGCCATACCTAAGCGCTTCTACAGTGAGGTTCCTTCACTATGGGGCACTATATCAAGTGTATGACCTTTACCTTGTATCTCGTGGTTGTCAGCAGCAGTACAATTGATTGTCTGCAAAGACTCATCTCTGAAGTGACTTGGTATGTGTTGAGTGTGACATAAAACCGTTCCTCAGCTACTCGTCCTCCTCTGTTACCCTATTCAGCGATTACTAGCATATTTTTTTAATTATTTTGACGTTATAACTAAGACGAATATAATTTATTCAATTCGTGGATAAGCGCGTTGGTGATGACAGTTGAAAACTGTGTGATTACTTGATAACGTGTGCCATACCTGAGGGCTTCTGTGACGAGGTTCCCTCACGAAGAGGTGCCAGGGCTTAAATCAAAATGTCTGGTACCCTTACCTGATCTGGCTGCATGCTTCCTGAATAACGTAAGCTAAGCTATATTTGACTTGTTAGCTGGCCCGCCACAATGTGGGAGCCAGCTATAATAGAGGTCTACGTTGTCCGTCCGTCCGTCCTTCCGTCTGTTACATGCGAATATCTCCGAAACTAAACGAGATAAGCGTATGGTTACTAGGAAACTGAAATAGGAATTTGGGCTTCCCGATTCAGAATGTGGCACCAGATTCGCGATCAGAAGTACGGTTTTGCCATTTTGGGTGTTTCCTGGTCCGATAAACTGTACCGTAAAGACGGCACCACACCGGCACCGTGGCGGGCCAGCTATCGTCACGTCACGTAACGGACGATACCTGGTGTTACAACGTTCCAAACGAAGATTTCGATAACAATGACAGTGCTGTTGCTGCTGCTGATGATGATGATTCGAGGAAGAATAGACACAGACATAGCAGATGCGCCTTTTGATGCGGCGACGCATTTGTTCCTGGAGGCTAGGCGCTGCTCCGCCGCTGAAAGCTAATCCGATATCCCTATGAATACCGACTCCTGGTCCAGGCATGCACGCGGGCGGTCAGCAGTCTGGATGGTTAGTGATGGGTTGTCGAGCAAATTGACTTGTTACTAGACGCAAATACAGACTGTTAGCGATGTGTGCGGTGTCAGCCTGTCTGTCCCTCACGCGGCTCAACTCGGCTTCACTGTACAAAAACGGCTGAACAGATCAAGATCCTGTTAGGGATGAACACTCGTGGAGGCAAGGAACATTGTGTTAAACGGGGGTCCTGATCCCCCCCCCCACAGCGAAAGAGATTCGATGCAGCCTTCGCCAAATCACTTTGGTCCCTTGTTATGTTTTAAGGTCGGAAGTAACGTCAGTGATATCAGAGAACATTCTCATACTAAAGACTACAGTGCAAATTTGTATATTACTTTTAATAAAATACAACAATAAAAGCCTAAAATTGAAGTTTTGAGGTTTGTTTTAAACCTAACGAACAGTTTTCACAACCCATTTCTACAGCCTTCCCAAAGTAGTGTAACTAAACATAAACTTGGTACGTTTCGAGGTAATTTTACTATTAAGAAATTGACAGCATGTTAACGTTTTGGGCTTCCACGATCACAGTATCTGACACTAGGCAAATCGAATCGATCAAAATCGATTGTAGAGTATTCGAATCCAGTCTTGCCCATCTCTAGCCCTCCCGGAAGGTGGGCTGTTCAAAGAATAGTGCCTCTCTACCGGTTACCTGTGAAACAAGACAAATGCTGGCGTGTTGGATTTCACAGCTTCCACCGAAAACCGGATATAGAAGAGGCGTCATTCGGCCATTAAAACGCGATCTAAAATAAGAAACCCGAGTAATCTTACCGCATTAAGTGCGTTGACTACGTAACATTGTACTGTGTTCTCTTTAATGCACGGATGTGATGCTGAGTTGTGACTGTGTTTCCATAGTTTCAGACATGCTTTCAAATGCAGCTCAGATTTTTTTGGGTGCTGCCGATCTTTGACGATAACTTCGTGAAATATTAACCGATTTAAAATATTCTTTTATTGCTGGAAAAAGTACGAAATTTGCCAAAAAACGTGCAATATTTCCCACCAAACCTGAAGTATATGTTGCTGCACTACATTGGGAAGAAAAAGTTTGAATTTGTTAAATATCACTACAGATACAACTTAAACATCGTATCCAGGATGACAGAAATGAAACATTGTATGGCATATGGCTGAATGGATATGACGTATCCATAATTTACCCGTATGCATGATCAAAGATGATCCTGCCACTCGTCAACTGCATTCTCAATGATGCTGTTGTCAGTGCCTTGCAAACGTTCGACAATCACTGCTTGAGTCCGCCATAGCTATGCACCTGCGACTGATAAGCTTGCTGCTGGATGACATCCCGCTTCTTGTAGTAGACCAGAATGAGGTGCTGGCTGGCTGTTCGATGGCCACAGATCTGGTCGAATGAAAGAGATGTTGCCTGCTCGAAAAGTCGCACACTCGAGTGTCGCTATGCACGACGCTGTCTGTCGGTCTGTTTACACAAAGCAGTCTGTTCTTAAGACTATTTATCAGGAATCACAAACTGGAGTAGTAAGAAAGCTAGTAATAAGTAAGTAAGCGAAATGCAATAAAATGTTTGCATGTAAAAAATCAATACGCTACATTCTCTTTGCATTTGGGGTGGGGTGGGGAGTGT
>Ga0126335_1002422_pt1 | contig 11150 bp, 7 predicted proteins | sample OlaspJWI45metaG_FD_108409 | JGI IMG/M metagenome (GOLD analysis project Ga0126335, IMG submission 108409) | Marine gutless worms symbiont microbial communities from Oahu, Hawaii - Olavius sp. 1 OAHU.JWI-45 metaG | ecosystem: Host-associated > Annelida > Digestive system > Unclassified | place... | reverse complement strand
TACAACCAGCCTAACTATGCGCATGCGCAGAGACATAGATAAACAATGTAATTACTTAAGCACCATAGATATTTCCACTGTAACATATAGCCCCTGTAACAAATAGCCCCGGTCTCCCCTACAAATATCAGAAGTCTTCTTTGTGCTATAGACTGTCTGCTTTTGTTGCACTAATCAGCAATCTCTCTAGTTCTTGATGAATACAAACTGAATTTTTATATTGTCAGTGCCAAATCTGAAAGTTCATCTGATTGTCTGTGTGTTTTAGCAAATATGGCTAATTAGCGGACAATGTTATTACTGCATTGTGATCGTGGGCCGATTTTGTGCCTTGCACTGGTGGTACATGTATATTGCTCAAATTATGAAGTTGCACACTGTCTGCTTGAGGACGTAGTAGCACTGTAGCACTGTAGCACATTACTGCATGACATTCCCAGTACTCTACAGCAGCTGGTGCATATTGTTCCATTTTTCATCGCAAACAGGTGCTTTGTTAGGCTGCATCGTATGCATGAGATGCAGACTATTGTTACCGATGATCACTATGTCTGTCTGACAGTCTTGCGGCTCAACTCGGCGGCACGTGCAGTGTGTTCGGGGGGTCATTCGGTGCAGCCTTTGCCGAATTACTTTGGCCTCTTGTTAAAGTCATTTCCACAGCAGAGTTAGTGTATACAGGAATAAATATATATATATATATATCTATACTGCCACTGTTGACCATTTTATGCATATGACTAGTCAAAACTGAATTCATAATAATAATAAACTAATTCTGTTGGTATTTTGTAGTTCTTTATGTACATTTTTAACTGAACTGTCTTTTGAAAACATGCTGTAACGTTTTTTTGATGATCGATTTATTACATCTTACGTTAACTTGCAATCCTGCAGAAACCAATAAGCCAGCCCTATAACTTGTATTAGTCTGCCTCGAACGCATCAGTTGCAGACTATTGTGATCAATGTTCCTGGTGTCTGTCACGTGGCTTCACACAGCTTTTCTATGAAAAATAGCTAAATGGATTACGGATTGAGATCCTGTTTGGGTGAAGAGTACTAGGAGCCCGCAATTCCCGATCAATCTGCATGGTCCCAAGCACTGTCAAATACACTGCAGCCTACTGGTGGAAATGTATGCCCACCTCTGCCCTAGAAATTTTAAACAAATGACACACTAAGAGCAATGAACTGTTACATCTGCTACATACCTAGTAAGTTGTCACATAAAACACTGAATAGGCAAGACATATCTAAACACGACTTTGCTTGTTCACAACACATAAGCCTAACACATGCACGGACTTCCATACACCATCTATTGTAACTTGGCAAAAAAGACAGAACTGGACTGTTGCCTTGAGCCAGCAAAGTGCCTACCATTTGCTGCAACACACAAAAACAATGGACGTTTAGTAATTCAGCTGAAATAACTATACACACAATATGCTTCATAAGCCTGTGCTTTCATTATGTGCCATGACAGTTAACATTTTGTAGAAGGCTACATTAAGAGTTTTTCAGTGAGTGATTAGGGTTTAATGTCCCACGTGACACAAAGGTCATTTTGGAGACGAGTTTCCAGGCAGTCCACAACAGCCGACAGAAACAACCAAAAGAAAACATGCAGAGAGACAAAAGTCGAACCCTGTACAAACTGACCCATGTTAAGAAAAACAAATAACAAACTCGTTTGTAATTAGGGGCAAATCTAACTCTGCATGTGCTCAAATTATTGTGCTTTGCATTGTGCTGCCACGATCTTGACCTTTGACCCGATGACCTTGACATATGAACCTGATATGACATAGTTTTTGAAGATATAATCTGCTTGCCAAATGTGATATACGTCTAGGTCAAGACTTTCAACAATTGTCGTATGACAAACATACATGTACTCGAAAACATTTTACATTAAAGGATGTAATATATGTTGAGGCTGTTCACCTGGAATGTTTCCAGCTGGAATGTTTCAGTAGACGACTGAAGGCAACAACTGCGAAGAAACACCTTGACTGCAACAACTCGAAACACTTGCTCATATCATCAACATCATACAGTTACATCTCACTAACTGTTTAGGTCAAATCGATTGCAGTTAAGTGTTAAAATGATCTCTGATTCTAAGCGATAGAAACACGCAGTACATAAAAGTTAATTTTTAAGACCAAACTGATACTTGGGCTTAAAATAATTATCTTTTATGACTACTTCTATCAAGTGTACCAACAGCATGCCACTGGAGAAACACGAACTTACTACAAATCATCAGTATTACCCGGGCTGTTCAGTGGTACTGTGCTGTGCCATTTGCACAATTGGCAATTTTGCTGTGTTGTTTGCTGATGGAGGGCAACATTATGCTTCAACATTCAGCACTCTTTTGGCAGATTCGTATAAGTTCTGCATTTCAAAAACTTTCTATGATCTTTCAGAAGTTAAGATGCTGGCATGAAAACACACACATCAAGCTGGAGCCAGCATAAGAGAATGATTGTATAAATGCACGTGCCACTGAACAAACAGAAGTCTCAAAAACAACCATACAGAAAACAATAGCAACAACGCCGTATTGCCCCTTACAGTTACTGATATATGTCCACAAGTTTGCTGAAATTAACAAGTAGTACAGTAATTCTCACACATGAGTGATTAATGCTTGCAGACCAATAGCTGCACACATTTTAGTCAAAAGTGTACAAAATGAAAACACTATGCAACTTCAGTAAGCTTTCTTTTCTACATATAGAAATTTGCTAACAGTTATTGCCTGCAAGCATAATCTGGCTCTGCAGATAAGCCATGGTCATCTGTACTGCAAAACACAAAAAATGTCCAACGACATAAAGATGTTGAAAGACAATAACAGCCCAAAACATCAGTCCATTGTTGTAGCTAAGTGGTGTTTTCACAGCAAACTTTGCTGGACCTGAAAATGCAATACTATTCTATGACTATTCTGTGGGTTGCATGAAAGTCACTTAACGTTGAGGGTTGTGTAACTCCATTCATAATATGATGGAGTTACCAAAAGCAGCAGTAACTTTCGCGCAACCCATCCTAAGAATCGTGCTGCCTGTCCCATTGTGTTGTATTCTTTACATACAGGTGACCATGGCTTTACACGCACTCTGCACAAGTGCAAAACAAGAAAGCAAAAAAGTCAAACAAATATTGCTTAACAATGTACCGGTAACTCAACCACAAAGCAGCAAAGAAAGACTTTACTGGACTGATACAGCTGCCTCCTCCTAAACCTGCCAGAAACACTGCTGTACTTGACCAGATTCACCGAAGCTTGGCCCAACACTGCTGTACATCTCTGGATCCTGAAACATTGCATGTAAGATAATATATGTCAGTGTTTTATGAGAAAGTTAAAACCGACTGATGGCCAGCTTAGTCTACTACACGAGAGCACGATTAAAATTTTAAAATGATTAAAAAGCTAAAACAGAAAAACATTTGGTCAGCTTGATAGCTCTGCATCAATGTTTGAACTATTACTGGTGAGTAAAGGGATGAGTGATTGAGCAAGGCAGGGATGGGCACAAGACGTTAAAGCCCGAGATGAGACCGAGACGTTGGCCTCACCAGCCGAGATGAGACGAGACGTTTGTAGGTAGACGTTACCCAGACGTTAAAATAGGCCTACACGTTATAATGATTGCAGACGTAAACTTATTTTCACGTCCATTAGGTCGACAACATGAGCCGCTGTCGTTATAATGATTGCAGACGTAAACTTATTTTCACGTCCATTAATAATAATAACGACTGTCAGTAAGTAATGCATTAATCTATTCGGGTTAACACTGCCATAAGTAGCAACTACTGATTTGGCTCATTTACGCGACATAAATAGCCGAGACCGAGACGTTGTCATTTTTTGTCGAGACAAGACAGAGACGAGACATTGGTGCGTCTCGAGACCGTCTCAAGACCGAGACGTCGAGATCGAGACCATATCCCTAGAGCAAAGGTCTAGCTATGGTAATTAACAAGTGACTACAGTATTCTTTGCATACAGGTGACCAGGCTTTACACGCACTCAACACAAGTCGACAACATGAGCTGCTGTCGTGAAGTGAACCAGGACACAATTCGGTGGAAGAGAATTCTCGGTCGCTGGCCCTAACATCTGGAACAGTCTGCCACCAGAGATCAGAGTATCAGACTAACCGAGAACTCGGCCACACTCAAAAAGAAACTCAAAACTCCTCTGTTTTACATGGCTTTTATAAGTTTTATTCAATTTTAGTTTTTATTTTGGCTTTAAACTTTGATTTTTCTCACGGACTATTCTGATGTAGGCCTACAGTTGTTCTAATGTATTTTGTAAACCGGGCAGTATAACTGTTATAATGATTATGATGATGTTACTAATGTAGTAATGGCCGCATCGTGGTGCCACCTGGTAATGACTGACCAGAGTGACAGACTGATAGACAAATGCTATAGGATGATCGATCGCGGTTGGCCACATACCATGCATTCGACTCAGTCTAAGACTTCCTACACAGCTACATAATACTGACCATGGCTGCAATCTTCTGTCCAGACTGTGAATCATGTGTGATGCCGTTTGAAACAACAACATGACCACTTGTCGCTATGTTAGTACCTGCAACATCACATCCTATGACACAATCATAAAAAGGCCAACAGGCAAACCTGGAAGCAGTGGCAGTGGTGCCATGGTTGTTCCTGGACAAAAAAGGTCCACAAAATATACATTCAGGTGAAAAGAAAGTTCGTAAACCCTTCACCAATTAGGGGCTCTGCCCCCACCACAATGGGGACTACACTACACGGTGCACGATCTCGTAGCAGCCCGAGAAAGAGGTATAAAGACACGCTCAAGGCCAACCTTAAACGATGCAGTATTGTGCCAACGGACCTCGAAACACTGGTAATGAAGCGGTCTAAGTGGCGATTGTTATACAAGACTTCCACCCGACAATTTGAGTCAGACCGCATTCGAGCTCTGGAAGCCAAAAGAGAACAGCAGAAGACAGCAACTATCTGGAGCGCTGCATGCTACCCATGCCAAATCTGTGGACAAACATGTGCGTCGAGAATTGGGCTGTACTCCCACTTTCGAATGCATCAACACTGACTACGATCCGGGATCCGTCGTGGCCCAGTCCAACAACAACTACACACTTTAAGCTGTACACTTGTGTACAGTTACTGAGTTTGCAATGACGTAATTCACTAAAATTACCCGAGTACTATAAAACACAACTTCATCTCACCACTGAATCAGTGCATGGCATAACTGTATCAGAAAGGCCAGGAGGAAAGCGATATTCTGGTGATGCCCTCGCCCATGGCTTCTAACTTTGTCATGTACTTCATATATGATTTTATAATAAATAAATTAAGTAAAACTCAGGTCAACTCAAAGATAGCAGGAATTGCAAAAACGGCATCACAGCGGCTGACTTTGTAACGCATTTACTCACTTCTGTGGTACTTACAATTGTTTTCTGTTTATTTTTTAGGTAATTTTTGTCAACCCATGACCCACAGAAGCACCTGCATCCCTTGCCTCATATCAGTTACACCACTGATCAATATACAAACCAAATTTGCTATTCATGTTGAGGGACAGACTACCGGTAGACAGCTGGCTGCCCTGTCGTGAAGAAGCGCCAGACGATGGCTTGGAACTGGCGTGCTGTACCAGGTTGGTGGGTGAGCGATGCTGTTGCTGAGGAGACAGGCGTGGTGACGAACAGTGAGATGACACCAGCAGGCTGCTGATACTGCTCGCTCGACTTAGAGATGAGTGATGCTGGAGGACGCGTATCAAGCTGTCACGCTCGGCAAGATCCGCTTGCATGTTCTTCATCCTGCAGATGTTTCAATATGTCAGCTGATTGCTGAGTGGCACTTTCTAAGCACACGCTAAATGTCTGGCTTGCATTCATCAGCCACTGATGCTAATTCAACATTATGTTAGTTGATCACGTTTCGTTTTTTATATCCAAATACATCAACTGGTAACTGCTAAATGAAACAGGCTAACAGGGAACTGCTGAGCAGCCAATGTACAAAATAAATCAAGCTATGGTCATCAAGTTTCTGCTTTGCTGTTTTGTAATTTCCAAGCAAGCATACCAACAAAATGGCACTATCTTGCACCCAAGCAAAACCTAATCACCCAGAACTTAGGCTGCATGGGTGAAAACTCATTTGTAGCTTTACAACTTAGAAACTGCTATTTAAGTGATGCAGCATAAGTGAATGTGTTTAACACAGGTATGGTACTAATGGCAAAGGGTCAAATATTTAATCTCACTGTATTATAATAAACATTACAACTGATGCATTACTGACAGTGTGACAACTTTACTATTAGATACCTCTGAATTATCAAGTATAAGCATCATACAGCTGTTCATACTTGGCTTCAAGGTGAGCACAGCGTTCATTAGCATTATGCAGCCCCTTCAAGCACGCAAGCTTCTCCAACCTTGCATCAGCCAACAGCTTGTCTGTCTCAGCTGAATTCTGCACCAGTGCCGCTATCTTGGCATCTCTATCCATACAGGACATCAATGACACACGTAGAACACTAAGAACATTTACTAAAACTAAAAACAAACTGCTTTAACATATAGCCAGACCATGCAATGTTTCCCCAAAAGTTATTATACAGATTCGCATGAAGGGCAACATCATTTTATTGAAACACAAACACATAATTTACCACTTTTATCACACCATAATCTTAATAATAAAAATCCCAATAAAATTCACTCATCAGTTTCTCAATACCTATGACAATACATTTTTCCCATAAAGTTATACAAACTTGGAATAGTCTACCTGACTCTGTCGTAGCATCAAGTAGCATTAACAGCTTTAAAATAAAAGTAACCTTGATAAGTGTTGGCTTGATAAAGAAGTAAAATACAATTGGAAGACCAAACTCACTGGATCCAAAAACCGTAGTTTAAGTTCTAGTTAATTTTTTTCATTTGATTTAGTTTTTTTAGTTGTGTTAAGGGGCATACAGGCCTGACAGCATGCGCCTAGTTTTTGCGTTGTCTTGTCTTATCGCTTTATGTCTCTCCAGAGCACATCTAAATAACCCTTCAGCTGCAAATAGTCGTCAGCTTCTGGGGGACTTTTTCCCCCAGAAGCTGACCCCTGAATTGGCCCCCTCCAAGTTCATTTTCTGGATCCGCCCCGACTATCCAGACAGAATGACACCACTCCACGACGATAGAACGATTAGCGTCAAAGCGCAGTTGATCAAACACCCTACCGCGCCTGTCCTTCGGTCTCGGTCATCCTCCAAAACGCTGGTTGGACCAAATCTGCGACAGCCAGCGGCCACCAGCCGATGTGTGGAGCGACTTTGTTAAGTACGGTCATCGTGGAGCAACGCAATGGCCGTCAATGACTAGGCCTTATGCACGATGACCTGCCGTGTGTCAAGTTTCCAGTGATCCAGCATCTGCCTGAATCCCACTCCTACTCAATACCCATGCAGGATTGTAGGGCGCCTCACACTACTAATGAATCGCATATCATCTGCTTGTGGCAGCAGTGGCGTCATGCAGAGCAGCCTTTGGGATGGTCAAGTACTGCTGTACATTAAACTTGGATACAGACATAGAGACAGTAGGCTGTTGTTGGCCCATAGACTTGTAGAGCACTGAATTAAATAAGCTGAAAAAAATCAGTGTCCCATAGCTGGTGAGGCCAGTTTTCATCAACTGACACACCAGTTACTGAAATGGTCCATAACAGTAGCCCTAGAAAATGAAAATACAATGACATCATATAATGTCTGCAGTAAGAACTAACTTCGGAATAGAAATGGCATCCACCGCCAGCTGTCGAAATACAGCTTCTTCCAGAAATTTTTGTTCCCACTGTATGTAAAAACATAAAACATTACAACAAATCACCCTAAAATTCCACTTTAACATCATATCAACGTCACCCAATCATCATGCCAGTTCATCTTTCACTTTCTTCTATCACTCATTCTCTTCCACACCAGGCTGACTCAAATCCCGCCTGTTCCACAAATCATTTCTACCAGAGATTAATGACCATACTCAGTGAACTCAGTTTACGGAATTTCTCGGTGATTTTGGATTCGTTATTCTGTAAGTTTTTCGGCTGCATCGAATGTGCAAGATGCACACTATTGCAATCAACAATCCTGTAGTGTGGGCATGTCTGTCTGTTTGTCAAAAAGCAACTGTTCTTACTCATTCGCCAGACGGTATCACTTCATTTCACTTCTGTAACCATTGTTTAAGGTTCATTTTTTCATTAATTTCTAGTTTAATGCCATGTGGTATGCTAAGTTTTTGAAAGCATAATAAATATTACAAAAGCAATACACAGATGGTGAACAATAAATCAAAACAAAGTCAAAAACTTCAGAATACATATGAGCAACTAAAATACAAATGAACAACTTAGAACATGCCCGTAGGCGGGGGGTGCGTTTGGTGCGTACACATCCCCCAAATAAGTAAAGTGTAAAATAAAAAAAGCAAAGTTTGATTCAGTTTCGTTTCATTTTGTGGGGGGTAAGGTCCACTTTTTACAAAAGCACCCCCCCCCCATTTTTATTTCCTGCATACGGGCCTGAAGAAGACTGACCCTTGCGACTTCAGTTTCCAGATGCATAATATGACGTTCTTTCTCCTGCATTTGTCGAATCAGGCTGTGAACACTCGTCGGCGATTCGGAATCAGACGAAATGCCATCATCCGTATCACACTGAAAACCAACATTACAAGCTTATAAAACTCAGACCAGTTGCATAGCTACTGCCCCCGCAGACGACACAGTGTGGGGGGCTGGAAGGGTCAAGGGGGCGCTTCTCTGCTGGGAGAAAAAATTTAGCACTAGTTAATAGCAGCACGGCTCATGTAATTCTTATTCAAATGTACGCAGCGATACAACTACCGGCATTACAGACCCTGCAATGCATGGGGTGAATGCAGGATGGCTACAATTCATGCCTAAAATAGCCTACGTTTGAGAGACAGCCAGTGGCCCGGTGGGTATTCAGCAATAAACGAGCTAGACAGTTGCCTATGGTAACAAATTTTAATTAACAATCCAAAAGTAGGCCTATGCAGGAGCACAAACTCTGCATGTTGGTTTAAATAGACATTTTGATCCACATAAGAGAAATCAAAATCGTTGCTCCAGAAATGCTTCCCACAGGCTAATCTACTACACAAATGCTTTTTCGGCCAAGGCAGATCGAGTCCCGGCCGGACGCCGTTGAGAGCTTAATTACTGCTAGCTGGATTTGGTTAGGCCACATAACGGCCAGTGGAAAAGGAATGGACAGGAAAAGAATGGAAAACAATCCATGTCAACTGCAGCTTTGTCCCAACCTTTGAACCCTGGCTGGCTACACCTCTGGATAATCATCATACCACATGAAGTAATGCTGACATTATGCCTATGCGTAATACTTTGCAAAAAATTTCACCAGTGAAGAGCGCCCTCAAGTCTTTTTTTTCTGCAGAGGGGTCTCAGAATTTGAAGCTATGCCACTGACTCAGACACGGCTCAAAGTAATTTCAGCTTAGCCTACAAATGATATGAAAGCACACAACAGACACATCAAATGCACTGAAACAGTGCATCCTGCCACTTACTGAAAGCAAAGAAAGTAGCAGTCTGTAACATTGCAAAGTTTTGAGTGTGTAAATGAATGACTCTCAACAAGACATGAAAGCATCCGCAGGTCTGAGTTAAACTGATGACAGAATTGATGGCCTACCTGTTGGTACTTGGAAGGCTGTATACAATCGTCAACTCTGGTGCCAGCTCTACCTGCTTCAGATTCCCCTTTGCTAGCATCATTACTTGTAGGCATGCGAGACAATGCCAACTGAGTGTCGGAGGACGGGCTGTGTTGTTGATCCAGCTGACGTCTTGCCAGCTGAATTACATCACCACAAGAAAAGTCGCTGGTATACCCCAGGCAGATTCAGTCTCTGAAATGAACTTATGTTGACATATCTTGAAGAACACAATTATACTTACTTTTTAACTTTTTCTAAGACACGTGACCTTAATAATCCAAATTTAACGATTTTAATGTAAACTTTTCAAACAATATTGAATCATTACTTTGCCCACCTCTGCATATGCCTATGTTCGTTTTCTTAATCTGCATTAGACTTTTAACCAGAGTACAACTCAGACAAATATTAGCTATAAATTCTGACTGACTGAGTTTTCTGTAGCCAAGTTCAACAGTATCTTTATCGCAATGCTGACATGAATGTATGATGCACGGAAAACACAAGTACTGGCAGTAAAATGCAGTACCGCTTCTTTGGCAAGTACGTTCTCCAGCATCGTGATGCGACTCTTTGACTCTTCGATGACAGAACGCTGACTGGTTGCATCAGTTTCTACCTTTCGCTTTGATGTCGTCAGTTCACGGTCTGTGAAACACAGGCAGTGGGTACTAGAAACCAGAGAGACAGACATCACTGATACCGGTGGGCTCACATGGCTCAGGAAAGATTTTATTGTTTTTTTCTGCACATACTACCACATCACTCATGTGACTGTACACTAACAAACAACAACATTAACATTGCAGTAAGAGCAGCTGCAACTGACGTTGTGCATGTTCCCCTTTATGATGTCTAGTGTATGTATCAGAAACAATGTCACAATAAAAACTGAAAGTGTCATTTCCCATAAAACCCCCTCGCCATGAGAACACATGGACATATATTTGCTGGTATTAGAAGCCTTTAACAGTACATCAAGTTAGTCATCTAACTGCCACTTTGTTAGTCTTAAAACAAAGTTCTACATTATATCATGAAATCGGTAATTCTGCCGAAGTATGGAAGTTGGGAGGCGTATTACTTTCAGCAATAAGTCGTGCAATGAGAGCATCTTTCCGGTGTAATTCTTTCTTCAACTCGGAGTCTGGAGAACTGTAGCCCTGCAAACAAATACAATAGGCGACTTTATCTTTTGCTGAAACTTAAGTCTCTTAAGTGGTGGTGGCTCAATGGTAGGACGCCGGATTCGTGATCGGAAGGTCGCGGGTTCGACCCCCGGTCTATGCGCTACCACGTAACAACCTTGGGCAAGTTGTTTACATGCACGTGCCTCTGTCCACC
>Ga0126335_1002421_pt1 | contig 11151 bp, 3 predicted proteins | sample OlaspJWI45metaG_FD_108409 | JGI IMG/M metagenome (GOLD analysis project Ga0126335, IMG submission 108409) | Marine gutless worms symbiont microbial communities from Oahu, Hawaii - Olavius sp. 1 OAHU.JWI-45 metaG | ecosystem: Host-associated > Annelida > Digestive system > Unclassified | place... | reverse complement strand
TGATTAAAATTTGTTACAACCTACTTTTTGCGCATAGCATGATGTCTCATTTGAGTTGCCGGGTGGGAATGGGAGGGATTCGGGAATTGTTGGATAGGAAAATATGGGAATGGGATTTAAGTTTCAGATGGGAATGGGAATGGGATGGGAATGGGAATGAAGTCATTGAACTGGGAGGGAATTGGTATGAAAAATCTGTCCCCGCACACCTCTAATATGCAGCATGCGCGTGCCAAGAAGTCTTCATATCTGTGAAAACTCTTCGTATTCAGTGCGGCCCAAAAGGCACGTCAGTAAAAATATCTCTTCCGACTTGCATCTTGCGTCAATAGCAAGTATACTGTTCAATCAGAGGTTTGCCATACCTGCATGCGCGCGCTTTTTTACCTCTATACGCGCTAAACAGCTGTGTATCGTGCTGTCACAACCACTGTTGTACAGTCGTATTTTAGTGTTATTTCTCGGATACAGAAGCTTTTGAGGCCTGCTTCCGTTTTCTCCATGTGATGATGATGCTCTAACACAGTGTTCCTATAGCCGATTATGTGCCGTTACGGCTACTGCCTTTCATCGTGTGTTGTGATGATAAGGCTACTGTGGGTGGCGTGGGTGGGGTGTGGTGAGACGGGGCGGCGCTTGCAGCCGGCGGAGCGTGGCCGATCTTTTAGTTGGCACCTATAGCATTTGTTTACATAATCAGCGATTATTTTACTCATGCCACCCCAATAGAAATTTGAATGAATTCTGTCTATTGTCCGTTTAATTTCTCTGTGATGTATGCATATCATGCGCCAAAATGACAAACTTCTTCTATGCGGTTTCGGGGTAAATATAGCTGTTTCACTTTGTGACCGAAAACTTGATCGAGATGGTACAAAAGACCAGTCTTACAAAAAGTGACTTTTTACAGCCTTTGCTTTAGCCCACGCTTTCTGTAAACTAAAGTCAGCGAGCTGTTCAGCTTTGAATTTATCTGCGCCGGCACATGACCTGGTCATGCGACAAATCAATGACCTCTTTATCATGTTTTTTGTCACTTTGGGCTATAGTGACTACCGTTTCCGCTAATTCTCCAATCACCATTGCGTTATCCGTGTGACACGGACCGTGTCAACTGCTTTGGGCACGTTATAGGTGTGCAAGCCCTCCAACAGCTCTGCTGCTGTACCGAACAATATAACATCGATATCGGTAGCTAACGAGCATGCAACAAAAATGTCAATTAAACACGGGAAATTTTTTGTACAGTGGCCGTGTTTAGCGTTTGATGTATAGGGCTGCCAGTCTAGCTTGAACTGTTTTACCGAATACGCCCCTGATTGAAGCGGTGCCAATAGTCTGCAAGTTCAAATCTCTTATCATATCCTCGTTGATGAGGCTCACTTCGCCTCCCGATCCTTTAAAGCAACTACTGGATCTGTTAAGGCTTCAATCTGTACCTTACACTTATAGTACTGTAGCTCCAAGAAACAAACTGATCGACCCTCTGATTTGCATTTAGCCTCCCCCATTGAAGAAATGACCTGTGGCCACTTGCTCACTTAAGCAGGAGTATCTACGAATTTACTGCTAATGGGCTGAATGAAATGCAATTCAGCATCAGCTGAGACATTCCCTGGAGTTTCCTCCAACCTTATCTGCGGTATGGGATTCGCCAATTTAGCACCTGGACCCACTAATTGGGGCTGGACTGGCCCGTCACGCTGCACACTGACGTTGGTCATCTTTACCTGTCCCGAGTTTTGTTTGGGTGTCTGCGGTTGTTCAGCATTTGTATCAGTTTTATCTGCATGATTTTTCGACTTTTACTTACATCGCTCCCATTTGACGAGGGGATATCCAGGAGTTATCAGGTTTGTGTTGGGAAAACTAGAATGGCTGGGCTACAATCTGGCAAAGGTTGCATAGTGATCGACTCAGTCGTTTGAGCACAATACATCAACGTGACAGACACACACACAAAGACAGACAAACAGACATTCACGTCGCCATAGCAAACGCCGAGCCAGCGCACGGCGTAAAGAGGCAAAAACGTTCGTGTCCCTACTTTACCGACAGCCCGTAGCATCTGACTCTAGTTGCGCATTCTATGCGCTATGTTGTTTCGTTATCCCAGCTCTGCACCCGATGAACTGTGTTCTAGTTCAACTGTATTCCAGTCGCAATTTGTAGTCTTACTTTGTAACATAAATTGAGCATAGCCTAAATTTGTGGAACTCAGCAGGTCCTGGGAACATGTTTCCCTGCACCTTTGCAGAAAGTGCATAGAATGTTTGGGTGTTTTGCAGCTCGTTGACCAGAAGCAGAAGAAAAGTTATAGATTTTGCGTTTTAAGGGTAATGAGATGAGTATCAGCATTCATCAAGCTCCTGTTTGGGGAGCAGACTATTTGGAATTCAACTCCAAAGCACGTTGTAATTGGCGGAAGTTTTGCCATTGTAGTATTCAAACATTGTTCACATTCGATGCGGCCTTCACCAAATTAATTTAGCCTCTTGTTATTATTTTCACAGATCACACCATGAAAAACGTATGTCGCTGAATGGGCATATCGTGGGAGCGCTCTGCGTCGTTGGCACAATCTGCAACTTGGTGGCGTTCGTGATACTGCAACAAACCAAGGACAGTAACAAAAACTCGAACAACTGGCTGCTACGAGCTTTGGCGATCATCGACGCTCTGTATTTACTTGCACGTCTCCTAGCTAGTCAGTTCGAATTCCTCACTTGTCGAGACGCCCAATGGCTGCCGTTGGCCGTCAGCCGTCTGTTCGCAGCCATCGCGCCCTACGTGGCAGCCAGCGCGTCGCTGTTGCACATGGTCAGCGTCTGGACGTTAGTGGTCATCACCGTTGATCGCTACATAGCCGTATGTCTGCCAACGGAGGTTCAGCTGCGCACCGTTCGCCGAGCCAAGGTGGCCGTCGCCTGTGTGGTTATCGTTTCTGCCATCTGCTGTACGCCGCTGTTCCTCGAATGGAAATCCAGCATCCTGCTTCGTTCTCAGGACTGCGACAACTCTGAATTAGTGCAGAACTTCCACGAAGTGCCAGTTGAGCGTTTCTGGTGGCTCGTCGTTTACGAGATAATCAACGACTGTCTTCTTCGTACGCTGTTACCGTTGGTTGTGTTGGTTGCTCTGTGCGGTCGTATGCTCGTTCGTCTGCGCCGAATGACTGTTCAGTTTCGCAAGGGCCAAAGCCTACGTGTCGTGCAAAGTAAACCGCGCAAAGGTAACTGGAGAAAAAATTTGACGCAGACACTGGTTGCCGTGGTGGGGCAGTTCATCGGCTGTCAGCTGCCGCAACTGATCCTGCGAATCAGCATCCTGCTGCTGCAGCTCTCATCAGACCTTCGTCTCAACGAGGAATTGCTGCGGCAGATCAGCGACGTCGTCAGCGGGCTTCTCGTGGTTAACGCTACTGCCAACTTTTTCGTCTACTGCGCAACCGGGAGCAGTTTTCGGCGTATTCTGGTCGATTTTGTCAAGCGATTTTCAGTGGAAAAGAAAATCACCAAGCGGAACCAGAATCGAAAGAACGAAGTTGAATTGCAGAATGCCGTGAAACCTGCAGAAGCTGCTGACAAAGTTGAGAATGACTAGGTTGAGTCACGATGTTCTTATCTTGCATTACTTTCTGTACTTACCTAATGGTAACAGTTACCTGTTATAAACGATACATAAGATAGGTGCTCACAAAATTAATGAACTTTTTATATTTTCTACATTTGCGTCAAGTTTGAAATTTTGTATTTTCGTGGTAGTGCAGAAACGTGCTAAAGGTGTGGTGAGTTAAATAGGTTTGTTGAAAATTTAATACTTTCCGGAATGGATTGGCACAATATTTGAAGTGGCTGAAATTTGACGAAGTAAGAGCAATGGGCTGATGATTTGTTTCTATAAGACTGGATTTATAATATAAAATGCAATAGGCCTACCTTAAGGTCAATTTTACTCTTTACTTTAAAACCAGTTTCCGTGCTGATAGTAATTATCTCATTTCCCGGAATTCAAAATTTGCATTTTTTTGTTTTTTTTTGTTTTTTTAAAGCTGGTTGCAAAAAAAGCTTAGGGGATTCCAGGATTAATTTGTGTAATAGTGCTTGAAAACAAAGATCCTTAAAATGACTAATTAAGCCCACGCGTGTACTAGATATAAGTATTTTTCGTCTTTTATAGTTAATTAGTGTGTTCGTTATAAGTTGGTTATTTTTTTTAGCTGAATAGAAGATTTCTGCATTTGATACAGGCGTGTGAAGTATGGACTTCACAAGTAACTCTCTGACATACTTAACTTACTGAGATTCTTGAAGATTTGTTTTCCATAGCATTCTCTGTCAAGTGAGCGCAGTGCCTGGCCATGTCCGCTTCCGGAATTATTCCGTCTTCTACCGGCGAATAAGGTAACCATACACATGTGTGAAGTTTTTCTAAAGTGAGTGAGCAGTTTCTTAACGGCACATCAGCACATAGAAGGCCATTTCGATGCCATGAGTTCTTTTGAAAAGAAACTGCATGTTGTGCTGCGGTTTGTATGCTATGCGAGCTGCTTAGAAAATCAAAGTTGTTGAAAACATTTTCTATGTTTCATATTTTTAGTATTTCGGAACGGGATGTCAACAATTAAACGCTAAATGTTGAACAAATTTATGATCTGGCAAGATGCTGTATGTACAAAATAACATGAATATCTGCGCTGTCAAAACGTAGAAGGTGCATGTGCTGAGAATTTAAGAAATCAAAGCTCAAGATAAGGGGCAAAGTATGGCTTTTTTGTATTTCTACTTATTATTCACATACAGAAAATTACAGACAACTTTCCCATTGCTGCATAAAGTTTAGCCTTAAAATTGTGGTCAATGTAATGTTACGTAATGTTATGTTTGTGTAACGAATATTATAGTATATGTACACGTACAGTTATCACACCAATGTCACCAAAGGTCCAGTAATGGAGGTATCGTAGGCTATCGACAATTAGCCCACTAACCAGCTAACTGGAATTTTTGAATGTTAACTTTCTGAACATAATGCAGTCTGCACTGTAATGATGTCTTATGAGTTACTTTTCAATGGTTATATTTCTGTGTTTTTTGTCAAACTGTTTACTTCTGCCTTGTCGACGTGTATGTATGACAACTATACGCGTCGAAAGCAGTCTTCGCAGGGAAGCTTCGTTCCAGCGATGTGCACTTCTGCACATACCGCTGCTGAAGATGGAGCCGCGAAGACGAGCGAAGACAATACCACGTAACGGAACGCTCTAATATACGTCAGGAAATTCGTCCGTCATTATAACGGACTAAAAAATTGGACCATGCATGCCAGTTTGTGGCAACACCGCAGCAGACTCAGGGCGAATCCAGCCGTGGGCGGACAGGTATACCCGGTTTGCCGGCGGTCCGGATAGATGAACTTGACTCAATGCACCAATATCCAAGCAGACTGGAACTCCATTCAGAAGCCAAACGTCACAGATCACCTGATTTTTGATCGGTACTCTATTTCAGCTCAAATTTAGCCTAATGCGGGTATTACGCTGCGGTGTGCTGCATACGATTTAATGTTTCGCCGGATCTCGTCCAGTGGAAGTTAGAAACTAGTATATTTCCGCCAGCCTCTTCGTTCCCGAAACTGTGAAGTCGGTGTACATGTACCTATTTGTGAACAACAGTTTAGTGCTCGTCGTTTGGTATATTTGGTGTGTCGCCGTCGACCATCCTACAATGTTTGACTGTCTTCTTCGTATACGCCGATACCGCTTGTCGTACTTGCGGTGCTGTGATTTTTCGGTGGCGAAATACGCTTAACAAGGATTGCCGTGGTGGGACAGATCATTGTCTGTCAGTTGCCGCAACTGATCCTGCGAATCAGCATCCAGCTGCTGCAACTGTCATCAGATCTTTATCTCAACGGCAGATTAGCGACGGTCGTCGACGGGCTTTTGGTAATAACGCTGCCGTCAACTTTTCGTCTGGTGCGCCACCGGAACCAGTTTTCGACGTACTCTGGTTGGTCTGGTCAAGAAACAATCTGCAAAAAGGAAACCGGCCAGTCCGGACCAGAAGCAAGAGAACGAAGTTAACTGGCAGAATGCTTGGAAGCCAGAAGATACAGCGGACAATTGGTTAACGGCTTAGTAAAGTCATACCAATTGCCAATCCGGCAGTGTTATTCGTACGCAGCTGAAGGTAACTGTACTTGCTCTCAAATTAAGACTGTTTATGACAGTATGTCATGGGTTTGTCCCATACAAAAATGGCGGGACTGTGTGTGATTTACGTGCATGTGTAAACATTACTGGAGGTCAAGTTACCCTATGTTTTAAAGCACTAATTAAGTCATTAATTAGTTTCTGATTCTTTCAGTTTTTATAGGTGGTCCAAAATTGAATGCAGCCTACCACTTTGCACACACAGTAACTAAAGGGTAGCTTTTTGGAAATGGTTTAATTTTTATTTACGAAATTATTTGCAGTGTTTTTTTTCTGCACTGCTCTTGCACATAATGACGTTTTACCAAGGTGAAAATGATTTTTAAACAGCTATAAAAGCACGATTTGTACGTCGTGAGAAATCAACGCATGTATAACAATCCTGTTTTCTACAAATTTACTAATGTAGGTCGAGTCGTCGAGGGCGACCTTCATGTCTGCGATAGGTCGTCTCCTGCCGAGAACGTTGCGGAAAATCGGCCCTCGAATATCAGAGGAGACACCAGGACGAAGGACGTTCTTCCAGGGCACTGCACATGTCCGTCATTGTAGCGGACTGGTAGTGGCAGATTGCACCAGGCCAACCAGTAACGACGCTGCAGCCAACCGATCATCAGAAGCCAAATCCAGCCGAGACCGTGAAAGTACTACAGGTGACATTGTTCGTCGTCGTTATTGCCAGGTAAAGTGAACTGAAAGTGGCACTGGACAAGAACACACGCAGTGAGAAGACATACCAAATTTCTTAAAAGATGGCACGTACAAAAGAAAGTGAACTGAAACCAACCACGTCCGTACGGACTTGGAACGTATTCAACAGTCAACTTAATTCGAGACATCTGGTACTGGTACTGTAACATTAACGATAACAATTGAGATGCTGAACATCACTCGGTGCTGTTTTCCTAGACTGCGAACAACAGATCTCACATTTTAGACACTCAAAAACCTTCGAATAAATTTTGCGGCTATTTGGTTTTCAGTTTTGGAAAGTACCGTACAAAATAGCCGTCTGACCAAAGCACTGTACAAGGTGATAAATTCAGAAAACGCAGCCTTTGTCGTCGACGCTTTCTTGATGCTAGATCGATCTACACGGCGACATTGGTATTTTTGCAGTTTAGCTGCTTTGATAGTCACAATTTCTAAAATAGTTCTACTTTTCTGCCAACTTCTTCAACTACTTTCTCACAACATTGAACGTGAACACGATTGTACGTTGCGTTCTGCGCGGCAACGTTGTTCGCATCAACGATGTATTGAACCGAGCATAATTTTACTAACGGTGATGTACTGCCCTATGTGTGTGCATTATTTCTTATCCTGGGTTTGGGTGTTCGTAGCCTACACTCGCTTTTTGGACACTCTAAACTCGAAATTTACCGTGGCACCAAAATAATTTTGGAATGGCAAAAACATGTTTCGCAACTTGATCGTTTTTTGGATCCGAAACTGTGTGCAGGTTACGCAAATGTCGTGTTATGGCTTGTATAAAAAAATTGAAAATGTGACGGGCAGCAGCTTTCGAAGTTGATAGAAACTGTCGACGAAATTAAAAGCATATGACTGCAATGGAAAACGGACGATTGCACTAATATAGACCGTATATTACACGGTTTATCTTAAGCTTGGGAGTGAAACAGGTGCTATAGCAGAGGCACGGAGAAGGACAGGATTGTAACACGTTTCTTTTATCTGTTGCCGTGATGTCTTTGTGCCGCCAGTGTCGTCTGCACTGTACGGGCAAACTAGGCCTAGTTCCATTGCCAGAGGAAGCAAGGACTGTTGGACCACAATTTCAGCGGAAGAAGGAAACGTTTCTTAGCGGGATGGGTTACTAAGACCATCAATCTCAAATACTCAATTTGCGTCGTAGTCCATAAAAAAACTCTGTACATCAAATTCGTCTACTTAAACTTTCTTATTTCAGCTTATAAAGCACCAGTATTGTCACTCGTTGCTCGAATTATTTATGCTAAATATAAAAATTAAGTGCCTTTGATATTAACCTATAAAACAAAATAAGGTAATTTGCTAACATATACGCCAAACAAAAAAGGCTAACTTATTTGCACGATGGGTCACAAATCCATAGTTGGTCACAGGTGACACCGTTTCATGGTGGAATGCTGCTAGCGTCGAAGCGCCAAAATTACTCAGCAATGGGGGTAACTTCGGCACTTCGAGAAGCATTTTTAACAAAATAATGAATTGATTTTTCTAAACACATTTGGACATGTTATTTCACATATTTATGTAAAAAACATTGACAGCTACAAAAACGTCCGCCGTGCTCAAATTGATTCAGAAGTACAAATTTAGTAGCACAAAAACTCAAGGTGCTAAAGTTACCCCCATTTTATTGTGCCCTTACTGCGAGCTGCAGTTTATTTTTACTATTGACAATAATTGCATTTCGTGCTATCAAAATCATTTATGTAAACTGTAATGCATTTCTTGTTTTTGTGTTGTCTATTCTATCACTGTTAACATACTTCTTTCTTGTCGCTTATAACCACTCGTATGCTGATGTTTATTTTCTTCTAGCTTGAAAGGATTAGCGAAATCATTTTTCGCTTACAGTAAAATTGATAATTGTATTATCTCAATCTATATCTCAAGAGCATAATGACTGAATTTCTTTTACTGGTCCTAAAACTTGCAGCTAAATAAAATACTGCCATTCTTGGCGTCCGTTCTACTTTGACGCATTGATGCACTCAAAGCTTTACGACTGCAACTCCTTACACTATGATCGTCTTCAAATCCAGTCACGTCACGTTAAGCACATCCAGAACTCTCTCGCACGTGCGGTTGCTGCAACTAGGTTCTGCAATGCGGATCAGATTATGACACATACACTGGCTCAAGAGTACAGGAACCTATTGACTATAACGTTAACTGTACTACACTGTAAGCTTATCTGGTATTTTAGTACATTCCAAATATCCGCTCAGCTTTCAAAACCCATTCGTTTCTTCTCCTCCGTCATCCCTTCCTTCCTTCCAGCGACAAGCTCAGTCGAATCTTAGTCACCAACCGTTGTTTTTAGAGTGAGCTGTTTTTCGACTTAAATATAAACACCAGAAGCGGTTTAGCCTCAATTTCGAGACGACGTTTTTGCGTAAAACGTTGAGACGCGGCATGCTCACACTATAACTTGTTTTGCGGCATGAGGCGGCTGACGGTTTTAATAGAAACATTGTTTTGGTTGACGTACTATTGTTGTTGTAAATACTAATTAATTGACTCATTCGTTATTGTGGCACTTTACTACCAACATGATGGTTTGTTGCTGAAGGGAAATGCTGGGAGCGCAATGCGTCCGTCTTTGGTGCAATCTGCAACATCGTGAATTTGGTAATTGCGCAAGAAGTCAATGAATTCACTAAACTGGCTGCTACGAGCAGGCCTTCTAGCTAGTCAGTCTCAGTGCTTCACTTGTCCAGACTCGAGACGCCCAATGGCTGCCGTTGGCCGTCAGCCGTCTGTTCGCAGCCATCGCGCCCTACGTGGCAGCCAGCGCGTCGCTGTTGCACGTGGTCAGCGTCTGGACGTTAGTGGTCAACACCGTTGATCACTACATAGCCGTATGTCTGCCAACGGAGGTTCAGCTGCGCACCGTTCGCCGAGCCAAGCTGGCCGTCGCCTGTGTGTTTATCGTTTCGGCAATCTGATACATGACACTCATCGTCGAATTGGGGTGTCTTCGTTCTCGAGACTCAAACGAAGTTAGTTTAGTTTAGAAGTTCAGTCCGTTGCTAGTCGAGCGATTTCCGTGATTCGTCGTTTAGTAGTTCGCGTGCGACTGTCTCCTAGTTGCGTTATAGTTGCGCAGAGCATCGTGTGCGTGTGCGTTGTCGAAAAAGTCAAAGGCTTGGTATAGTGCGAAAGAAATTTCAGCAAGTTGACTGTAACCGTTCATCGACTGTCAGCACTCAGCTGCCGCAACTGATCCTGCGAATCAGCATTCTGCTGCTGCAGCTGTCATCAGACTTTCATTTCAACAAGGAATTGCTGCGGCACATAAGCGACGTCGACAGCCGGTTTCTGGTGGTCAACACTGCCTCCCGAGAAAAAGCAAGGAAACAGTGGCTTAGCCCGCTATTTTTTGTCCGTACTCACAACACCAATTTAGCGTTTCAAAAATGAAACCAGAAATATGTAGCTGATCATCTATCATATGTTAAGCGACGTTAAACCGCAATAACCGTAACCAGTAGTTTACGAATGTAGGCTAGATAACTGCAACGCATTCGCACTATATGTTGTAGTTTGGTTTGTTGGTGAAGGGAAAGCTGGGAGCACCATGCGTTCATCGGAGGTGTGATCTGCAACCTCCTGAGTTTGTCTGCGTCGAAACAGTCAAACGCTTCATATCGAGCAATAACAAAAGTCACCAATTTAACTGGCGAAAAAGTCTGAGAAGATCTCTGTGTGTTGTGGTGGGCTGCCGCAACTCTTCCTTCAAATCAACATTCTGCTGCTGCAGCTGTCATCAGACCTTCATCTTAACGAGGAATTGCCGCGGCAGATAAGCGACGTCGTCAGCGGACTTCTGATGGTCAACACTGCCTCCCGTAAGAAAGCAAGCTTAGCCTGCTATTTTTAGTCGATACACACAACACCAATTTGGCACCCTCGAAAAAAAACAAAGATGTATGTCTACAAAATGTTTCAATCCATTCAATTTTAAATGATATACAGCATAAACCAGGAAAACATGTCATCTTAATTCATGAATTCTTTCATCATAAAGATAAATTTCCTGTCATATTTACATCGTACTTCAATGAAAATTTTTTTTCATAATCATGACACACGTGATAGAGATAATTTACATCTTGTTCGGTGTAAAACTTCCTACGGCTCAAGGTCTGTAAAATATAAAGGTAGTAATCTCTGGAACCAACTTACTAATGATCTAAAGGTAATTG
>Ga0126335_1002420_pt1 | contig 11151 bp, 11 predicted proteins | sample OlaspJWI45metaG_FD_108409 | JGI IMG/M metagenome (GOLD analysis project Ga0126335, IMG submission 108409) | Marine gutless worms symbiont microbial communities from Oahu, Hawaii - Olavius sp. 1 OAHU.JWI-45 metaG | ecosystem: Host-associated > Annelida > Digestive system > Unclassified | place... | reverse complement strand
TTTTCGGTACACTGTCGGACATGGTGGCCTCCTTCCCTGGCTAAATGTTTGGTCTCGCAACCTTTATTTAACCATATCGAGGCCACCGCCTCAAATGTGCGAAAAATATTATACGTTATGGGGATTTATCCCCTGTGCCGCAGAACAACCCCCCAGTATCAGGAATAATACGATGGGCACGTATTTCAGGTTGCATGTCATAAGTTGGCTGCCGCTTGTAATTAGCTGCCTAAAGGAGGATTGTCAGCCAGTTTGTATGATTCAAATCCCAATTTAAAACAATATGTTCGAAATCCGCCCCGCCACGATCAATTGCACAGTTCGGGACCAATGCGTTTCTTCACGCATTTATCAAAACTTCAAACCCGCCGTATATCAGGCGGCTCTCATCAAATGGCATGTTCATCGCATGCATTCGGGGATCTGCCAGCACCCTAGCCATGCCTTCGTCGCGAACTTTTTTTGAAGGCCATTCAATCCAGGAAAAAACCACGGTCTCATTGTCCCTGCACATGACCGCTTTCGGAAAGGATGTGGTTTTCCCTTCCTTGATGTCGTCTCCCCAGCATTCAACCAGTTTTGTGGCACCATACTTTTTTAACAATTCAGCGGCTTGTTTGACATGCCGGGTGTACGCCTCTTTGTTCTTGGTCGGAACGGCAGCAACAAATCCATCGATATATTTCATGTCAATCTCCTGATTTTCCGAATGGATCGTTTGTCGCGGATATGAATATTGCCTGGATAACCTGCCCAACAAGCAATTGGGCCGGCACTATGCCTGGTGTGCCCAAAATGTTGCAAAAAGTTAAAACGCACGCTTGGGGGCCTAAGTTCAATCGTTGGACAGCCGGATATTCAGACCGGCTCAGAAGCCAGTAGCACCTTCTGTTCTTCCAGCCACTGCATGGCTTCCGCTTTGGTTCTGAAAACTCTTGCAATTGAAAACGAATTTTGATCTCGATAGACTTCAAACATTCGCAGGGTGCCATAGGCAGAGTCTTGCGGTGCGACCATTGCAATTCTATTTTTTTCAGTGAACTTCAGTTTTCCATAATTTGCGATTTGTTGAATTTCTTCCGTATTGAAATTAAATAAAATCGAACTGAAATCCCAAAGCCTTAGATGGTATATATTCTTTTCCTTAAGTATGCCGATGACCTCCTTGGCTTCATCAAATGTCGGGGCGGCCGTAAAGGAAATGGTTGTGATATCTTCGATTCTATCTATTTTATATTTTTTAGGCATCATTGTTTTCCAAGCTAACGATTGAACTCACCAGGCTGGTCAGCGATCTGGTGGCGCGAATTGTGGGGGGGTACCCATGCGCCCTTCAATCAGTGACTGCCATCACCATCACCATCTCCCCAAAAGCCACCGCCGCCACCCGACATCTTGCTAACCGCCACGATAAAGAAGAGAAGTCCACCCCCCAAAGCACCTTTTTCATGTTGATATGTATCACTGGAAAAAATCAGGGGCAAAATGATGGGTCCTAAAAACCACCCGCTGATAGCCCCTTTAGCAGTCAAGATAAGATGTTTTGCTTTGATTTCCACCCCAAAGCCCTTTCAAAATTGCCGAGTATCGCTGACCCCGATACTCAATTTATCCTTGAAAGCTGGAAACGTTCAAAGTGAGACGCGCGGTTTTGCGTCGGACGCCAGCGCTTTTTTAGCTGGAAACCTTTTCTTTCAGCCAGTCGTCAGTCCCTATCTCAGCCCGTCTTTTTAAGGCTTGATGTCTTGAAGTGAATGATTTTTGAAATTCGTCATCGCGCATGTTTGGATCTCGTAGTGCAAGAAATGTTTCACACGGGACATCGTCGCACAACCCGCAATGCTCAAGTTGTTGCTGGCTTCGACAACACTCATGCAATGGACAAACTACCATATTCAGCAAGGTTGTCCAGAACGGCTTCCCTTCAACATTTCCGCATCCGGCACACTGTTTCCCTAAAAAATGGCAATCACCACAATAGAGTCCGCATACGGGAGCATAATTGATATCATCCATTATTTTTTTTCCAGCTGAGGTTTGAGCCGAGTAGCAGGCGGTAACGATATCGCGTTGCTTCAGACCGTTACGCAAAACCCCATGAGTTTTCCTGTCTGCACAAGCGCATTGTTAGAATGCCCCTTCGGTCAGGTTGAGGATCACACGGCCGTTTTGGCCACCTTGCTCGACAAACTCGTGCGCAGTTGCGATTTCATCGAGAGGGAGTACTCGTTCGATGTGATATCCATTCCAGCCGCGGTCGAGCAGCTCCGATAGGTCGTCGGCTGCTTTGCGCTTCGCCTCTGCCGGGAAGTCGTCACTCCCCAGGAAGTAAAGCCGCGCATTCTTGAACACCAGGTTCCAAAACGGAATCCTGGGGTTCGGGTGATTGGTGGCGTAGGTTGCGATAGAGCCTCCCAACTTCAAGACCCGCTCATCCACAGCCAAGTTCGCTTGAAAGGCTACCTCCACGATGTGGTCGACACCATCCGGGGCCACAGCGAGCACACGCTCCACGATTTCCTCCGAGCCTAAACCGTCCGTCTGGAGAACCTCGTCCGCGCCTTGGCCACGAGCTATCATCGAGCCCGCTTCGCTGCGGACCGTCGCGATGACCCTGGCGCCCGCGTGCTTGGCGACCGCCACGGCCGCCATTCCCACCGCGCCGGCCCCACCCTGGACCAGCACAATACGACTTTTGATACGTCCTCCCACGTGAACAGCTCGATGCGCCGTGATGCCGGGAATGCCCAGACAGGCCCCCTGTTCCCAGGAAGCATTCGATGGCAGTCCCGCGACCTGCTCTACCGGTACGACTACGAACTCAGCCGCCGTTCCGTACGGCCGATAACTTTGCGCGCCGAAGCACCAAACCCGCTCACCCACCAGGTCACTCGACACACCCGCACCAACCGCGTCGACGGTTCCCGAACCGTCACTGTGTGGTATGATTCTCTGGTACGGCATGCCAACGCCAAAGGCGTCGCTGCGTTTCTTGACATCGCCGGGATTGATACCCGAGCACCGGACCGCGATCCGGATCTCACCTGGGTCGGGCACCGGATCCTTCATCGTGCCTACAACGAGGACGTTTCGGGCTTCACCCTGAGACTCGTACCAAGCTGCTCTCATAAGTTACTACCCTCCTGCAGAGGCATTCTATCGGTTGAGCTGAGACGCCCGCGAATTTTAGTACGTCGATACTCAAGCGGTTTGTTGGACAGCTTTACATTATTCTGGCAATGCTGGCATAAATGTTCTGAGTAAAAATGCACCAATGGTCAGAATTGCCATCATGGTGTACGTGGCCTGCTTTGGCTTATGAAATTTCCGGTCAACGAGAAAAACTTTCAGATAAGCTAGTACGATAGTAGCAAGTAATATCCAGAATATCTCTGAAAGGTTCGAAAGACTCTGGGCACCCTATCCTACCCCCGTCAATAAAACCCAAAGTGCAATCGCCGGTATGGATGAAACAAGAAACCATTTGGACTCATCACCATTTCGGCGAGACACGCGATATGCAGGTGTGCATAGCAAGGCTATTAGGATGAATAGAACAGGGAATAATATAGTCATTTGTTCTGTTTTCTCTGTTTAACTTCTTATAATATTGGTCCCATATTTTTGTTATATTTTTTATTTTAACTTTTCCTCCGTTCAGGTTTGTACAGTTAATGATACACCGAACAAATATAATTTCAACGTGTTAAGCGATATTGACAAATCTTGGTCGAGCTCGCAAAGCGGCTTGGGCGGGTTATTATCACGGTTGGCCCGCTGCCTGGTTATTGCCGGTTTTAGTTATTTTCAATCTTTTTTCTGCTCAATGTATGGATTTGTGCAGTTTTAAAGCCTCCCGGTTTTTGCGCATGCGGATGTTGAGCATCTCCACCACCACGGAAAAAGCCATCGAGAAATAGATGTAGCCTTTGGGCACGTGCACATCGAAGCCTTCTACGACCAGGGTGACCCCTACCAGGATCAAGAACGAGAGCGCCAGGATTTTAATGGTCGGGTGTGCGTCCACGAAATCGCCGATCGCTCTGGCGGCCAGCAGCATGACCGTTACCGCCAGAATGATGGCGATGGTCATGATGGACACCTGATCGGCCAGTCCGACGGCGGTGATCACCGAGTCCAGGGAAAAGACGATATCCAGCACGGCAATCTGGATCAGGACGGACCCCAGACCCGCGGTGGCTGCTGAGGCTGCGTGACCTTCACCGGCACCTTCCAGGCTGTTGTGAATTTCATGGGTCGCTTTGGCCAGTAAGAAAAGGCCGCCGCCGATGAGCACGAAATCGCGCCCGGATATCTCGTTGCCGAAGACCGTGAACCAGGCCGAGGTGAGACCCATTACCCAGGTAATGGAGAAAAGCAGGGCCAGCCGGGCCCCCATGGCCAGCAGCAGACCCGTTCGCCGGGCGAAATTGCGCTGATGAGCGGGCAGGCGTCCCACCAGGATCGAGATAAAAATGATGTTGTCGATGCCCAGGACAATCTCCAGAGCGGTCAGCGTGCCCAACGCGATCCAGGCTTCCGGGCTGGTCATCCAGGTAAACATATCGATCTCCATTTTCAGGCCCCGGCTTAGAGACTATTTATCGTATCCGGAGTGCGTGGTTTCTGGGGGGGTGGTAGTAAAACGGCGACCGGCCCAGTTGATTTTGGAAAGTGGAAATGGTTTCAGTCAGACACTCGTATTGCCACTCCCTTACGCCAAGCACGGTCACCAAAGAGGTTTTTGAAATCCAATAGCTTCTTTTGATGCTTTACGATATTCGTAATTGTGATGTCGGCCTGCTGGCTCAAGGTCACGACATCGGTTGTCAGAAAATTGAACAAGACATTGACCTCGGAAAATTCCAATTCATGAGCCAGTTCATAGGCGTCATCCAGGGTATGCACGTCACCCATCAAATCTTTGCTCATTAGTTTCTGGATGGACCGCACTTTTTGCAACATCTCCGCAGGGGCAGATTCCTGCAGGACCTCTGCGGGGAGCGCGCTGCGAATACTTTCGAGTGTGCGGGCATGTCCGAGTTCGTCCGCGTGCATGTCCAGCCAGTAATTGGCAAGCCCCGGAACCACTGGAGACATGCTTGCAAAATCCAGGTAAATGGCAGCTGCGCGCAGTTCAATTTCAATTGAAAACGCGAAGAGTTTCTCTATCGTCTCGTTGTTGGTGTCTGGGCGAGCCATCATATCCCCTATGTTTACCGTGCAACAGCCAATCGCCGAGCCCTGCACTTCACCTCGGGTACCCCGTCCTGGAATTGGCCCGGCGTTCTCTTTAGTTCTATCCAGATGTCAAACCTCACCGTTGGCGCCCATTCGAACACAGTTTCAGCGTTGAGCAGTAACTGCCGGACACCTCTCTTTTTTTTCCTGAGTTTTGCTTGTCAGCGTATCAGCACAGCTAATCGCCTTGTAGCACAAGACTTGCAACTTGTTGGTCTTAAATCGCCGCGCACATTTGCGGGCACATGCTCTGACCGCAACTCGGTGTTCTAAAGGCAAAGACGCAACCACTTCCATCATAAGTTCTATTTCATCATTCGGTTCCGCGGGTTGAATTGTGCCTGCACGGGCTGATGGGGCTGATATAGCCGGCAAGACCAGCAGAAAGACAAGCAGGGCACCCACCAGCATTTTCGGAGTAAAGGTCATGGTCATCTCGCAGTACCGCGCGGTGGCCAGGGCTTTGCGGGTTTACTTGTTCGCGGACGCTATCAGGCTGATCAGCAGATTATATTTTGTATCATCGTGTTTTTTATAAACTTCTTCGTGCTTACACCAGATTGGTTGACATCCCGGATCACCTTGTTCATGGCCTGCAGTACAGGCTGACTGTTCATTAGCTCTATATTCTCAAGGTGTTGTTTGGGTGCTCGGTGGTATTCCATATTGTGCTTGATTTCGGCTAGACGGATAGTGCGCATGTGGTCCGGTTCGCTCTCCAGCGCGGCCAGCCAGGTGGATATATCCCTGGATTCAACAGCGGCATCGATAAAGCCGATGATGTGAGCATACGGATCTTTGGCGAATAGTTTCAGCATCGCATTCTAGCTCCGGAAGAAATCGGACCAGAGCCCTGATAACAGGGCTGCCGGCTGTTTGACTGCTAAGATTCACGCAACAGCTCAGGCAGCCGCCTGGCACTTGGATCATCCTTTCTTACATCATAAGGCTCTCGGCATGCTTTTTCAATTATGTTTGCCCAGTGCAATCTCTAAATCTATTAAGCGTCCGTAACTGCCCAGACATCTGCCTTTGCGTTCGCCAGGTCAACAATCCAAAACAAACGCGATCACCTTATTCGGTAAAACCGCGGTCACGCATGGCTTCAGTGTTTATAAAACGGGCCATGCCGGTCAGCATAAGGCGAAACCCTTGTTTACGGTAAAAACCCTCTTTTCCTGGAGATGCATAGAGTATGACGTTGCAATGGTCCAGGCGGGCCATGATGACATCCATGATACGCCTTCCGATTCCCCGGCCCTGAAACTCGGGCCGCACGGCGCAGTCATAGACGGCGGCCTGGTAGGCGTCATCTGAAATCGTCCGGCCAAAACCGATCAGGCGGTCTGACCGGTATACGAACACGGCCACGGTGCTGGCTTCAAAGGCCTTTTTATGCAAGGCCGGGTCGTGATAAGCCATACCCACTTGCTTTAAGATGGCGGACACGGTTGACCAGTTTACAGTTGAGCAGTCCTCTGTGATATTCAAGTTCATGCGGATCCCCTTGCATGGTGAAGGTGGTGTTTCTGTGTAAAAAATCCTGGCCCGGAAGACCAGGCTTCGGATAGCCCCTTAAAGAGGCGTGCAGCCAAACCGGCCATAGTCGCCTGGCCGGATTCAGGTTGATAGGCTATCGCTTTTTAGGCTGTAAGGAAACCTCAGGCTACAGCCTTTAGCAGTTAGCGCTTAGCGATTAGCGAGCCGTCTTTGTATCTGAGCTATAAACAAATGGCCACCAGCGAACAGCCCCAGCCATGATTTCCAATAATCACTGACTTGACCCCGAGGGCCAGGTTTTCAAAGACTAATTAAATTTGTCAGCAATATAGGCCTTGAGGGACGCCAGGAGGTGGTGGCTCTCACCATCCAGATCACCGGCGGCCGCCAGGGTCTTGATTTCACCCAAAGCCCGATCGGGCGTGCGGCGTTCCTGGCCTCGGAAGTCGAGCATCCCCGGCAGGCCGGTTTGGGGGGCTACCTGCTGCATGTAGCGCTTCATTTCCTTGCGCAGCGTTGCATCACTGGTGCTTTCGGCGAAATTCCTGAATAGCACCCGCCCGGCCAACCGGCACAACCCCTTGTCCTTGAAGCGCTTGATCAGCGACGCTTTTTCGGCGACCGGGGCGGCATGAAACGCCCGGCAGGTTTCCTGGTCCGCGCTGGACCAGAAACTGCTCTGGTAGAGGGCCGCATCCAGGTCGAGGTCCGGTATTTCGGGGTAGCGGAAATCAGCGTGGTATTGAATGATCTGTCTGAAGATATCCGGTTCGTTCTGGAGCCATTGCAGATTCGCTTCGGTGATTGCTTTTCGTTCCGGACCGATCCTTTCCCAGTACCGCTCGAGCGGCGGCAGGATCATACCTGGTTCACCGGCCTTTTTGCGGACGACCCAGGTGTTGACGTCGATGCTATCCGGACCGGTGGCCTGCAGTTCGGGCAGGTCGAGGCGCAGCCACAGGGTCTGGTTGCGGTAGGCGTTGGAGCCGCCGATAAACAACACGGGGGCCTGGAAATTTTGTTTGAAGCCCAGGGAACTGGCGGCCAGCAGCCCCATGGTATGGCTGCCGGAAGTGGAATCGAAAGAAACCGGCAGAGCGTCCATGCGCTGGATATCGGTGGGTTTGTCAAAATGCCCGGCCAGGTATTCCCATACCTTGGGTGCCGCTTGCAGGCGGCGGGCCAACTCGACGGTGGCGCGGACGTCCACCAGGGCATCATGGGCCGGTCCGGCTGCCAGGCGGTTCAGGGCATTGATATGTTCCAGTTTAATCGACGGTTGGCCGTCCTGTTCGGGCCATTGCAGCACCTCTCGATTGTATAACCAGTAGATGACGATCATCGCCAGAATATCCATGCGGTAGCAGCCGTTGGCATACTGATGCGTATAGGGCGGCAGCAGGTTCCGGTAGAAGGCAAAGCGCAGAAATTCGTCATCGAAGCCCAGGGAGTTGTAGCCGATGGTAACGGTCCCGGGTGTATTAAAGAGCCGATGGATCGTGGCGATGGCATCGAATTCACAAGGTCCGTCCGTCAGGTCGGAGACGGGAATGCCGTGGGTCAACATGGCGGTGGGTGAGGGAATGACATCCGGCCGCAGCCGGATCTTGAGATTGTGTTCTTCAAGCAGGTTGAGCTCACGATCGGTTCGGATCGCCGCAAACTGGATGACCTGGTCAAATGTTCGGTTCAGGCCCGTGGTTTCCAGGTCATAAAAAAGGTAGGTATTCATCTAAACCATGCGGTGGGACACCTTTATAACCATGGGAAAGGTCGCCTTATTTTTGGCCCCGCCGGTGGTGATACCGTCGATGTTCTCGGCCACCGATAAAATGTTGCGCAGGGGATAGGAAAAAACCGTCTCGTCATCCTCGACGTGGACACTGATGTAGTCGTCGTTGACACTGAGTAGTTTGACCGCCTTGACGATGGTGGGAACATCGTAGTTCATGCCTACCGCTTCCCCGATGTAAGGCTTCAGGAGTTTTTTGATGGTGGCCTTGGGTTTCAGCAGATTGTTGAGTTTTTCCAATCGGAGTGCCTCCTCTTGTTCTTCCGCTTCCTGCTTGCGCCTCTCTTTTGCGAGGCGTTCCTGTTCGGCCTGACGTTTTTTTTCTTCTTCCAACGCCTGTTGCGCAGCGATACGCTCTTTTTCTTCCTGTTCCTTTTTGAGTAGCTCTTGTTCCTTTTCAAGCTCGGCCTGACGTTGGCGTTCTTCCTCGGCTCTTTCTTCGGCTTCCCGGCGCTCTTTTTCTTCCTGTTCCTTGCGCAGTTTTTCCTGGCGCTGGCGTTCCTCCTCCTCTTTGCGCTGGCGTTCCGCCTCTCTTTCTTCAGCTTCGCGGCGCTCTTTTTCCTCCTGCTCCTTGCGCAGTTGTTCCTGGCGCTCTCTTTCCTTGCGCAGCGCCTCCATGCGTTCCTTTTCTTCCTGTTCCTTGCGGGCTGCCTCCTCAGCCTGTTTTTGCAGGAGTTCGGCCTTCAATTCCTCATGGCGCTGTTTTTGGGCGAGGAGTTCCGCCAGTTCATCGGCTTTCTCCGGATCGTCTTTGAATTCAGCCTCGGCCATCTCATAGCTTTTCGAGAATACGATCCCACACTTGAGGCAGTCGTCGGTAATCGCCAGGTTCATGTGTTGGCACTTCGGGCAGGGGACTTGATATTTGGCTTCCTCTGCGGCTTTAGCGGCAGCTTTTTCAGCCTCTTCTTTTTCCCGCTGGGCCTTTTCAATTTCACTGGAATAGATATCGAACGTGATGCCGCAATTTTCACAATCCCGGCTTCCCTCCGGGTTGGCATGCCCGCATTTGGGGCATTCATTTGATGAGGCCATTTTAGCGCTCCTGCTTGAGGTTGGCAGTCTGAATTAAAAACAAGCAGCAAATAGGTCTGAGTCTTCTGTTTTTATAAAAAAATGAGCACTTTGTCAACTTTTCAATATCTGCTCAGTGATCGCATCCCCCATTTGGACGGTGGTTGCCGCTTCTTCGCCGGAGGTGGCAATATCACCAGTTTTTATCCCCCTGTCGAGAACGGCACTCACGGCGTCGTCAATCGCTGCGGCGGGGTCCGCCAGGCCGAATGCGTATTTAAGCATCATGGCGGCAGACAGGATTTGGGCAATGGGGTTGGCAATCCCCTGGCCGGCAATATCCGGGGCGCTGCCGCCGGCCGGTTCAAAGAGCCCGAACCGGTCGGCGTTGAGGCTGGCGGACGGCAGCAGGCCCATGGAACCGGTAAGCATGGCCGATTCGTCGGAAATAATGTCGCCGAACATGTTGCCGCAGAGCATGACATCAAATTGATGGGGATCTTTCACCAGCTGCATGGTGGCATTGTCCACGTACATGTGGTCAAGCTGCACATCGGGATAAGCCGCGGCCACCTCCAGGACCACCTCGCGCCAGAGGACCATGGTCGTCAGGACATTGGCTTTATCGATGGAAGTTACTTTGCTGCGGCGCAGGCGCGCGGCCTCAAAAGCCAGTTTCGCGATGCGGGTAATCTCCCCGCGGGTATAGACCATCGTGTCGAAAGCCTTTTCCTTCGGTCCGCTGCCGTCGCGCCCCTTGGGCTGGCCAAAATAGATGCCGCCGGTCAGTTCGCGAACGCAGAGGATATCAAAACCGGCGCCCACGATTTCAGGTTTCAGCGGGCTGGCGGCCGCCAGGGAAGGATAGATCCTGGCCGGCCGCAGGTTGCAGTAAAGACCGAAATGCTTGCGCAGCGGCAGGAGGGCGCCGCGTTCAGGTTGCTGTTCGGGTGGTAATGTTTCCCATTGGGGGCCGCCGACACTGCCGAACAATACGGCGTCGCTGGCTTCGCAGACGGACAGGGTCTCAGCCGGCAGGGCGGTGCCGTGGTTATCGATGGCGCAGCCACCCACATCGGCCTGGGCATATTCAAATACGACCCCGAATTTCTGCTGGATTGCATTGAGCACTTTTAGTGCTTCCTGCATCACTTCCGGGCCGATGCCGTCGCCGGCCAGAACTGCTATTTTCTTCATTTTTTTACCCTTCTTGAACTTTTGTTTAGCATCAAAAAACATAACCTCCCGATAATATTTCCTTTGTAGACAGGCATATAGCAGTCGGCCTAGTCGGCGTCAAGGGGAAGGGCAAGCAGTCCGCGGCCGGAGGTCTGAAGTCAGAGGTCGGGAATACAGCGGAGATAGGAAAACCCAAACCGCACATGCAGTTGGAAACCCTTCACACTACTTATGACATTGACATTTCGGTCAAGTCCTGATCAAAAGTTGTCACTTTTAACGAGTTTTGCCCCCACAATCATTTGAACCGCCCCGGGTTTTCCGGAGACCGATTTAGTTGAGTCCGACCGCCATGGCCGGCACCTCCTGCTGTTGATAGTATAGCGCCTCATACTCAACGGGTGGGATATTGCCGATCGGCTCAA